>Ga0208624_1001206_pt1 | contig 12419 bp, 13 predicted proteins | sample Knorr_S23_td_DCM_FD_185607 | JGI IMG/M metagenome (GOLD analysis project Ga0208624, IMG submission 185607) | Marine microbial communities from Southern Atlantic Ocean transect - Knorr_S23_td_DCM_ad_71m_LV_A (SPAdes) (version 2) | ecosystem: Environmental > Aquatic > Marine > Oceanic | place...
GTGTACTAATTTCACTTCCGAAGGGGGAAATGTCAGTGAAACCCAAATCATCGGCAAGAATCAGAACTACATTCGGCCGCTCTGTAGCCTTAGCTAAATTGGAAAGAAGTAAAAAAAGAACAGCAAAAAATATGCTGTCTAAGCTAATTCTAAATCGTAAACTCATGCTCCCCCCGAACACTAAACTGTGTCAGTCGATATCTAAATCCTTAATCTGATTTTGTCGCGACAAAGTTAGCCAGAGCCATTCCAGCCAAATCAGCCGTTCCTTTTATTGAACCATCGTCTTGCAAACGACCCTCATAAATTATCGGCCCTAAATCTAAATTGAGTTGGAAGTCTAGCTCACCATCGACAATAGTACCGACGAAATCAACTGTGCCAAATCGCTGCCCGACATAAGTACCTTCAATTTCCTCATCATTCTGCCGGATCGTTGCGACCGCGCTACCAGATTGGCCTTGAACATTAAGAGAAAAATTCCATTCTCCCGATATATCACCCATCGCGATAGGTGCGCTTACAAAAGAGAAAAAAACTATTAAAACTTTGATTACAGGAAACGCTAGATTCTTAAACATAGAAATCATACCACTTAAATATTTAATACTTATGCTGTAACTCTATCACAACCTGGTCGCATCTGAACCTAATAAACCATGGCGCTGCTGAGTTTTTGAGCAACTCATTATTCGTCGCACATCAAGTTAAGAATACGCTATGATGATACATCAGAATTACACGAGCTGCCGACCGTAAAGGCATATAGATTTACAATACCTCAACTTCAAGGACCGTCGCTTACGCTTATGAGAAATAATACTTTAGATGCCAGCAAGTGCTTTGTCTGTGGCCCCGAAAACAATATCGGATTGAAACTTAAGTTCAGGTTAGATGGCGACATCTGCCGCTCTGAATTTACTCCAAAAGTTGAACACTGTGGATACGATGACGTAACGCATGGTGGAATTATTTTCAGTGTTCTAGATGACGTAATGGCCAACTGGATATATTTGAAGGGCATCCGAGCCTACACAGCGAAATGTGATATTCGATACAAGGATAATCTTAAGATTGGCACAAAAGTTAATGTCGAAGGTCAATGCATAAAACGGCGAAACCGACTTATCTTGATGGAAGGTAAGATGGTCAGAGAGGATACTGGCGACACGGTTGCGGAGACTCAGGCCAGCTTTATGATCGATAATACCTGAAGTCTCATAATCATAAGAATTTCGCTAACCGCCCTATTCCGTTCTTATAAAGCTGTTAGTCTCACCCGTTTTATAGTCTCCCTCGTCCGGATTATCCTCTCGAAATTTTTCTATAAATTCTGCCATCGCGTTCGGGTCAACTACGTTTTTTTCAAACCAATCAACAAATTCCTGATCCCGAACAGTCTTCCAAAAACTCCAAAGGCGCGCTCCTGTTGGTGATCTAAAAATTCCGGTCCTGAGCATATGAACCCTCATATCCAGATGTTTTTTTTCTACCAAACCCTGTTTTACCTTGTCATAGACATCAAAAACATCGACTAACAGCATTATTGTAAAGAATGTAATCCTAGATTTTTCAACCGAGTTTAGATCCTCTGCGGCCCAATCTTTACCTAAAAACTCTGCAAATTCCTGATCCTTTGCCGTTTGAAAGAACCGCTCATAAAGTCGATGGGTTAACCCATGTCCAAACTGAGCTTTAGTTATTAGATTGGTCTGACGTATTTGTGCAGATAAGTAAAGGAGTGTAACTACCGTTGCCAAAGCTGCAATAAATTCTCCAAGGGAACCCATATCTTGAAAACTCATTTTGTCTCCTTATTTAAGTTAGTTGAGTTGTCTAAAAATTTTATCTGATAATATAACTAATATAGTTAGTGATAGGTTATTCAGATGATAAAGGAGAAGAAATTGTTCAATTCAAATCTCAGAAAATTATCCATATTTTTATCTATTTTTCTATTACCTGGAATAGCGGTCACCCAAACTGCTGAGCAGGCAACTCATATTCCAGTATCGGAAATTATGGCAGCCTATCAGGGGCTAGGAAGAATCCCCGACCAACAGGTGCGGGTGGTCGACATTGGAAATAATATAAATGTCGGAGTGGGTATTCTCCGAAGAGAGAGTACTCAGACTGATGAAGGGGAGGGAATTACTGCTTTGTCGCATCGCGATATCACGGAGGTCTACTATGTTCTCTCTGGATCAGGAATACTGGAGACAGGTGGTGATGGCGAAGGAGATCGGGAATTTCCTCCAGCTAGCTCTCTTGTCAGGGAATTAGTTGGTCCTACCGATGTCCGCACAGTTAAGAATGGCGAAACAATGACAATTTCAGCCGGTGATGTAGTCGTAATTCCCGCCGGGGTACTTCATGGTTTTCGAAAAATTCTCGATCAAATAACTTACCTAAGTATCAGGATTGATCCAGATCAAGTCTTACCCGCGGGATACATACATCCAAATATTAAGTGAACAACATGACCTGGCTCTCCTCAACTTCGATTGACTCAACCTAAAAATTTCTTGCAGTAGCGTGGGAAGAAGCAGGGTTAGACTTATCCGCATTATAACTGAGAAAAACACCTAGGATTGAAACTAGAAGACCCAAGATAACAAGCTCCAGAGGACCAAGACTAATGCCCAGCATTGAAGATGCAGGCAGGGCTATGACACCGCCTCCTATTCCCATGAACATCCGTCCCAAGATACCTCGAGCTCCACCTTTATCAACGTGTCCTATTCCAAAGAGATAGCTTTGCAGTGAGCCAGCTATCAGGATTATGCCCACACCTACCTTGGCAGCAGCAAAAATAGTTTCCCACCAAGTTCCCGACAGAATAAGTGCTGGTTCTAGCACAAAAAAGAATGGTATGAAGTAAATCACACTTCCTAATCGCATTGCTTTGAAGCCAGTCGCGAGAGCCGAGGAGCCAGCGATACTTGCTGCAGCAAAAGCACCCAGGGCAACAGGTGGTGTTATGAAAGAGAGCATACCCCAGTACAAGATGAACAGATGAACACTCATAGGCTCTAATCCACCCTGTATTAATGCTGGAGCGAGCACGATTGCCAAAAACACATATGCCGCTGTCACTGTCATCCCTATACCCAATATGAAACTGCAAAATGCTCCCATTAACAAAAGGATAAGCGGAGAATCTCCAGCCAAATACAACAAATCATTTACTAAGGTGCCAGATAGCCCAGTTATTGATAATGCGCCCACGATTAAACCCACACCAGCCATAATGGTGAGCAGCTCCATAAGAAGCTTTCCAGTAGCGACAAGAAAATCGGCAGCTTGACTTAAATCCCAACGATACTCAGGAGAAAGCTGATTTAAAAGAAGTAGGAGTCCGGTAGCTATAAACGGAGCCACTGCCTCTCTCTGTAAGTAAACTAATAAAAAAATCAGAACTAAGAAAGCTGTTATATAGTACCAACCCTGCTTCATGGTCTCCGACAAACTAGGTAATTCTTCTTTGGGTGTTCCTACTAGGCCTTTTCGAGCAGCATAGGCATCTATCTGCATGAAGAGTCCGAAGAAATAAAGAAAAGCTGGAATCGCTGCCGCCAAGGCCACTGTGGTATAAGCAACATTTAGAAACGTTGCCATAACGAAAGCTGTCGATCCCATAATTGGTGGCAGTAGGACACCGCCTGTTGATGCGCAGGACTCTACCCCTGCAGCGTACTCTTTCTCCATGCCATTTTTTTCCATGGCTGGAATCGTCATCTGGCCAGTTGTCAAAACATTAGTAATTACACTTCCGCTCATCGAACCCATTAGCCCGCTGGAAACAATCGCTACTTTAGCTGATCCACCGCGAACATGACCAAAAACTGCAAACGCCAAATTTATGAAAAAACGTCCCCCTCCAGTTTTTTGTAGGGCTATGCCAAAGATAAGGAAGCCAATAACAAGTTGGGCAAAGGCTCTAAAAGGCAGACCAAGAATGCTTTCAATGCTCATAACATGATAGGCGGCTGTATCGGCCGGCGTGGACGCCATGCCTGAAATTGGTCCGGGTAAGCTCTCTGCAAATATTGGATAAAGAGAAAAAACGAATACTAAAACAAAAAGAATCCAACCACCTGTTCGCCTGACTCCTTCCATAATCAGCGCCCATAACACATAACTCATCCATACCGCGTGGTCTGGCGCCGAAAACTCCCAACCGTAGTCAAGCATAGTTTCTGCATTGGCGAAAAAGAAACCGCAAACACCAACTGAAAGAAACCCCAAGAAACCATCAAACCAATAAGTCTTCTTACTCGAAAATGAAGGATTTAGAAGAAAACAAAGCGGTAGCAGTAATCCAATCAATGCGTAGTAGTAATGATTCTGCAATGTGATTGCAAAATCTAGCAAAGGGTTTTCTGAAAAAAGTCTCAGAGAATCCATTGCCAAAAAAGCGCTGGTTAGAGCAGCTATTCCTGTTAGCCACCGCAATGGTGTCGGTAATATGTCATTATCTTGAGACACTAGCGCCAGACTGGATTGAAACCAGCTTCCTCTAATCGCAGCGCTCTCAATTTCTCCCAGGCCTCGACGAATTCCTGCTGGTCATCAATTTCTTCCTTAATAAATTCGGACCATGCCCCGGCAAGAACTTCCTGCCTTTCGACTAATGAATTGTTATGTTGCTCTAATTCGTCCGTCCAAATCCCTATCTCTCGCCAGTACTGAACGGCGCCATCGTGATAGGGTACGACCCACTGAAATACCTGCCGATCAAGTGCCCAACCAATGGCTCCTGGATCAGAGTCCTTAAAATCATCGTAGTTTTCGTGTATCGCCTGAGTCAGCGCGCGAACCAAGTTTTCGTCCTGGCCGGATAACGCGGTTAACATTGGGTAGGGATAGGTGCCAGCCTCATGCGGATTATTAGGATCTATTCCCGCTCCCCGAGTAGCATGGTGCTTTGTAAAATACGGTCCGATGGCTAACATACGATCCCAGCAACCTTGATCATCATGGGGTGCTGGTGGCCAAAAAATACCTCTGGGAGATGCTTCAACGCGGTACATTGGTCCCGAAACAGTTGTGCCAAAGCCGGCATCCACATCACCGTTTATGACACCATTCCACGCAGCATCGTACCCGGGGAAATCTACCCTCACAACATCGTCCCAAGTTAAGTTACCGCAGGCGAGATAAGCTTCCATGGAAACGTTCAAAGCAGGAGCGCCGCGTACATAGGGAATCCTGCGACCCCTTAAATCAGCAATCTCTTGAACACCAATGTCTGCTGCAACCCCTACAGTCTGATTACTAAGTCCGTTAGAGGTCATCAGCAATCTTACCGGCTGGGGACCCCACTGATCATTAGCAAATTGAAACATACCTTCTTGAGCGAAATAGGTTGAAACCCCATTAACGGTAAAGTCTACTCTGCCGGTCTTCAATGGTAAGAGTCGTGATACATCATTTTGCCCTGGAATCACTCGCAAGGTCACACCAAATTTTTCTCGTAACATCGCGCCTATTGCCACAGCTTGGTTGTATCCTGTAGAACCAAGGTTATAAGCAGTCCACGCCATTTGACGCGGAAAGGGTGATTGTCCTGTCTGTGAAAAAGAATTACTAGAAGCTACTAGACCAAAAACCGTGGTTGCAGCCAAAAATAGTTTAAGCAAGGTTAAATTCGAACTTCGGGGATGCTTTAAAAACACTCTTATTTTTCTCCAGGACAAATTACAGCTCTAAAACTAGAGAATACTAATAAAACAACCAACAAGCACCCCATATTTATTACATTTACCGTCACTTAAACAGTAATATAAATAAAGCATCTATTTTTAAAACCCATCAAATTTAAGCTCGAAAACTCACTCTTTAATTAGTTAATCGAATCTACAAATTCCTGAGTGGTCAACACGTTGTGACTTATTACAGGATAATCAATCTCAATAGCAGCTGTCATTTCTCTCATATTGAAGGCTCCGACAGCATCTGTGACCATAGTGGTATGGTACCCAAGTTCAACGGCATAGCGCGCTGTTGATTCAATACAAGTATTAGCTCTCATGCCCGCCAAAATTACATGATCGATATCGTGTTGTTTTAATAAAAAATCTAAGTCGGTATTGGCAAAACCACTAGATTGCCAGTGTTGACGAGCCTCAATATCTCCTGGTTGCATTTGCAGGTCGGGATGGTACTCTGCCGCCCAAGTGCCGGCCTTGAAAACACCACCTGTTCCTCTCCCAAATTTCCAACCAATTTTATCACCCTCTCGGGACTGATGATGTGGCACATAAATTACTTTAATGCCTGCCGCTCTCGCAGCTGTAATTAGGTTCTTCATGTTCTCGATGGCATTATTTGCCTCGAGCGTTTCTCTCGATCTGTCGTAAAGGAGACCGCCCTCTGAGAGGAAGTCATTATAAGGGTCGACTAAAAGAATAGCCGTTCTCTCCGGATTATAGTCGTAGTCCTCTCCATGGGCCGCATATGGATGTAGTAAACACAGTGAAAGTGCTATTAAGTAAGTTCTTTTGAGCATAATTTAGTCCTTTGGTTTGTTCATATATGTTGTCAAATCCTAGAGACTCTAATCTAACTATTCAACAGAGCTGCATAAAGTTAAGGGCAAACAAACTACCTTGCAAAAGATATATAGAAACTTCGACTAGGCAATAGAGAGCTGTCCTTATAGGTTCTCTACGATATACTTAACTAATATATTTGAATTGCACTACTGGAGGCAGTATGACCCAACGTCGAGAATTCCTTAAGTTTATGGCGGCTAGCCCTTTACTCACCAGTTATGACGCTTTTGCCCAAGAGGTGGAGGAAACATTAGGTGAGCGGCTTACCGATCCCTCGGAAGTAATAAACGTTTTCGAAATGGAATCAATCGCCAGAGAGAAAATACCACCTGCACATTTCGGTTATTTGTCGACCGGAGTGGACGGAGACATGACGTTAAGAGCAAATCGCGGGGGCTTTACGCGGTTTCAAATCAAGCCAAGGCGACTCGTTGATGTCAGTGAACCAGATTTATCAGTAAATGTGCTTGGCGCAGAAGCCAGCTCGCCAATTTTTCTCTGCCCGGTGGGAAGTCATGGCGCCTATCACGCTGAGGCCGAACTCGGAACAGCAAGAGCTGCTGCTGCCAAAAATCATCATATGGCACTTTCAACTCAGTCCTCGACTCCAATTGAAGCAGTCATTGAGCAGAGAGGTGGTCCTATTTGGTTTCAGTTGTATCCGACAACTCGCTGGGAATATACCGTCGCCATGGTGCAGCGAGCTGAGAGAGCTGGGGCAACAGCGGTCTGTTTAACGATCGATTTGCCAGGCGGACGAAATGTAGAAACTCAAGCAAAGTTGGTGAGAGAAGACACACGGACGTGCTCCAATTGTCATCAAGGCCAAGCTAAACCAATATTTGATGGACTGGACATGCGTGGCGTTGGTTTGAACGACCCCTCATTAACTTGGGATGTGATTGGAAGACTCAAAGAAGTGACTAATATGAAGGTCATAATTAAAGGTATCGAGGTTGGCATTGATGCTTCGCTGGCTGTGGAAAATGGCGCTGATGGTATTTGGGTATCAAATCATGGAGGACGCGCTATTGAATCTGATCGCGGTTCAATCGAATGTCTACCTGAAATTGTAAGTGCAGTGAATGGGCGCGTACCGATCATCATTGACAGTGGATTCCGAAGAGGAACTGATGTCTACAAAGCTCTTGCTCTTGGGGCCAATGCAGTTGGAATCGGGCGACCGTACTGCTGGGGTCTTGGTGCCTTTGGACAGGCTGGTGTAGAGAGAGTTCTCGACTTGTTAAATCGAGAATTAAGAATAGCTATGGTGGGAAGTGGTACGCCTACTGTTGAATCTGTGGGACCAGATTATGTAATTGATGCAGGCTACCGAGTACCGAGAGGAAGACTTGGTAGAGAATTGCTTTAACAAAACGGTCTCTAGATTTGACGCCGCCTCAGCACGATAGCGTGTTTGGGCATAATGTAGTGGAGGTGACAAGGGTTTGAAGTATCCCCCTATTTTCGTAACCTCTCCAGATTCAGAGGAATACTCGGGTCTAATAAACGCAGAGCTTGGTTCCCTCGCTGAAATCTCAGTAGCATCGACGCTAGAGGAAACAAGGAACGGTTATGGACAACAGCCAATAATACTTGGTCGACCCGATTATGTATCTGAGGTTATAAATAGCACCACAGTTCGCTGGGTTCAATCCACGTGGGCTGGGGTAACACCTCTGATTAAAATGCCAAACACCTCTTACGCCCTGACCAGCGTGAAAGGCATTTTTGGTCCACAAATGTCTGAGTATGTAATTGGTCATATTCTAGCGCACGAGCTCAAAATAGAGGAAAGACAAGGTTTTCAAAAAAATAGAAAATGGCGGCCCCTCACAAGCGGACAGATGTCACAAAAGACCGCCGGCATTATGGGAACTGGCTCAATTGGCAGTGCTGTCGCGGAAGCTATGAGCAAGTTAGGGGTCAAGACAATTGGCCTCAACACTTCTGGGCAACCCACACCACACTTTAGTAAAGTGTTCTCTCAAAGTTCCTTTTTTAAATTTTTAGAGCAAGTTGACTACCTGATCGGTATCTTGCCAGACCTTCCAAGCACCACTGATTTAATAAACACCGCGACCTTAAAACGAATGAAAAAGACCGCGCTGATTATTAACGTCGGCAGAGGGAACTTAATAGATGAGAACGCTTTGTCCGAGGCATTAATTTCCAATAATTTAGCTGGTGCTATTTTGGACGTAACAAAAAAAGAACCATTAGACACTAGCGATCGACTATGGGGAGTGCCTAATCTAAAATTAACAGCTCACACAGCCGCAGAAAGCCGACCGAGAGATATAGTGGGCTTATTTCTAAAAAACCTAAACCATTTCGTTAAAGGTGAGACCCTTGAAGGTTTGGTAGATTTTGAGAAAGGCTATTAGCTTTAAAATTTAGTATGTCAGCCCAAACTTCCAAATACCCTATTCCGCATAAGGATTAACGTAGCCTTCTGGAAGTACTTTTTTCGGGTCCGGTCTAATACTAACCATTTCAACTCGCTCATCCACCGAATGCCAGCCATGGAATACCCCAGCTGGGATGACGACAATGTCTCCCTCTCTCACCTCCCGAACTTGTCCATCACCCCGAGCCACAGAAGTAAAGAAACTATCCCCAACAAGCACATTTACTATATCCGAATCTGAAGGCGCATCTCGACGCCCCAACAATGTTCCACCAGTTACCAGTGTGCCTGAGCCTTTGGTTATGTAATAAACCTCTGAAACATGACTATGAACAATACCGCTTACTGGTTCCTCACTGGCCTCAATTCGATCACGGAAGAGAACCCCAACAGCAACATTAGCATCACCTATATCTACAACTTTCACTTGACGGTCGACTCGCCCCTCAGGTGCATGTATGACGTTCTGCCACTCCTGAAACTTCACATCAGTAGCATATTGAGGTGAGTTTTCCTGAGAGGACGAGGTAAAAACTAGCGTTCCGCCCATGCAGACAAGTATTCCCATGACAAGCTTAGTATTCTTGAACATAAAATTATCCCCAGTTAACCCATTTGTTTGATCATTGGATGTATAAAATTTTGCGATTAATCCCATAGTACACTAACAACCCTCTTGTTCATCAAAAAATGTCTGATAAGCTTCTAGTCAAAAAACATTTCGAGCTCAGGTAAAACTTTATGAAAAATTTAGTGCTGACAATTATGCTTTCCACAGCTTCGTCTATTGGTTTAACACAAACGGATTACACTGTCCCGAGGACCGAATACGACCAGCCCAATCTTCAGGGTGTATGGAATTTTGCGTCCCATACTCCGGTTCAAAGGGATATGAGGTATGGCGATCGAGAGTACTTTACCCCCGAAGAGAACGAAGAAAATCGGGACCAATCTGTATCAGCCTTTGAAGCAAGGGCAGAGTCGCACTTCGACGGTGTCGGAGGATATAACTCATTTTGGTATGAGAGGGCAGCTATTGGGTATGATCTGAGGACCTCTTTAATTACCTATCCTAAAAACGGTCGCATTCCAGAAATTGTGGAAGGGGCTTTCATGCAACGAGGGGGAGTCAGTCAGGATTATCCGAGTCAGCGCCCAGTAAGATTTATGGGCGCCGGTGGAATAGCAAAAGATGGCCCAGAGGACCGCGGCCTCTCTGAAAGATGTATTGCTGGTTTTAATGCGGGTCCTCCGTTTATGCCCAGCGCTTACAACAACAATATTCAAATCTTTCAGCACAGGGATCATGTGGTTATCATGACTGAGATGGTCCATGATGCGCGAGTGGTGCCGTTAAAAGAAAATCATCAGCTGCACGACGATATTCGGCTATGGTCGGGTGATTCCAGGGGATATTGGGATGGAGACACACTTGTTATAGAAACTAAGAATTTTAGCGATATGGTCCAAAGCTTTCTTGCCTCACCGTATGGAAACGCTCGCGAAAAATCGCTTACAGAGCGTTTTACTCGGGTCAATGAGACAACGGTAGAGTATGAGTTCACTATCGACGACCCCGGCACCTTTACGGATAAGATTACAGCAATGGTGCCGATGACCCGAGTCGATGGACTTCTCTACGAATATTCTTGTCATGAAGGCAATTACGGGATGACCAATTTGTTAAGAGGTGAGCGTAGGCAGGAAATGGACGCTCTGGGAATCGAGTAGTTCATCGATTCAAATTTAGCTCAACATGTTTTATTTTTAGTTAACACCTTTGAGGATACTATTTTGAAGTTATATGATTTACCTGCGTCACCTAATACCCGCCGAGTTCGAATTTTTATCGCTGAAAAAAATCTCGAGATTGAGATGATTCCAATAGACATGATGAGCGGAGAAAATAAGACTGAAGAGTATCTCGCGAAGAACCCTCTAGGGCGTATGCCTCTGCTTGAGCTTGATGATGGTACCTGCATAGCAGAATCGATAGCTATCTGCAGATACCTTGAAAATGAGTTTCCAGACCCCCCACTTTTTGGAACCACTAGTTTAGAAAAAGCAATGATAGAAATGTGGCAGCGTCGTATGGAATTCCAATTTCTCAACCCTATGATTGATATATTCCGTAATACTCACGAAATGTGGAAAGATAGAATTGTCCAAATACCTCAAGTTGCCGAGATTGCATCAGAAGGTGTAAAGGAACAAATGGTATGGCTTGATCAAGAATTAGAAGGAAAAGAATATATAGCTGGGGGTGGCTATTCCGTCGCAGACATTACTGCCCAATGTGCTTTTGTAATGGGTAAAGCTGCTGTCGGTATACGTATCCCCGAGGATCTTTCAAATCTGAGTGATTGGTGGTCGCGCGTAACCTCACGCCCTACCGCCAGAGCCTAATTAATATTGTGATGAGCTTATTATGAAACCTGTATGTTTAGTAGTTGGAGCAGGCGCCGGAATCGGTGGGACTGTGGGAAAGCGTTTTGCCGAGGAAGGCTACCATTCTGTTTTATGTAGACGCAGTGATGAAGGTGGTTTAAATCGTCTCGTTGCGAACATAAAGGAAGGCGGCGGTGAAGCTAGCGGTTTTCTCCTTAACGCAGTAGAGGAAAACTCTATCGAAGAGCGCGTAGCCCAGATCGAGTTGGAAATTGGTCCAATAGAGGTTGTCGTTTTTAACTTAGGCGCCCAAGTGGGTAATAGAAAGCTAGAGGAGACCACATATAAAGTTTTTGAACTCGGATGGAGAATGGCTACGTTTGCTCTTTTTCGAACCGCCTCTTCCGTGTGTCCTCTCATGGAGTCTCGGGGAAAGGGAACCTTATTGGTGACATCATCGACAGCCGCTGTCAGAGGAAATGAGGGGCAGCACTCTCATGCCGCGGCAATGGGTGGCCGCCGTATGCTATGCCAGTCACTCAACGCACAATACGCTTCAAAGGGTATTCACGTTGCGCACATAGTCATCGACGGTTCAGTAGACGCTCCAGACACCCTCGGAAAGATGTTAGGACCCGAAAAATTTCAGAAACTACGCGAAACAAAAGGGTTGGAAAAAGATGGATTAATGCTCCCATTGAAGATTGCGGAAACATACCTGCACTTACATCAGCAGCATCGCTCAGTTTGGACTCATGAATTAGATTTGCGGTCATTCTCCGATTTAGCTTGGTGGAATCATTAATTGATACACCATCTAACTAGATTGTGGACTATTGTTTGTTAACGACTTCAGCATGAAGAACTCGCTTTTACTATTCAAGATTTCTCAAAACCTCGGCCTTATCCTGCTATTAGTCTTTCAACTTGAACTGAACACTTTTTCCGCTCAAGAAATCAGTCTGGAACTAATCGAACAAGAGTTAACTCGAACTCGGGTTGACCCAGATCAATCGATTGAAATATCAGTTAATGCTCCGCTTAGTTATGTGTTTGATTTCCTT
>Ga0208624_1001210_pt1 | contig 12397 bp, 8 predicted proteins | sample Knorr_S23_td_DCM_FD_185607 | JGI IMG/M metagenome (GOLD analysis project Ga0208624, IMG submission 185607) | Marine microbial communities from Southern Atlantic Ocean transect - Knorr_S23_td_DCM_ad_71m_LV_A (SPAdes) (version 2) | ecosystem: Environmental > Aquatic > Marine > Oceanic | place...
CCGCCAGCTCGAATTGCTCCTTTAATCACGTCTCGTCGCCGTATACCCTTTTTATCGTTCGTTTCCATCTTTTACCCCTCAAAGTTAAGCTAAACTGAAGCAGACTTTATGTTCTGTAATCTATGTTTGATCACAATCTAGCGAACCTTATCATAACGAAGCTAACAGAGCAGCACATACCCAAAACCTCCTTAGGCATCATAAGGTCTATATTACAAAAATCTTACTAATTAGATAAAACATCATGATTAATCAGCGCTGCTCACTGCGGACGGCGTCATTTGGGATCAAAGGCCGTCCCTGTGCGATTTCCTCTTCGCTTGCTTCCCTAATTAACTCAACTTCTACCTCGTAGTGCAATACTCTGCCTGACAGGGGGTGGTTGAAATCAACATCCGCATTAAATTTGCCGGGTTTTAATACAATCCCATTGCGCCAACCGTCTGAAGATCGAACCCGAACTAGTCCACCAATTTTAGGTCTTTTCATGCCATACGCCATTTGCAGTTTTTTCAATGGAACACGCAGAACTGCAGCCGGATCACGTTCCCCATATGCGTCGCCTGGCTCCAAAGTTATTTCTACTCTGTCTCCTATTTTTTTCCCCTCTAGCGCCCTTTCTAACCCAATAACAACATTGTGATACCCATGAAGATAATACAAGAGCCCCTTATTCTTGGATTCCTCAAACCATTTCCCTTTTGTTCCATTGGCGTCAACCTCACAGAGCCTATAATGAAATCCAACTACTCTATTATTCTCAATAATTACATTTGAATTTGGAGAGGTATCGTCAACCACATCAGAAACTATGTTCTTCTCTACCATCTGATTGATCCTGTTTCTAGACACCGCAAGGAAATATCCCTACGATATTTTACAGTTATATCTTAGATTTCTTTTGAATTAAAGTTAATCAAACCACTTGGCATTTGTGTATCACAAGGGATTGTTTTATTCACCTTAAAATGACCAGCCCCTTAACTAGTCGCTTTAGTCTATGTGTATTAGCGAACAAATCATAATTAATGTATACTTTTGGTCCGATTTAAAACTAGGAAGTAGTATACAATGGCGACCAAGGCATCGAAGGGATCCAAGACAGATGAGTCAGTAGGCTCAAAGGACGATATAGCAGAGCATATACAAGCTTTCCTAAAAGCTGGCGGCAAAGTTCAACAGATTCCCTCGGGGGTCAGCGGCCAAACTTCTACGAGCGGCCCACGCCAAATCGTTTTGAGTCACAAATCAAGCTAGCCAAAGCTCTCACTATTCAACAGTTATTGTTAATCCAGCAGATCATAAGGGAATAGTCTGAACGTTTAGCTTTTAGGGCGAGCACTCACTTATTGAATTAATAGAAGAATAGACTCATGTCTAAATTGCTATTCAGAATGAGGCATGTGCCTGAAGACGAGGCAAGAGACGTTAGAGATCTCCTTCAAAAAAATAACATCGAATTTTTTGAAACTTTTTCTGGTAATTGGAGTATTTCAATCCCAGCTATCTGGGTTTCCCGAGACGATCAGTACACTGAAGCACGAAAAATAATTGACTTATACCAAGCGGAAAGAGCTGACGAGGCGAAAAAAAGATTATTAGATCAAGAAATTAAAGGTGTGAAACTAAGAGTTAGCGATGTCTTTATTCAAAACCCTTTACGGTTCATGTCTAGTCTCCTCGCAATCATTATTGTTCTTTATATCTCCTTACGCTTTTTTCTTTTCTTTTAACTGCAGAACCTTTCTTCAATCACATAAAAATCTAGTCAACATTGTATGGGAATCATAGGCAGAATTTTAATGTACAAAAGCACTACGATAACTATTTTCATCAAACACTTTACTCTTGGAAATTACTGTTATATAAAAAAGATGGGTTAAGTTAGTGGTTCCAACAGGGGGGGCCTCCTAACATCCTTGTCTACCCTGGCAATTAAAGGAGGTGATCCCATCAATAGTCAATCTATTAAGGGAGCCTCCAGTTACAAAAGTTAGGTTAACTAACTATTTGGCTGGAGAAGGATAGTTGAACATTCAACATTCTTTCGCTCCCATACGTGATTGGTCCCGCTATGATTCTTCATAGCGGGATTTTTTGTCTAATATGAAACTAAATCTAGGCTCACTTGAGAGCCTGAAGCTTGTCTGAATCGGAAATTTTTATTAGTTAACATTTGTAAGATTTCCCAGCTAGAAACAAAATCAATTTCTTTCAAGTGTCGTACTCGTCCACTTTCCAAAAAGGCTATAGGACTCCCACCATGATATAAAACGCGATTTTTCTGAAGCCGAGGTACTTTGTGGTCTCCTGAGGTCAAGTTTATAAGGTTTAGTGGATCTGTCGCACTCAAACAGAAAAAAGATCTTCTTTCTTTTGCCTCCACAACTTTCTTAAATTTCCGAATTTCGTCAACGGTATCAGGTAGAGAAAATTGCTCGCCGCTTAACCCTGCGATGAAACGCCCTCCCCTCAATATGCCCTGAAGCTCCATCTTTCTAAGCTGAATAAGGAGTTCTCTCCAAGGTGGTGCCAAACTCTCTTTTTCTAATAGTGAGCGCGCAATTACACCCCAACGTTTGAGATATATATAAATTAATCTTTCGAGTTGCCTCTCATCTAATATGTGAATCTTTTTATTCAATCGGTCCTTAGCTTCATTACCCTGATAATCTTTTCGCATGTTATCTTGCAAGCTCCATCTTCCAGCATACTCTACCTCTGAGATAGAATTCTCTCGGCCTTTTTTAAGTGACCATGTGCGATTTTTCCTTTTGTTACGGCCAAGCAAAGTACGCAATCCGAAAAAACTATCGCTAGTAACAAGCCCGCGTGCTACAAGTTCTGCAAGACCATCCTCCAATTGGGATTTGAGAAGTCCATTTCGTTCTTGTATTTCCTGAAAAAAGCTTGCTCCATTTTTTTGCAGATCGTCCTCAACTTTATGGGCCAAGCTGCTCAATTGAATAACATTCTGATGTCCCGTTTTAGATTTAGCCAGAGCTAACCAAATATCCTTATTTTCTCTTTTAAAAAAGGTTAGAGGCATATTTTTAAATGGGCCAGGTATATTACTTTGGTATCTCCGAACCTTTTGCTCGCGCATAATATAGCGCCCCCATACAACTCTGCCACTGACGCAGAGATTATCAAGGAAATAAGGTTCATAATTTATAATCCTTGAGGGTAATATATCACCTTCCCAAGATATAGCAGGAGCGGTTATACCATCTAGAAAGCCTAAACACTGTTGAAGTTGAGCGTACCCATCGGTTTGAAGACCTTTTCCCTCTTCTCTTTGCAAGCTCTGTAAATTATGCCTATTAAAAATAAACTCAGTAAATACTTCAATTGAAACCGGTTTTATAGCCTTTCGCTGCGAATCGATCGAATACTTGTGTATACGCTGCAATAGTCGTCTTTCACACCACTCAACTTCAGCTTTGTACTTCGTTAACTCTAGGTCAGCTTTGACCGTGCTTGTGGAAAAATAGCCCTGGAAGGCAAAGCCTTCTGCCTGAAGGCGTAGCAGTGCAATTTCGACTTTACCCCCATCAATGGATAAATCCTCTGCAATTTGAAGAGCACTTATCGGACCACTGCTCTCTAAGCGAGCTCTAATTATTTCAGTAATTGCATCTTCTTGAGACCAATCATTAGAATTAAATTCAGGATGTATTTGAATGTCTTTAGTTATCTCTGGAAACACTGTCTTATATAAGGGCAATAACTCTGCGGCAATTCGAATTTTATTTTTGTGTTCAGACAAATGAACCAACCGTCCTTCTTTGTACAAAGCTTCTTCCCACTTAAGACAACCATGGATTTGAGTTTCTCGCTCAGTCATAAAACCGGCTGTGATAAGCGCATCGTGGAATTCCTCTGGATCTCTCGCCTGAGGCCACGCTTCTTGCTGTACTCTGGATATGGCACCTTCATCAAGCAAACTAAGGTCCTTTAATTCGGAGGGATCGCTCCAGCGCCTATTTCTTATCGCGTTAGTCCTTCTCTCCTCAAAGGGAGCATCATCCAAAAAAGCATACGGCCTAGCATTGATTATCTCTTGTGAGAAAACTGATGGCTCACGCAGATCTTTCACTTCAATCCCTAACGTACTTTTCTCTAAATTCGCGATGAGCTTTTCTAATTCAACTATATCCATCGCCTCTGACAAACAGTCATCTATTGTTTGGTTAACTAATGGATGATCTGGAACTTCACGCTTTCCTACTATATTTTCTTGACAAGCAATTTGGTCTGGAAACACATGAGCAATGAGATCCTCGGCATCCATACGTTGAAATTGCGGAGGAATTCTTTTACCAGCTCGGTTCCTTTGTATTGCCAGAGATCTAGTAGCATTCCAACGCCACCTCACCTCGAACATAGGTGCATCAAGCATGGCTTGAATCAGCACCTCTCTTACTGTTGCACTTTTTAAGTAGCTGAAAACTTCTTCTAAGGGAAAACTATGGACAGAGCCTAAGGACACCACAATACTGTCTTCATTGGCAGCAGCTTGGAGCTCAAAATTAAATGACTTACAAAATCTCTTTCTTAGTGCAAGCCCCCACGCTCTATTTAATCGACTTCCAAAGGGTGAATGGATAACTACATGCATGTCTCCAACTTCATCAAAAAATCTCTCTATAACAAGATTTTTTTGAGTGGGCATAGTGCCAAGTTCACTCATTCCAATTTGTAAATAATCAACCAATTGAACGGCTGCTATGCGCGGCAAACCAATATTTTCTGAAGCGTATTGAATCGCAGCGTTCGCTGAGTCATCTGTTAACAATTCAGCTAACTTTGCTCGTAAATCTGAGACTGATTTCGATAATTCTCGACTGCGGCCTGGACCCTCTCCAAACCAAAATGGTACGGTTGGATGCATTCCAAAAGCATCTCTAACTCTTACTTTCAGACCATCTACTCTTAGTATTTGCCAACTGTGTGTTCCAAGAGTAAAAACATCACCAGGCATGGAATCAAGAGCAAAATCTTCATTTAGACTTCCAACAACAACATCCTCTGGATCCAGAACTACCTGATACTCAAACATATCAGGGATTGCACCACCGTTGGTAAGGGAAGCTAAATTAGCGCCTCGCCTTGCTCTAACCTTTTTGTTTATCAAATCAAGATGTAGATGCGCGCCACGCCGTCCCCTTCGTGATGTATATCCTTCTGAGATCATCTTAATCACAGCATCAAATTCGGCGCGACTTAATTCCTGATACGGATAGGCCTTAGTCACTAATTTAAAAAGAGTATCAAGATCCCAGGTGTCGTTATCAGATTGGGGAGCCACTTGACTAGAAGACACTTCCGCAATGATCTGTTGAGCTAGAATATCCAATGGTTTATCAGGCATTTCAATAACATCTAAATCGCCTTTATTTACACTCCACAATAGAGCAGAGCACTCAACTAAATCATCTCGCGTTAAAGGGAATAGCATTCCTTTTGGCGTTCCATCAATACAATGCCCACTTCTACCGACACGTTGCAAAAATTTCGCTATATTCTTAGGTGAAGCTAATTGAATCACTAAATCCACTGAGCCAATATCAATTCCCAACTCCATCGAAGCGGTAGCGACTAATGCTCGCAGATGTCCCTTTTTAAGATTTTGTTCTGCTTTTTGTCTACTATCCTTGCTCATGCTCCCATGATGTGCGCTTACAACATTTTCTCCGAGTTTTTCTGCCAGAGCCAAGGTTAATCGTTCAGAAAGACGGCGAGTATTAACGAAGATTAGTGTAGTTCTGTGATTTTCTATTGCAGAAATTAACTGCGCGTAAATTTCTTTCCATACATCATTACTCATTATTGCGGTCAACGGAGACTGCGGCACTTCAATGCTCAAATCCATTTCCCTTTGAAAGCCAGAATCGATTATCTCGCAATCAGCAGCACTGCATTTTACCGGGTTACCTACCAAGAAATTAGCCACTAATTTGATTGGATTCTGCGTTGCAGATAGTCCGATTCTCTGTAAATTAGTTCCAGAATTTTGACGCACCAAATTAGCCAGCCTCTCAATTGACAGAGCGAGATGAGAGCCTCTTTTGTCTCCTAACAAAGCATGTATTTCATCCACTATGAGGCTTGAGACTCCAGATAGCATCTTGCGACCACTTGCGCTTGTTAACAGTAAATAAATTGACTCCGGTGTTGTTACTAAAATATCTGGCGGACACCTCTTCATTTTCTGTCGCTCACTTGCCGGGGTATCGCCTGTACGGACTCCTACTGAAATGTCGACAGACGGCTCTCCTAAGAGAGATAACTCTTTAGATATTCCAGATAGGGGAATTTCAAGGTTCTTTTGAATATCGTTACTCAGAGCTTTTAAAGGCGATACGTAAACAACTTGAACACATCCGTTGCTAGTACCGTCAGGTAAACTTTTCCTAACCAAACGATCTATAGCTACATAGAACGCTGCCAAAGTTTTGCCACTACCGGTAGGTGCGGAAACTAATGTGTGCTTTCCACTAAGGATGGATCGCCAAGCGTCAATCTGGGTTTTGGTCGGCTCTTTAAATTGCCCTTTAAACCATCGCTCGCTTGCTGGATGAAATTTTTCTAATATCACTTAATCAGCTCCAAGCTAATTAACCCAGCGTAAAACATACTGTATAAACATACAAGTGTTACTAAATTTGGAAAAAATACATGCGCTCTGTATGCTACGCTGTGGTTTTAAGTTTAGGTGTGATAATTTTTGGAATTAATTCACGGGAGTAGTATTTTGTCTGAAGCCAAAGAAAAGGACATAATTAGCCGTATCCGTTCTAATATAAGTTTATTTTGGGAAGAGAACCGGCAATTCTTTGCTCTCCTTTTTTGCATAATTTTTTTTAAAAGTGCCGTTGCAGACCTAAGCTCAATTTCTGGAGCATCAATGACCCCAACGTTACTTGATGGCGATAAGGTATGGGTTAACAAATTAGCATACGATATAAAGGTCCCTTTTACAGAATTTTCTCTCGCTCAATTGGCAGACCCGAAAAGAGGCGACATAGTCATAATTGATTCAAAAATTGCCGACAAACGGCTAGTTAAGCGCATAGTTGGATTACCAGGCGATACAATTTATATGCAAAATAACACGCTAGTTATCAACGGAATATCTGCAAGTTACGACATCTTGGAGGAAAATGAGCGAGATATAATAATTGAAGAACACTTACCAGAAAATACTCATCAAGTTCGTCTGTCTAACGGACTTTTAAATAGAAATGGGCGTAGTTATGGTCCAACCTCTGTACCAGCGAATAGTTACTTCGTGCTTGGGGATAATCGTGATAACAGCGCAGATAGCAGAATCTATAGCTTTATCCCTCGCGGGGAGATAATTGGCCGCTCATCCTCTGTCATATTTTCTTTAGACAGCAATAACAAATACCTTCCTCGAAGCGATAGATTCTTATCAGGATTGAACTAGTCAAAAAACTTTGAGTAAAAACTTTTGGTCTCAAAAACTCTTTACAACCTACTCAAAAATTACAGCAGTTTTTCCAAAAACTCGTTACATATTGCCAAGCAATCGATCCTTGAAGTCGATTACACTCTGAGTCCGTCGATTTTTATAGAATTCTCAATGCCCTCTGAGCGAGGAAGAAAGCAAATTGCTCACTTGCACCTTTAAACGTTTCAACCTCCGAGTAATATCCCCTTTCTTGGTATTGATAACTTTGTCATCGCCCGTAACTCGTGGGCAAGGGTTAGAAATAGCAGTCCCGCGAATTACAACCCCCCCAGTCATCGATGGTATTGTAGACCAACTTGAATGGAGCGAGGCGCGCGTCATTCAGGTCAACATCGAAGTTGACCCGGGCGATAATATCAAGGCTGCAGTTACAGCCCAAGCATTGCTAATGGAAGACGGTGAGAAGATTTATGTCGCCTTCAAAGCACAAGACCCAGATCCAGATCAGATTCGCGGGTTTTATGAGGACAGAGATAGCGGGTGGGATGGAGACTATATGGGTATAATACTTGATACATTTAATGATGAGAGACGCGCCTTCGCATTTCAGGTTAATCCATTTGGCGTTCAGATGGATGGGATCTACGATGACGTAAATCAGCGGGAGGATCAATCTTGGAATGCCATTTGGGATAGCGTTGGACAAATTACGGAATCGGGTTACACAGTAGAGCTTTCTATTCCGCTCAAACAGCTGCGTTTTCCAGCAAATAATTCTGCACAGATTTGGGGAATCGATTTATACCGACATTACCCACGAAACCGCAGCACCATGATACACAGCCAAAGAATTGATTGGGATATTTCGTGTTACTTATGCCAGATTAGCACACTGGAGGGATTTAATAGTCTTGAGCAGAGTAGAAATTTAGAAGTGATTCCCACTCTAACTGCCGCATCATTTAAAAAACGTGACCCAGAAATCGGAGATTGGGAACATGATAATGACCCTCAAGGGAGTCTGGACTTAAGATGGGGAATCACTCAAGACACATATCTGAATGCAACGATAAATCCGGACTTCTCTCAAGTCGAAGCCGACAGTCTGCAACTAGATGTAAATAATACTTTCAGTCTATTCTTTCCAGAGCGCAGAACTTTTTTCCTCGACGGGGCTGATTATTTCGACACCTATGAAAACTTAGTTCACACAAGAAACATAGCATCTCCAGAATATGGGGTTAAGTTAACAGGCAAATCAGACAAAAACACTTATGGACTTGTCGCGGCAAATGACGAAACTACTAATTTTATAATCCCAAATAGCTTAAGCTCCCGTGTAGCCTCGGTACCAGACCTGGAAAGTAAAGTTGCTATCGGCCGCTACCGCAGAGACATCTTTGAAAATTCCACTTTTGGTGCGCTCGTAACTGACAGGAGAGGAAGTAACTACAGCAACTCTGTGCTAAGCATCGACTCGACCCTACGCCCAACTGCGCAAGACACAATCTCATTGCAAGCTATGCACTCTTTATCAGAGTACCCCAACAAAGTCCAACTTGAACACCAGCAAGAAGCTGAATTAAGTGACAATAGCTATGTCATTGAGTACCAGCACAATGATCGCAGTTGGGATTGGAGGCTTGGCTACTATAACTGGGGTGAAGATTTTCGAGCAGACTTAGGATTCATAAATAGAGTTGATTTCAAACACATAGTAGCAACTGTTGGTCGAACGTGGCGCTGGGATGGACAAAGATTCTTTAACAGAATACGTTTTGCTGCCGACTACGATCGAACCGAAGATCAATCCGGGCTGGAATTAGAGGAAGAGACTGAATTTTTCATAAACATGAATGGTCCTCTTCAGTCGTTTCTCAATGGCCTTTTTGGCAGCAGTAGTACTTATTGGAATGGTAAATATTTTGACGAACAGTTCAATATGATTAACATAGGATTCACCCCATCCCCAAACCTAAGTATAAGTTCCCTTATCCGTTATGAAGACGTGGTTGATTTCGCAAATACTCGCCTAGGTTTTTCAAAACGCTGGGGGCCAAGAATAAACTACCGCTTTGGAAGGCATTTTGAGGTTGACTTACGGCATCAACTCCAAGAGTTTAAATCAGACGGAAAGCCATTATTTGAAGCAAATCTTACAGACTTAAGAGCGACATATCAGTTTGATGCACGGAGTTTTGTGCGACTCATAGTTCAATACGCGGATCGTGAAAGGAATGTTGAAAACTATGGACGACCGGTGGATGCGTCTAGCATAAATCTCGGCACTCAGCTCCTATACAGCTACAAGCTGAACGCTGCGACTCGCTTTTTCATAGGATACTCAGACCAGGGATTTCAAAACGATATTTACGACTCCATTGAGTACACCAATAGGACTTTTTTCGCCAAGTTCAGCTATGCTTGGCAACCATAGAATAACCTTGGTAAAACTAGACTAGACTTAAATTCGTACAGTTATTCTTTTATGATTTTTATCTATAAAATCCAGATTTCAATCTATAATATTGTTACCCTTATTTAATAAAAAGAAGTGCCATTGAATAAACGAACTCCGCTGTACCAGCAACATGTCAACCACGAAGGCAAAATAATAGATTTCTGCGGTTGGGATATGCCCGTAAATTATGGCTCTCAAATCCAAGAGCACAATTCTGTGAGAGAGTCTGCCGGAATTTTTGACGTCTCGCACATGACAGTTATAGACGTTAGCGGTGAAGATGCAAGAGGATATTTACGTTACATACTAGCAAACGACGTTGCCAAATTAGACAAAGTAGGTCAGGCACTGTATAGCGCAATGTTAAATCATGACGGCCATGTTCTTGACGACCTGATTGTATATCGAATTAAAAGTGGCTATCGGCTAGTGACTAATTGCGCTACTCGACAAAAGGACTTGCGCTGGTTAATTCAAAATACCGATGGTTTCCGGGTATCAATTCAGGAAAAATCCCGTCTCGCCATCATAGCTATACATGGTCCTGAATCCATAACCAAGTGCTGCGAGCTACTTAGCACAGAGAATGCGAGGATGATAAGAGAACTTAAGTATTTCCAAGGAGCAGAAGCCGGAAATTGGCTCATTGCAAGAACCGGTTATACTGGAGAACTGGGGCTAGAATTTATCATCCCTGATGAGGACGCGCCCAGACTGTGGGATCAGTCAATAGAGTTAGGTGTTACGCCAATCGGCCTTGGGGCTAGAGACACCCTTCGACTCGAGGCTGGGATGAATTTGTATGGTCAAGAAATGGACGAATCCATATCCCCTCTATCTGCTAACATGGAAAAGACGATTGCGTATGAACACCCAAATCGGGAATTCATCGGTAAACCTGCTTTAATTGCCCATAGTGAGTTACAAAAAGCTGGCAAGATTCCGGTTTTAAAGGGGTTAGTGCTCGAAAAGAGAGGCATGCTAAGAACCGGGCAAAAAGTTTTGACGGATAGTGGTGAAGGTCTAATAACAAGCGGTGGATTTTCACCCACGTTGAAGCATTCCATCGCTTTAGCTAGAATTCCAGTCAGCAGCTCATCTTGTGAAGTTGAAGTCCGCGGGATTTCAACTCCGGTACGCATAGTCGAGCCTAATTTTGTCCGATTCGGCAAGAGAGTCTTTGAATAATTTATACCGGGAGTCCTTAAAACGGATCCTAGAATCTCAGTAATAAGGAGGACAATTACTTGAGTAACATTCCAGATGATCTGAAATATGCCTCGACTCATGAATGGATTAGCGTTAATGAAGACGGGCTCGTAACGGTCGGCATAAGTGACCATGCGCAAGAAGCACTCGGAGATATCGTCTTTGTTGAACTTCCTGAGGCAGGCGCTAGTGTTAATTCTAAAGAAGAAGTAGCTGTAGTCGAGTCAGTAAAAGCGGCTTCTGATATATACAGTCCATTAACTGGTGAAGTTGTCGAGATTAACGAATCGCTGCTTGATTCTCCTGAAACGGTAAACGCATCCCCTTATGAACTTGGTTGGTTTTTTAAAATAAGGATGGAAAATGAAGCCGAACTAGACGATTTAATGAACAGTGAGTCCTACTCCGAATATTGCGATAATGAGTAACACTACTAATGCAACCTCTTGCCCAGACGAAATCACCTCACCAAGAACCTGCCCAAAATGATATAGCTCCCTCGATAGAGGAACTTCAATACGCAAGCGAATTTATCGATCGGCATATCGGACCCAGTAATGAACAGATAGCAATCATGTTAGCTTCGCTTAAGCTGGAGTCCCTTGAGCAGCTAATAAAAACCGTTGTGCCCTCGGAGATTCTCACTACCACACATAGCCTCATAGGCAATTCGATAACTGAAAGTCAGGCTATCAAGAAGCTTAAAGACATTGCGTCACTAAATAAAACGTCAAGATCATTTATCGGACTAGGTTACTACTCAACCCGCACTCCTAGCGTTATTTCGCGAAATGTCCTCCAAAACCCCGGCTGGTATACAGCCTACACACCCTACCAACCTGAGATATCGCAGGGGAGGCTGGAATGCCTATTAAACTTCCAACAGATGGTTATTGACCTAACCGCTATGGACATTGCTAACGCATCATTACTCGATGAGGCTACTGCTGCGGCCGAAGCCATGGCTCTAGCCAAAAGAGTGAGTAAAAATAGAGAATCGAATAAATTTTTCGTCCACAGTCAATGCTTTCCTCAAACAATCGATGTATTACGAACTCGCGCAGAATGCTTTGGATTTGAGCTCGTGATTGGAGACATTGATGAGATACATCCTACAGAAATCTTCGGCGGCTTATTCCAATATCCTACGATGGAAGGGAGCATTCAGGATTTCGCTGAAGTTATCGAAGCTCTGCACACGAACAAAGCGATTGCCGTTATGGCAGCTGACATAATGGCCCTAGCACTCCTAAAACCACCAGGAGAAATGGGCGCAGACGTTGTTGTTG
>Ga0208624_1001212_pt1 | contig 12390 bp, 10 predicted proteins | sample Knorr_S23_td_DCM_FD_185607 | JGI IMG/M metagenome (GOLD analysis project Ga0208624, IMG submission 185607) | Marine microbial communities from Southern Atlantic Ocean transect - Knorr_S23_td_DCM_ad_71m_LV_A (SPAdes) (version 2) | ecosystem: Environmental > Aquatic > Marine > Oceanic | place...
TTCAGGAAAGAAATTCTAAAAATTTTGATTATTCAATAATACACCAACCTGCAAATTTAAAGCTTTCAAAATTATACATATTTAAATTAAAAAATTTCAAGGACTACAAAATAAGAGATTTTCAGATCCTAGGTGGGTATTTAAATTCTCTCATTAAATTCTATAAGGAAACCAATGTAATTATTTATCCTGATGGAATTTCTTCATCAAAAGTGAGCTCTTTAAATGCTATAAGTGAAATGATTCTTGGAATGTCATTGGCTTCATATAGCTTTACAAAGTACTTTTCTAAAAAAGATGACAAAAAAAATAAAAATAACAATAAAACTAAAAAGAAAAAAGTAAAAATCTATTCATCTCAGCATACTCGACTTGCAAAAAATTATGAAAGTATAAGTGCAATACATCAGGGTGTTACTCTAACAAGAAACCTAGTTACTGAACCGCCAAATGTGATGACCCCGCCAAAAATCGCTGAATATGCAAAATCACTTGGTGAATACGGAGTTGATGTAAAAGTGTTAGGTGAAAAAGAAATGAAGAAGCTTGGTATGGGATCTTTATTAGGTGTAGGCCAGGGCAGTATACATGAGTCACAGTTGGTTATCATGAAATGGAATGGTGCAAGAAATAAGAAAAAAAAACCAATAGCATTTATTGGTAAGGGTGTTTCATTTGACACTGGAGGCGTATCATTAAAACCTTCAAATGGTATGGAAGAAATGAAATATGATATGGGTGGCTCAGGAGTTGTAATTGGTTTAATGAAAGCCCTTGCATTAAGAAAGGCAAAAGCTAATGTAATTGGTGTTGTTGGTTTAGTTGAAAATCATATTGGTAGCAAAGCTCAAAGACCGAGTGATGTAGTTAAGTCTTATTCAGGTCAAACGATAGAGGTACTAAATACAGATGCAGAGGGAAGATTAGTTCTTGCTGATGCTCTATGGTATACGCAAGAGCAATATAAGCCAGAGCTTATGGTCGATCTTGCAACATTAACTGGAGCTATAATCGTTGCATTAGGTGATGAATATGCAGGACTTTTCTCAAATAGCGATAAAGTAAGCAAGCAACTAGCAGAAGCTGGAGATATTGAGGGAGAGAAATTGTGGAGACTTCCCCTTAATGATAGGTATGACAAAATGTTAAATTCACCCATTGCAGATATGCAAAATATTACAAATGGAAGAGGTCCAGGTTCTATTACAGCAGCACAATTCTTGCAGAGATTTGTAAATAAAGTTCCGTGGGCACACCTCGATATTGCTGGAACTACATGGACTAAGCAACCATTGCCAACTTCGCCAAAGGGTGCAACAGCTTTTGGTGTTAAGCTTTTAAATAGATTTGTATCTAAATATTATGAGGGTAAATAGTGGCAATTGAGAGAACTTTTTCGATAATAAAACCAGATGCTGTTGAGCGTAATAAAATTGGTGAAATTACTACAATGCTCGAGTCTGCTGGCCTAAGAATTGTTGCGTCTAAAAGGATTCAATTAGACCAAAATAAAGCAGCCTCTTTTTACGGAGTGCATTCCGACAAACCTTTTTTTCAAAGCTTGTGCGATTTTATGTGCTCAGGGCCAATAGTGGTACAGGTCCTTGAAGGAGAAAATGCAATTCAAAGGAATAGAGAAGTAATGGGAGCAACTAATCCAGAGGAAGCTGCTGAGGGAACGATTAGAAAAAAATACGCTTTGTCTCTAGAAAAAAATTCTGTGCATGGATCAGACAGCCCTGAAAATGCTAAAATCGAGATAAATCATTTTTTTGATGAGGCAGACATTATTTCGTAAGCACCAACTTGATGGCTTCGGGATAAATAATATGTTCTTCTTTTAAGACCTTCTTAGAAACTGAGGTTTCTGTATCCTCTGCACTAATTTCTACTTCTCTCTGTAGAATAATCTTACCTCCATCCATTTCTTGATTTACATAATGCACCGTGCATCCCGTTTTAGTTTCATTATTTTCTAGAACACGTTGGTGAGTATTGAGCCCTTTATATTTAGGTAGTAATGAAGGATGTATGTTTATAATTTTATTAGGATAATGATCAATTAATTTTTTTGATAATATTTTCATATATCCTGCTAAACAAATTAGTTCAAGGTCATAAGGTTTTAATAGACTGATAATCTTTTCTTCATATTCTTCAGTATTTTTAAAATTATGGTAGTCTAATGTGATTGCTTCTAAATTATTTTCTTTTGCAAAACTTAAGCCGGGAGCATTCTTATTATTTGAAAAAACAACTTTTATTTCTGCTGGATACTCTTTTTCTTTACATGCATTTACAATCGATTTTAAATTTGAACCACGTCCAGATATAAAGATACCTATGGGATGCTTAATCATTAAAATTTAATTTGCCAATATAACTAACTTTTTTATTTATTTTTTTTGAATTCACTAAATTGCCAATTATACTGTATTTAAGTTTGTGTTTCTTAATTGATCTTTCAAATTGATTAAACTTTGTTCTATCTAAGATTACTATCATACCATATCCGCAATTAAATGTTTTTAACATTTCATTTTGCGATACCCCAAAACTTTGTATCCATTTAAATATTGTTGGCAAATTAAAGGTTTCTAAATTTATTTTTGCTGAAACATTTTTATTTAATGACCTTGGTAAATTTTCTGTTATTCCTCCACCAGTAATATGAGCGCATGTTTTTATTATTTTTTTTGTGTACATTTCAAGTATTGGACTTACGTATATCTCTGTAGGCTTGAGTAATAGTTCACCAATAGTTTTATTTTTTTCTATCTTCTTATTTAATTTTATTTTGTTTTCTTTGATTATCTTTCTAACAAGAGAATATCCATTAGAGTGAAGACCTGATGATGAAATTCCTACAATAATATCATTTTCTTTTAATTTTGGACTTGCTTTGCCAACTCCACTCTTAACTCCTACACAAAATCCAGCAAGATCATACTTATCGTTTGAATCAACTTCTGGATGTTCAGCTGTTTCTCCACCTAGCAGTGAACAATTGGACATTTTACATCCCTCAATAATGCCCCTTATAATTTCTTTACCTTTAGATATGTCTAATTTTCCAGTTGAAATATAGTCTAAGAAAAAAAGAGGTTTAGCCTGATCAACTATTAAGTCATTCACGCACATGGCAACTAGGTCAATTCCAATTGTCTTATGGTTTCTCATCATCCGGGCAATCTCAATTTTTGTTCCAACTCCATCGGTTGCACCGACAAGAATTGGTCTTTTTATTTTTGGATCAAGAATATATTGACCAGAAAAACCACCAATATTGGATTTTTTAAGATTTTTGTCTTTACGAATTATATTTTTAATTTCAGATACAAATTTATTTCCTTTATTTATGCTTACGCCTGAACTTGAGTATGATAGCTTCTTCATTTAGATTTCTTATATATGATTTTTAATACCAATACTAAGCAAATAAGCTTTGTGATTGTTTTTTTATTTGCTTTTATTAATTCCTGTCTTGCTAATGAAAATGTAGATTTTTTTTCATCATCTGGCATAAAGGTAAATTTATCTTTTTCAAATGAGACTGATATTAGAAATACCGCTATATCTAAAGCTGAAGAAATTGCCTTTAAAAGAGTATCAGTTAAACTTCTTACGCCAGAGGATTATAAAAAATTAAGCAAATTAAAAGATATTGATATTTCTTATTTTGTAGAAAGTATTGAGTTTGTTGATGAAAAAATTTCTACAGAAACTTACCTTGGCGAGTTTAATATATATTTTAGTCCGTTCCGTATCAAAGAATTCTACAAATCGAATTCCTTGACATTTTCTGAGGTAAGTTCTCAAAATATCACAGTTAATGTAGCATTTTCTAATTCTAATCAATTTTTTATTCTATTTAATTTGTGGAACACCGAATGGAAAAAAATTAAAAATATAGGTAATAAAATAAACTTAGATGTAAAGACCTTTTCACAGACTGAAATGGGCAATACCGATTTATCTAATTTTTTGGAAAATAAAGACATAGAAGGAAATAATTTAAATGATGAAAATGATATAATATTAATATGGTGTAGCCCTATTTATGAAAAATTAAATGAGCTTAGATTTGATTTAATAATAAAGTTTAATTTGAATCAAAAAGAAAAGATAATTAGAAAGAGTTATTTGACTGATTATTCTTTATTTAGGGATGATATTTTTTCACCATTAATTGAGGATATAAAAAATGAACTTTTACTTACATGGATTGATCTAACAAAACAATCTGATGAGGTTTACAGATTTAAGTTTGTATACGATATCGAAAACATTTCTGATTGGGTTGAGTTACAAAATCGACTGCAATCAGTAAGGCTTTTGGAACAATATAAGCCATCTTTATTTACTACGGATAAGGTTGAGGGGTACGTGGATTTTTTAGGAAATGGAGATAAGTTTGTTCTTCTGCTCTCTCAAAATAAAATTAATGCAGTAAATCTTGGACCATATTATAGAATTTCTTTAGATGATTAAAAATTTACCAAATTTTATATCAATTTACCGTTTGGTTACTATTCCATTTGTTGCGTGGTTTCTTTTGGAGGAATTATATTATTATGCAGCTTTATTTACTCTTTTAATTGCTTTAAGTGATTTTTTAGATGGATTTATCGCAAGATATTTTAAAGTTCAAAGTGAACTAGGTTCATATTTAGATGCAATTGCTGATAAAGCATTCGTAATTTCGATTTTTATACTCATTGGAAATCTCAATCTGTTACCTGTATTCATAATCATAATAATAATTTCAAGAGATATAATTATTTTGGGGTCGTTTGCAGTCACTTTTTTGGTTGGTAAAAAAATTGAGGTTAAACCAACTAAAATCAGTAAATTAAATACATTCTTTCAGTTTTGTCTTGTTATTACGACCATGCTTAGCAATATCAACGGATATGAGAAATATTTCACTGCATTAATGTTAAACGAAGTATTAATTACTGTTGTATTGATATGTACTCTATTATCTTTAATAAATTATATAAGTTACTGGTTTAAAAACATAAACTAAATGGAAAAAGGACAATTAATCTTTAATTTAAAAAATATAGAAACTTATGATCCTGAGGATTTTTATATTAGTAAAAGTAATTTTAATGTTTCAACTTTACTAAAATCTCCACAGGACTGGTTTAATAGATCAGCTGTAATATTTGGGCAAAAAAAATCAGGTAAAACACATCTTTTAAATATATGGTCAGGCTATAACGATGCCAATTTAATTAATTGCCTTGATGTGCAAAGCTGGAATGATATTTCGTTTAATAATAATATAGCAATTGATGATTTTCATAATTTAAAAGATGAAGAGGGTTTTTTTCATTTTTATAATAGTTTAGTTTTAGAAAAGAAAACAATTTTAGTAACGGTTGATATAAATTCAAATTTTGAAATCAAACTAAAAGACCTAAAGTCAAGGTTTAAATCTTTTACTTCATCTAAAATCGAAAATCCAGAAGATGATCTCTTAAAGGCTATAATCATGAAATATTTTAGTAATGCCCAAGTTCAAGTTGACAAAAATGTAATTGAATATTTATTAAAGAGGGTAGATCGTGATTATCAAAAATTATATAATATTCTTGAAAAAATTAATATTCTATCCTTGCAAAGAAAATCAAAAATAACAACACATCTCATCCGAGATATAATGACTTAACATAACTCTCAAAAACTTCTAAACGTTGATCATTTTTATTTTTACCTTTTTTTAATTCTCCCAGCCTATTTTTACTTGCTCTTATAAGATTTTTATCGGAAACAATCCAATTACGAGGAAGGTCATCTTTTTGGGCATAATTTTCTCTCCATTCTGAAAATTTTTTAATTAGTTTTTTTTCATTTTTTGAAAAATTTTTGATTTTTATTCTTTTATAGGATTTTTTAGTGTTGTAGACATCTTTGGTATCTAAATGGTCTTCAATTATTTTTTTTATTCTTTTTACGAGATTTCTTTTTTTAATTTTTTGCAATAAGTTCACATAAATTTTAGGCAAATAATACACATCGTTAATTGCATAATTAATTTGCTCGGATGATAAAGGTCTCTTAGTCCAATCAGAAACTTGATGTTTTTTTGAAAGTTTTATTTTGAATAGTTTTTCTACTAAACTAGTATATCCAATTGTTTGTCCTCCATAAATTGAATTATAAGCAATTTGAGTATCAAAAACATTCACAACACTAATTTCAAAAGCATAATTTAATACTTCGATATCTTGTCGAGCAGAGTGGATAACTTTCAATATCTTTTTTGATGTGAGTATTCTTCTAAAATTTTCGAAGTTCATTTTTTCCCCTGATAACATATCAATTAAGAATTCTTTTCTTTGAGTTTTAATTTGAATAGTGCATAAAATTGGCCAATATGTATTATCTCTTTTGAATTCGGTATCTAGGAAGATAATTTTATACTTATTCAATAATTTACATAGCTTCTCGAGGGATTTATTATCTTGGACTATTTTCATAAATCAAACTATATATGATCCTTAATTAAAAGTATGAATAAATATAGAACGCACAATTGTAACCAGCTTAGATTAGAAGATGCTGGTTCTAAAGTATCATTAGCTGGGTGGATAAATAGAAAACGAGATCACGGCAATGTACTGTTTGTTGACTTAAGGGATCATTATGGCGTTACTCAATGTGTAATTGAGAAAACAAATACTAAATTGCTAAACTTAGTAGACAGCTTAAGAGTTGAGACCGTTATTAAAATTGATGGCACTGTTATAAAAAGAGAGCCTGATACTATTAATAAATCACTAAATACAGGGACCATTGAAATCGCAGTTGATAATGTAGAAGTATTGTCTGAGGCAAAGGAGTTGCCTATGCCAGTTTTTGGCGAAAACGACTATCCAGAAGAAATTAGATTGAAGTATAGATTTCTTGATATTCGAAGAGAGGAATTGCATAAAAATATTGTTCTAAGATCCTCAATTATTTCCCACATTAGAAAGCTCATGTCTGACGCTGGTTTTTTAGAAATGCAAACACCAATACTTACAGCTTCTAGTCCAGAAGGGGCTAGAGATTACTTGGTACCAAGCAGGATTCATCCAGGAAAATTTTACGCTCTTCCTCAAGCCCCACAGCAATTTAAGCAATTAATTATGGCGGGAGGATTTGATAAATATTTTCAAATAGCCCCTTGTTTTAGAGATGAAGATGCAAGAGCAGATAGAAGTCCTGGCGAATTTTATCAATTAGATATGGAAATGGCATTTGTTGAGCAAGACGATGTGTTTAACGCCATTGAACCCATTTTACACTCTGTATTTACAACTTTTTCTGATTTTAACGTTACAGAAACACCTTTTCCAAGAATTACATATGCCGATGCTATGAGCAGGTATGGAACAGACAAACCTGACCTTAGAAATCCAATAAATATTTCTAATTTAACTAAGGAATTTAATGATGACAAAGTTGAATTTAGTGCATTTAAAAAAATTATAGAAGAGGGGGGTGAAGTTATTGGAATACCAGCACCTGACTCGAGTCAAAAACCTAGAAGTTTTTTTGATAATCTTAATAATTGGGCAAGAAAAGAAATGAATGCTGCTGGTTTAGGTTATATTGTTTTTGATAAAAGCTCTTCTGGCGTAGAAGGAAAGGGGCCTATTGCAAAATTTATCCCCTCTGAAATTCAAGAAATGATATTAAACAAAGCAGGTCTTAAGGCCGGAGACTCAATTTTCTTTGCATGCGCTAAAGGAAAAGAAGTTTATGATATTGCTGCTGCAGCCAGAGATAAAATTGCAATAGATCTGGATCTAATTGAAAAGGGAGTATTTAAGTTTTGTTGGATTGTCGATTTTCCCATGTATGAAAAGGATAAAGAAACTGGAAAAATTGATTTTAGTCATAATCCTTTCTCAATGCCACAAGGTGGATTAGAAGCCCTCAATAATTCAGATCCTTTAAATGTTTTAGGTTATCAATATGATATTGTTTGTAATGGCGTAGAGCTATCATCAGGCGCTATACGAAATCACGTTCCAGAAATTATGTATAAGGCCTTTGAAATAGCTGGCTACAGTAAAGATCAAGTGCATGAAAAATTTGGAGGCATGATAAACGCTTTTACTTATGGCGTACCTCCTCATGGCGGCATTGCACCAGGAATAGACAGAATAGTCATGCTGCTTGCTCAAGAAAAAAATATTCGTGAGGTAATATTGTTTCCAATGAATCAACAGGCCCAGGACCTTATGATGCTGGCCCCTGCTGAAGTCGATAAGACTACACTTGATGAGTTGAATTTAGAAGTTAAACCAACTGAAGAATAAACTATGAGCAGCCAGTTGTGGCACCACATGTATCGCATTTTAAGCAAGTACCATTTCTAACAAGAGTAAAAGAACCACACTCAGGACAAGCATCACCTTCATAGCCCATCATTCTTGCAGCTTGAACTCTACTCATTGATTGATCGGATGCAGAACCAGTGCTTACTGCAGCACTAATCGCTGCTTGTTCAGCTGACACAGTCTCCATGCTTCCGTTTGAACTAACTACCGAAAGTCCGTCCTGGCCTCGTAAGTAACCTTGGCTTGAAACTTTTTTAACAAGTTTCCATGGGATTTCATTGTTTTTTAATGTTCCCTCCTCAGCTCCAGTTCCAAGTGAGAAGTCAACATCTGTATTATCAGCATGCGCCAAATCATTTCTGCCTAGGTAAGAAACAGCAAGTTCTCTGAACACGTAATCTAAAATAGATGTTGCATTTTTAATTCTATTATTACCTTGCACCACCCCAGCAGGATCAAATCTAGTAAAAGTATAAGCTTCCACATACTCTTCTAGTGGAACTCCATATTGAAGACCAATTGATATTGCGATTGCAAAATTATTCATCAGACTCCTCAGGAAAGCTCCTTCTTTGTGCATATCAATAAAGATTTCACCCAAGCTACCATCCTCATATTCTCCGGTATGAAGATAAACTTTATGGCCTCCCACAATAGCTTTTTGAATGTATCCTTTTCTTCTATCTGGAACTTTATTTCTTGAACCGTATACAACAGAATTCATAGCCTCTTTAGCAACAGCAATTGTTCTATCAATTTGGTTATCTGGTTGTTCTATTTCTTCTTCAACATCCTCATCAACAAGTTTTGATGCAAGTGGTTGACTTAATTTTGAGCCATCACGATAGAGAGCGTTTGCTTTTGTGCCAAGTTTCCATGACAGTAAATAAGCTTCATTACAATCTTCCACATCAGATTCTGCAGGCATGTTGATCGTTTTTGATATAGCTCCTGATATAAAAGGCTGAGCCGCTGCCATCATGCGTATATGACTTTCTACAGATAAATATCTTTTGCCGATCCTACCGCACGGATTCGCACAATCAAATACAGCCAAATGATCATCTTTGATATGCGGTGAGCCCTCTAAGGTCATAGTGCCACAGCAAAAGGTATTTGCTTCATCGATTTCATCATTTGTAAAACCTAAAGCAGTTAGCATATTAAAATTCATGTCAGTAAGCTGTTCTTCTGAAAAATTCAGCTTCTCTTTACAGAATTCCATCCCGAGAGTATATGAATTGAAAGAAAATCGAATATCAAAAACATTCTTTAAATTTTGTTCAAGAAGTTCGATTTGTTCCTCTTCAAAGCCTTTTTCTTTTAGAGTCTCGTGATTTATAGCGGGCGCATTGTTAAGCGTACCGTGACCAACGGCATAATTAATTGTTTCTTCAATTTCATCCTCTGTGTATTGAAGTTGCCTTAATGCTTCTGGAACCGTTCTATTTATAATCTTGAAATAACCACCTCCGGCAAGTTTCTTGAATTTGACCATTGCAAAATCAGGTTCGATACCTGTTGTATCACAGTCCATTACAAGACCAATAGTTCCAGTTGGCGCAATTACTGTTGTCTGTGCATTTCTAAAACCAAACTTTTGACCATTCTCATAAGCTTGATCCCATGCACTTTGCGCTTCCATTCCTAAGTTTGTATCTCTTAAATCTTCAACCACAAATGGCACAGGATTAATATGTAAGCCTTCATACTCATCAGTCTTACCATATGCGGCTCTTCTATGATTTCTCATAACACGAAGCATATTTTTAGAGTTTTGTTGATATCCGGGGAAGGGGCCTTGTTCGGATGCGACTTCAGCTGAAGTTGCATAAGATATGCCAGTCATTAAAGCTGTTATGGCTGCACAATTTGCCCTTCCTTCTTCACTATCGTAGGCTACACCTTTAGACATTAGGTAGCCTCCTAAATTCGCATATCCAAGACCAAGTGTCCTGTATTCATAGGAGAGTTTCGCTATTTCTTTTGACGGAAATTGAGCCATCATGACTGAAATTTCCAATATTAATGTCCATATTCTTACAGCATGTTTGAACAAGTCAGTGTTTAAACATTTGTTCTCATCCATAAATGTCATTAGATTTAGAGATGCTAAGTTGCAGGCTGTATTGTCTAAGAACATATACTCCGAGCAAGGGTTTGAAGCTCTAATTTCACCACTTTCTGGGCATGTGTGCCAATCATTAATTGTCGTATGGAACTGAATACCAGGATCAGCACAGGCCCAAGCAGAATATCCAACTTGATCCCAAAGGTCTTTTGCCTTTACTGTTTTACTCACTGAATTGTCAATTCTATTAATTAAGTTCCAATCTTTGTCTTCAATTACAGCATTTAAAAAATCGTCAGTAACTCGAACTGAATTATTTGAATTCTGACCAGAAACCGTCACATAAGCCTCTGAATCCCAATCTGTATTATAAGTCTCAAATTCTATGGATTTATATCCTTGCTTTGCAAAATGTATAATCCTTTGAATATAATTTTCAGGAACTTCATTTTTTCTTGCAGCAATAATTTCTCTTTTTAAAGCTGGGTTTTTTGCAGGTTCAAAACAACTTTCACCATCAGCTTCGCAGTTGTGGCAGGCATTCATAATAGTTTTAAGATGTTTTGAACATATTTTTGATCCAGTAACAATGGATGCAACTTTTTGTTCTTCTGTAACTTTCCATTTAATAAATTCTTCAATATCAGGATGATCTATATCTACTACAACCATCTTTGCAGCTCTTCTAGTTGTGCCACCTGATTTAATTGCCCCCGCAGCTCTATCACCAATTTTAAGAAAACTCATCAGTCCAGATGATTTTCCTCCGCCAGACAAACCTTCTGAAGAGCCTCTTAGATTTGAGAAGTTTGTTCCAGTTCCTGATCCATACTTAAAGAGTCTCGCTTCACGGACCCATAAATCCATAATACCACCATCGTTTACTAAATCATCATCTATACTCTGAATGAAGCATGCGTGTGGTTGAGGTCTCTCGTAAGAACTTGAAGATCTAGTTAGCTTTCCAGTTTCATGGTCCACATAAAAATGACCTTGAGAAGGACCATCAATTCCATAGGCCCAGTTTAATCCCGTGTTAAACCATTGAGGACTGTTTGGTGCAACCATTTGATTAGCGAGCATATAACGAACTTCATCAAAAAAAGCTTTGGCATCATCTTCTGATGAAAAATAACCACCTTTCCATCCCCAATATGTCCACGCTCCTGCAAGTCTATCAAAAACTTGCTGCGAGCTTGTCTCGGACGAATAACTTACTTCTCCGTCACTATCATCAGCAATTCTTGGGGCAAGCCATGATGGAATATTTTTTTCATCTGTTCGTTTTAGTTTTGACGGAACACCAGCTTTTCTAAAATATTTTTGAGAGAGAATATCGCTTGCAACTTGACTCCATTGTTCTGGAACCTCAAAATTTTCTAATTTAAATACAAGAGACCCATCAGGATTAACTATTTCACTTGAAACCTTTTTAAAATTTATACTTTCGTATGGCGATTGATTAGCAATTGTAAATTCTCTATTTATTTTCATTATTTTCCCTTCTAAAATATAGTCATTGCAACAGACGAGCTTATAAAAAAACCAATATCAATAATTTAATGGTCTCGACCGTAAATTGTGCCAGAATGCTAAATGAGTAACTTTCTAGATTATTGATAATTTATTATTTGAAAAATGAAGTCAACATATTGTGTAAAAAAAATTGAAAACCACTATATAAGGTATAGAAAATGTTATCAAAATTAAAAAAAGTCAATATTTTCAGTGTTTTATCTATTCAAGATAATTCACTAATTGTTGAAAAAACTGTTAATTTTAAGCTTAATAATTCATAAATAATCATGTTGAGAGAGATATTTACTTGGTGGAACGGACAGACCATAGGCACCAGAATTTGGTCTTATTTTAATGGAGTTTTAGTCGGAACTGATGATCAGGGTAATAAATATTATAAAAATAAAAAAGATACTAAGAGGTGGGTTATTTACAGCAATGTAGTTGAGTCAACTCTTGTTA
>Ga0208624_1001214_pt1 | contig 12369 bp, 16 predicted proteins | sample Knorr_S23_td_DCM_FD_185607 | JGI IMG/M metagenome (GOLD analysis project Ga0208624, IMG submission 185607) | Marine microbial communities from Southern Atlantic Ocean transect - Knorr_S23_td_DCM_ad_71m_LV_A (SPAdes) (version 2) | ecosystem: Environmental > Aquatic > Marine > Oceanic | place...
ACTTTTAAAGAAAGAAATGAACATTTATACTGGAATTATGAAATGTTCAGTAATCCAGGTATGGATGCCAACTGGTTTATGTATCTTGCCCTATGGTTTATACCAGGTTTATTAATACCTGGAGAAAAATTAACAATAATTACATTATTATTCGGATTTTTAGCAAGTTATGCCTATGTAAAATATAATAATCATAATAAACATATTACACCCAGTTTATGGTGTTTATCCTCTGGTCCAACACTAACATTAAATGTATTATTATTTGTATTATTAGGATTATGATATAAAATTTAAGTTTAATTTACTATAAAATTTTATTTTGTAATTTATTAAATGCGAATTATTTCATTAGGAAATGATTGTACTCTACCAATAATTCTCGAACATTACAAATTAAAAAAAGAAACACTTCCTTTTGATTGGATTATAATTAAATCTTTTAAGGATATGGTTGATATTTTTGAAAATGAGTTTGATGGATTTATAAATAAGAAAGAATATTTAGTTAAAACAAGCGAAAATGTAAAAGGTCCACAAATAATGAATGATGATAGCGATCCTATAAACAATCCTAAATATTCCGTGTTAGATTATTATTTAAATAATAGATATAACATCGAATATGTACATGACTTTAAATCAGAAGATAATTTTGAAGAATCATATAGACCCGTTTATGAAAAATATAAGAGACGAATAGATAGATTATATACATTTTTAAAGACTGAAACTACATTAATTAATTTTATATTTTATTATCCAGACATAAATAAATCAGATATAGATCGTTTAAAAAATTTATTTTATAATATAAATCCTAAATTAAACTACAATCTTAATATTGTTACTCATGATAAAAATTTATATAACATAGATAAATGTAATTTTTGTTATATTAATAATAAAATAGATAGACTTTGGATAGATTTTTCAAAACCCGAATTTTTAGAGGTTATTAATCCATTTATTACAAAATTAATTTAAAAATATTATCTTATACCTAATTCTCTTTTTTTTAGATATTTTATTAAATTAAAACCTACATGTCTTAGAGGAATATAACACTGAGTACATAATAATTTATCTTTATACTTAATAGCCTTGTCACAAAAAAAACTACAACGTTCACACGAAGGGGGTTTGTGTAAAAACACAGGGTCATTTTTATATTCATATGAACCAAAAGTTCTCCACCAGACTTTTGATTCGGGAATATATATCCAATTATTAGGACATTTAAAAAATTCAAGATCAGTTATATAACTACATGATAATCTTTGTTGCTTATAATAAGTCATAATCTGATATAGAGTATTTATATATTAAATTTAAATTTATAAAAATTTAAATTTAAGAAAATTTTAAATTTGATATATTATTTTCAATTAAAGATTGTTTGTATGATCAAATAAAATGGAAAATTGTTTAGTAGACGATTCTAATAATTTAAAAAAACTTGAAGTAAATGTTTGGGATTTATTTAATGAATATAATAAAAAAGAGAATGAAGACCAATTAGAAAATGATTATGATATGTACGAAGAAAATATAGATGATGAATTACAAGATGATTATGGGTGTGAAAGTTGTAAGACATATACACTTGTATATCAAGATGGACAACACGTTTGTAGTAATTGCGGTTTAATACAACATAAAAAATTAAGCCAAGATGCTGAATACAGAAATTATGGTGTAAGTGATAATAAATCCGCTAATCCAGAGAGAGTGGGTATGCCTACAAATTATATGTTACCAGAATCATCATTAGGAACATTCATAACCCAAAGAACATATGATAAACAACATATTAAAAGAATGGTTCAATATAATACATGGTCACAGATGCCATATAGAGAAAGAAGTCTATACAAAACATGCTGTGAAATATCAAATAAGGGTAAAATGCATGGTTTGCCTACGGTAATAACAGAAAGAGCAAAAGAGTTTTACAATACTATAAGAGATGTGAATATTTCTCGAGGTGATAATAGAGATGGATTAATAGCAGCGTGTATATACTTTGCTTGTAAAGATGAATGCGTTCCAAGAAGTAAAAAAGAAATAGCAGATGTATATAAGATCGATTTAAAAGACATGACAATAGGAATTAAAAATTTTCGTACTAATTGGAGATTATCTAAAAAATATGGTGATAAATTAAAAATTGAGTGTTCAAATCCAATTGATTTTATAGAAAGATATTGTTCTCATTTACCTGTATCTAGTAATATCAAACACATTGCTGAATTTATTGCTATTAAATCTATTTTTAAAAATTTAGTAGATGATAATACAGCACCGTCTATAGCTGCTGGGGCAATTTTTCTTGCTTGTTATGTAACAGAACAACATATAACAAAAAAACAAGTAGCAGATGCTTGTAAAACAAGTGAGGTAACTATTTCTAAATGTTATAAAAAACTAAATGAGAAAAAGGTAGATTTATTACCTAAAGAAATTATTAAAACATATAAAATACAATGATTAATTAAATAAATATTAATTTCTATTTTTTTATGTTATCCTTATATATATCATTGAATGCTCTATATTATGCATATTGATTTATACAATAAATTAATAGGTGTTACTAAATTTAAGGATTTACATGGTAAAACATATCAAGAGTATATTATAAAAAGTATCAATTTACCGAATAAGCTAAAATATGAAATATTAGAATGTAAAAAACCAGGTGATGCTTTAAAGTTATTGAATAAAAATCAGATTTCTTTTACCCACAATTATTTAGAAGCACAAATTCCATTTGAAAATAATATAACACTAACTATTATTGAAAAAGATATATGTTTATTAGATTCTAGTATTTAATATAAAAGTTAACTATATTAAATATTAAAGTTAATTATATTAAATATAAATAATATGATTAATAAAGGTATTGTAGTAATTCCAACACATGGATTTGCGAATAGATTAAGAATGCTTTCTTCGGTTTATATTTATAGTAATTATATAGATAAACCTCTTTATATTTGTTGGGTAAAAGAAGAAGAATGTAATATTGATTTTAATACCATTTTTTCAGATAATCAATTTAATCTGATTGATTTATCATCAATCAAAGAATCTAATTATCATTATTTTGGAAAAGTTCATACTATGTCTATATTATCTAAAATGGATTTTATTAAAGATTCTGAAGATGTTAATTATGACTATGTAATTTTGGAGGGAGGACATGAATTCAAACATAACAATATGTATATTTTAGAATTCCTAAGACAAAAAAATCTTTTCTATAAAGATTTAGAGTTTAGTGATTTAATAAAGAATAAAGTAAATAAATATACACAATTATACGATTTTAATAAAATAGTAGCAGTTCATTTTAGAGATATTATTAAAAAATATGATGATTTTGATATAAATAACTCAGAACTAATTAATTTTACAAAAAATTCCCCCATTGATGAATTTTATAAAATAGTATCTTGTATAAATAATAATGAAAATTGTACTAATATATTGATTGTATCAAATAATCCTGAAATATATGATAAATTTTCTAATAAATTCAAGGACAAATCATTTATAAAAACTGTACCTTCATGTTATGAAAGAAATAAAGAAAATGGTATCATAGATAGTGTGATTGATTTTATATTATTAGGTAAAACCAGAATGATCATAGGAACATATTATTCATCATTTTCAGATGAAGCCAGTTTTTTTAATTTTATTCCCAAAATGACACCTATCAATATAGAAAATATAGAAGATATTAGTAAATATGTAAACAATTATCATTGTCTTAATTTTAGTTTAATAAATAATATATATTCATTAAACACAAATCAGAAAACATTTATTGAAATATTTGGGGAAGGCATAAAGAATTTAATTAATTAGTATCTAATAAAGCTTATTTTTAAATTTGATTATATTTTTATATTTAAAAATAATTTAAAAATTGTATGTTTTAAATAAGAACATGAATAGAAACATTGTTAGAACTGCTAAAAGATATGTAGAGGAAAATAATACCATAATGCTCAAAAATATGTATAAAGAAATTTCAACTATGGATTCTGAATATAATGTAAACATACCATCTATATTTAAGGACATATTTTTACACGCATGTCTCAGAGGTGAAACAGAAGTAATTACATTTCTAATGCGTTTTTACTTTGAGTTTGATGATATTACGCAAGTACTATTAAGACAAATGTTTCCATATGGTAAGTATATAATGAGTCCTTCTTTTACATATTGGTATGATAGAAATATATTACCATTAGTAAGAGTAAAATAAAATCTATAATATATAACTTTTAGAATTATTTTTATTTTAAATTTATTTTAATATAATAATGAAATATAACCCTAATATTTATAATAAAAACACATCTCATGTTAAATCAGTCATTGATTCTGTAAGGTATAATGGTGTATTTTTTATTGTATATTTTATTGTATTTTTTATAATAGGGGATATGGATAATGATATATTAAAAACTCTATTTACAGGATATTTTATGGCATATTACGCATACTTTACACATAGATTTTTACATTATGTTAATCCTTTTAATAAATTACATCTTCTCCACCATACCAAAGATTTAAATAAAATATGGTATAATAAATTAATTGAATGGATTGTAAATATTGTTTTTATAAGTGGTGGAATACTTATACCATTCAATATTATTTTAGATAAATTTGGATTAAATTTTTTGAATACCTATGGGATATTAGGATTCATGATAATATATACTACTCATCATTTAATAAATTATCATTATTTAGATATACATACACATGTAACACATCATAAAAGTGATATAGAAATAAACACTAAACAAAATGAAAATGTAAAAGATTTTGGTCCTGACCCTATAGATGTGGTATTTAAAACAAAAAATAATATGGAACGTTATGAAGATATGAAAGCTACTAATATAAACCTTATTGTATTTAGTATTATATTTATAGTATTTTTCAAATCTAAATATGATTTTATTAATAGATTAAGAAATTATGTTTAGTGTGTGTTGAAATATTAATATTAAAATAAAAGTTTATAATAATGTCTGCTTGTGAGATAATCACAAATCTATGGTTAGGAAATATTATAGATTCAAGAAATACAGAATTTTTAAACAATATAGATATTGTTATAAATTGTACAAAAAATTTACCATTTAATTGTGATAAAAATAAACATGTAAGACTTAATGTTGATGATAATTTAGAAAAGGAGGAAATTGTAAATTTATATAAGTATTTAGAGAATGTTACTAAATTTATAAATGATTCATTAATAAATGGTAAAAATATATTTGTTCATTGTTATGCTGGGAAACAGCGTTCTGCGTCAGTTGTTTGTGCTTATATAATGAAATATTTATCATTTAGTTATCAAGAAGCAACTGAATTAATAAGAACTAAACGTCTAATCATATTTACTCCCTTACCTAATTTTGATGCGGCATTAAAGCTTTTTGAAATGAAGCTACAAAAAATAAAATAATTTATTATAATAATATGAGTAATAAAATTATAAAAAATTATAAACCTCAAACTAAAATAGAAAAAAAAATGCAGAGTAACACAACTGATGGACTAAATGAATATTATACAAAAAAAACGGAATTACTTCATAATATTAATAAATTAATGATATTATTAGTAAATAATATAGATTTAGGTAATAATAATGAAAGTAATAATCTAGTAAATTGTATTAACAAAATAAATGTTCAATACAATAGATTATTTTTTGAAAATTTAGAAAAAAAAGATAAGGGTGAAAAAAAATTGATAATAAGAGAAAAAAAATGTTCATTTCAAAGATTAGAAAATGTAGAAAATGAAATACTTACAATAGTAAAAAAAAGTCTAATAAAAAAAGATAATAAATTATCTAATTTATTTACTTAAATAGTATCATATGATATTAAAATATACAATAATGTTAATTAGTGAAGCTCAATCAATAGGAATAATCATTTTTTTTGGTTTAATACTTATTATATTATTTTGTTATCTTTGTATTAATAAAACATATGATTTTATAATAAAAAGAAAAAGTAAAGCCTTAATAGAAATGAATAATTTAATATCTCGAAAGTTATAATTTATACTATTATATAGATTATAACTTAAACATCTACTCTGGTAAATCTTTCAACAGTGAAAGGAACTAATAATAATTCCATAACATCGTTAAATAATGTAGTACTTTTTCTATATTCAAGATAATTTTCATGATCTTTTTGTGTTTCCCATTTTTGAAAAAAAACTAATTTATTTTCATCTGTATTGCTTTCATTAATATCAATACTTATAAATCCTTTAAATGTTCTTGTTTTTTTTAAACCATCTTCACTCCCTAAAATATCTAGTACTTTACGTTTTCCTTCCTCTGTTTTAAATTTGAAGGTAGCTATTACAATATGTACACTCATCTATAATTTATATTTCTATAAACAAAAATATCGGGATTTTAAAATTATGGTAATATCTGGGAATACTAATATGTAATACTGTAAAATGGTGTTGTCTTTTTCTTTGGAGCAAAGGATACCTTCTTAGTTTGTTTAAGCGGTGGTTTAATATATATCGGTTTGTATCTTAATTTATATGGTTTTAATCTAAAACTACAGATTGCGAATTTTTTGATATATGATTTCATAATCTCATTTGGTTGAGTATAATTCATACATAAAAATTGACATCCTACCGCATATGGTGTAAAATAGTTATAATTTTCTTTTTTTCTTTTATCAAAATCAGGAACTACTAATGATAAATTTCTTTTATTATATTCTTTTATTTCATTAATATCATAACTATCCCTTACATCCTGATAATTAAGTTTTCTTAAATTGCTATTCGATTCAGGGTGTAAATTTGTAATTTCATCCATAGCTGTGCCTTTTATTTTCCCAGTTGCTGTTATTATTACCTTACCTATTAATTCTTTTATAGGTGCTGTGGCTATATTTGTACTTGTATATCTTCCTTGATAAGAATAATTTTTAGAAAGTAATTTATATCCAAAATTACTTCTTATCGTTTCGGCACATTTATCAATTGTATCTTTATTTCCCCATGTCTTAAAATTAAGATTAATTATTAATGGATCAGATGGATTTTTTACAGCAGCTGTTAAACCATAGTTGATAATTGTTTTACATACATCATCGAAGTCTAAACTATTTGTAAAATGCCAATTTCCTATTTCGGTTCCACTACAAACAACTGGTTTAGTACAAGGATTAAAATCATTATTAAATATATCAAGATCAATATATCTGGCTCCATATAATAATACTTGTTTTATAGATTCTAAAGAGGCAAAATCATAGTAATTAGTACATGGTAAATATGATTTATAGGACGAAGCAACAAAAAAATCACAAAATTTAAAATCACCTTTCATTACTGTTTTATTATACTCTAACGGTTGTACATTTATAACATTATCATAATCTTTCATTCTCCCTAGATATCTAGGAACTCTTCTAAATATAGCAATAAAATAAAAAAGTATTAGAGTTGTTCCCAGAACAATACCTATAAACAATAATTTATTATTTTTTATAAAATTCATTAAACGTTCTCTATCTTTATCCATTCTGTTAATTACAGCTTGGACATTAGGATTGTTAGTAATATTTTTAACTGTATCTTTTATCTGATTAATAGCTTCAGTATTGTCACTCATATTAATATATAAAAAGATAATCTTATCAATAGTTTGTATTTAATACTATACTATTTGTTCTTCGGTTATGTTTTGATTATTATGCGATTCTCTTCTATTTCTTGATACATTACTTCTAGAATTTCTAGGTAACCATCCACTTTTAAAATAACATGATATATACGCAAGAAAGAATATTCCTAAAAATAATTTAAATATATCTACACCTAAATCTGTAAATAATTGATTATAACCATCACTACACGCATCTGGTATTAAACAATATATAAATACGAAGAACGCTCCTATTAAATAGCAAAGCATAGAGATTAATCCTACATACAAGATATTTTTTAAAATTGAGTATAATGGTCTATTCATGTTAATATTTTGAATATTATTATCTTCAATGACCTCCCTTGTTCCAAAATAAATTACACGAGTTCTATCCAAAAACTCTCTTAAATATGTATTTTCTTCATCAGAATCCATGCTAGATTGAGAACTTGAATCTGAAATTTCATCTCCTGGTTTTTTTAACCTGCCTCTACAATTAGGACATTTAGTTCCTGAGGTTTTTATTAGTTCTTCAAAACAATCACTATGTATATTTATACCTAAACATTTACTACAATCTTTTTTTGTAAGTTTATTATCATCTTCACTTTCTCCTAAACATATAATACATTCTGATGGCATAAAAATTGCTTTATTTAAAAAAAATAAACAAAATCAAATTTAATTTTTAAATCTATTGTTGAAAAATTCTAACCTTTTATTTCTTATATATTCTGCTGATAATTCCTCTTTAGGTTCACCATTAACTACTTCACTATCCATATGTTCTGAAAGCTTATATCCGGGATGTTCCGGTTTTTCATCAATATGTGTTTCTTTTTCCTTAGGTATAGTTTCTGGTTTAGAGGGTTCCGGTAAAATTCCTTTATCAGGTGGTAAAAAATCCACATTCAAATCTGTGTTTGTCGTACGACATACATAGTCTGGTTCAAGAGATTCTACTTTAATTTTTATATTTTTAGAATTATATTCAAATGTTAATATATCTCCTATCTGAATGACTGGATAATATTTTGTAATAATATTTTCAAGATTTTCTTTTATATCACCTATTTCGTAGAATTCTTTACACATTGGTTTAAGTTTCATATGACTTGCTTGAGGAGGATTATAATAGTCAACTAATATATCATCTTGAATATTTGCCATTAATTCATCTAATTTAGAAAATGGTATATATATATTTAAACCAGGTGCTGTGAATTCTTTAGATGTTAAATATACACAATTTGTAATACCGATTTCTTTATTATGATGTGTAATTCTGAAAACTGAAGCTTCATTATTTTGTAATATTTCATCCTGATATTTTTCTAAAACACTATTATTAAGTATACAATAATTAGAATCGTTCATATCATAATCGGCAGTATTATTTGAATAAGAAAGTGGATATACAATTCCATTCATTTTTAATGAATATAATAAAATATATTTAATATCAAATTTATTATATTCAGTAAAATATGTTTTTTTATATTATATATGGAATATCAATTTATAAAAAATCCTCTAACCAATAGGAAAGTAAATATAAAAAGTAAAATTGGAAAAAATATCCTAAATAACTATATAAATCAATCGGGGGGTAAATATATTGCCTCAGGAGCCTATGGATGTATATATAGTCCTATGATTCCATGTGTTGAGGATACACAATTAAAAGGTAACTATGTATCAAAAATAATAAATAAAAAGGATATTGAGGCAGAATTTACATTAACATTACCTATACACGATATTGACAAAAGTTCAAGTATGTTTATAGTTCCTTTCAAAATGTGTAATGTTAATTTATCTAGTGAAAACATAGGAGATATAGAAAAATGTTCTATTGTAGATAGTTCAAAACCTGAAAATTATGTTCAACTATTGATGAAAAATGGAGGAATCTCGGTAAGTAGTGTCATAGAAGAAAAAGGAGAGTTATATAGTAAACTTAGACTGGAACATTATAAAAATATAATAAATGGAGTAAAAGTTTTATTAGATAACATGTACATACATAATGATCTTAAGCCACATAATATTGTATTTGATGGTAAAAAAATGAGAATTATTGATTTTGGGCTTTTTTCTAAAATGGATGAGTTTGAGGTAACACCTGAATACTATTTTGTTTATCCTGCTGACATTTTATTTTATGATGATAATGCTTCCGAATATATGTCAAGTGAATTAAATATAAAAAGATTAGATGATGTTGAAAAAAACCTTTTTCCAGTTAAGGATGAAAAAAAATATCATAAAGGATATTATTCAAGAGGAGATAATAGATATAAATTTTATGATGCGGCAAGAAAGGTAACCTATAAATCACTTTTAATGATATATAAAAATTGGTTAATTGATAATGAACATGAAATGAGTGTCAAGAATAGTTTATTAGATTTTATAAAAGCAAGATGGTACAATATTCCATCAAAATATATAGATACTGTTCAAATAGAAAAAATGAATGAAGATGGATTATACGAAAGGATTTTAAATACATATGATGTATTTTCATTAGGAATAGTCTTATCCCAATATTATAAGGATAAGTATGGTCAAAAGAAAGCAACCTCATATATATTTATGCTTAAAAAGCTTATTTTTGATATGACATCACTTAATCCTTATCAAAGACCATCAATAAAGGAGGTTTCAGAAAGATTTGATAATATTTTAAAAATAAAAAGTAAATTAGTATTCGCGAGACAAAAAATAAGGGCATCAACTAAATTAGATTAAACTATTATGGGTTTTTGAGCAACTATACTAAACATAGGAAAACCTTACATAAAGAATAATAGATATCATTATATTTTATAATAATATTCTCTTGGTATGGGTTTCAATTTACAATCTTCTTCAGTCATTGGGCGAAAGTCGAAGCTGGGGTTCTCCTCATCCTTAAAATTGGTGTAGTGCATAGTATATCCATTTTCTATTCCTGCTCTATAATAGCAATAACAAGCTGGAATACCTCCTTTAGTATGTGACTCATTTTCTATGGCTAAGTCATTATGTCCAAGTTTCTTTAAATTTTTAATCATATATGAAACTAATGGTTTACATAAATGTCTGCCTATAAATTCTGGATGGACTTTTACAAATGATATAGCTACAGTTTCGTCCAATATTTCTGATTCACATACAGCTACTGGTCTATATATACCGCCTTGTTCTTTTTTAAATAACATTGCTACAAAAAATTCAACTTGTGCGCCACTATGACCTAGCCGGAATTGTTCTTTATTCAATAATTTAGTAATATCCCAATTATCCCGCCATCTATTCAAATCTTTAGAATCTTTGTTAATTATGACTTTTTTATCATTTTGAACTATTTTATGATATTTTTGATCCCATGTTTCTCTAAATTCTGGATTAAAAAAGACCAACTCATATACCGTAGAATCACCTGGTATTGTTAATTTTTCAATAAAATGAGGGGCTCCATATTCTCCTCCATTTTGGATAAGATATTGGTTAAGTATTTTTTTACCATTACGACTATGTATACTACATTTTCTATTAGTTAAAGGATTTACAATATAATCGTATTTCATTTATTATAAACATACATTTTAAATCACATTTTTTAATTGTTTTTGAACACAGTAAAACCTCATATAAAAAATAATAAATATTATTATATTTTATATTTAATCTACCTCTTCAATATGTGGACCTGAATTTCCAGAAGATTCTTGCTGAGATGGACCTTGAGAAGGCATTCCTTCTGTAGGCATAGCACCTTGATATAGAGAACTCATAATAGGGTTAATTTTACCCTCATATTCTTGTCTCTTCGCTTTAATTTCATCAAGAGAGGCATCTTCATTATTATCAACCCAGTTGATTCCTTCCTCAATTAATTTTTCTAATACTGCTTTATTATCACCTAGTTTTTGGCTTAATTGTTCTTCGTTAATACTATTCTTCAACTGATAAAAGTAACTTTCAAGACTATTACGTTCATCAATCTTTTCACGTAATACATTATCCTGTTCTTTGAATTTCTCAGCCTCTTGAACCATCTTTTCAATTTGTTCCTTTGTTAGTCTACCCTTATCATTTGTAATTGTGATTTTATTACTTTTGCCCGTAGTTTTGTCTTCAGCACTTACATTTAAAATACCGTTAGCATCAACATCAAATGAAACTTCAATTTGTGGGACACCACGAGGAGCAGGAGGAATACCATTTAGGTCGAATTTACCTAATATATTATTATCTTTTGTAAGGGTTCTTTCACCCTCATATACTTGAATTAATACACCTGGTTGATTGTCTGAGTATGTTGAGAATGTTTGTGATTTTTTCACAGGAATAGTAGTATTACGGGGTATAATTGCTGTCATAACACCACCAGCTGTTTCTAAACCTAAACTTAAAGGAGCTACATCAAGCAATAATAATTCATCTAATTTTTCATCAGTATTTCCAGTTAATATAGAGGCTTGTATAGCAGCGCCATACGCAACAGCCTCATCTGGATTTATTGATTTACACAATTCTTTGCCATTAAAGAAATTAGAGATTAATGTTTGAACTTTTGGAATTCTTGTAGAACCTCCTACTAAAACAACATCATCTACCTGTGATTTAGATAATCCAGC
>Ga0208624_1001220_pt1 | contig 12336 bp, 7 predicted proteins | sample Knorr_S23_td_DCM_FD_185607 | JGI IMG/M metagenome (GOLD analysis project Ga0208624, IMG submission 185607) | Marine microbial communities from Southern Atlantic Ocean transect - Knorr_S23_td_DCM_ad_71m_LV_A (SPAdes) (version 2) | ecosystem: Environmental > Aquatic > Marine > Oceanic | place...
ATAAAATAAATAAAATAATAAATATTTTATGTATTTTAGAACAAGTTATCACAATATGCCGCGTTAAATACTGTCTCTTCACTTATGTCTTGTTCAGTTCTTTCTTCGATTTGTCTTGGTATAGATAATATATTTTCAAAATATTTCTCTTCATCAAATAATACATCAATAGAACCAGTTCCAATAGGTACTTCTTGACCTAACATAATATTGGATGAAACAGATTTTACTTTATCTAATTCTCCAAAAATGGCAGCTCTTGCTATAATATCAGGTGTTTCTTCAAATGAACATTTTGCTAAAGGACCTCTATCACTTTTATTAATACCATGTCTGTCAATTGACATTAAATTACCTCTATTAGTTATAATATCTACTAACATATTCACATGTCTATAATTTACATATGACCCAGCAAATTTAAATACTTCTGTGATTTCTTTTATCAATACTTGTCTTGCTGCTTCTAATCCTAACGTATCATATACTTCATAAATATCATTTGAAATAGTTAAATATGGGTCAACCGCGGGATGAATCATAATATCTTCCATGTTAGTTCCATCTGTATTTAAAATCCATTTGGTTTTCTTTTCAAATTCATTTGTTTCTCTATTATATTCAATATTATTATGTTCTGGATACATAGATACACCCTTAATATCCTTAATACCAGTTAATATAATTTCATTAAGTATAGTCTTTTCTAACGATTTCAATACACTAATCATATCTTCTTCACAATCTGCTGCTGAACTGTCTTTATCATCCTTATCTACTAAAAATTGAATTCTCATCACAAGATTTTCTGAATTGTCATCTGAAAATACACATTTTATATCTTGTTTATCAGAATTAAATTTAGATATAATAGCAAAGTATACATCACACATTTTAATATTCTTATCCATCATTTTTACTTTATCTAATACAAATCTAAGAATCCATGGACTAATTGAGCAAGTGTTTGGTATACTATCTAAATCCTCAAAAATTTTATATATAGCTAATACTTTTTTATCTTCTTCTATATCTGATAGACCTTTAGATAAATCAATACTGGGTAAATCAAAATATATTTCAGTTGAACGTGTAATTTGTTTTATAGTTGTTGTTTCTAATTCATTTAGGATTTTTTGGGAATACTCTTTACTATAACAGTATGGTTCTTTTAGAATTACTGTATTCATAGGACTTTTAAGATTTTTAGAAACACTTAGTAATTCTTTAAATCTAGGTACACCTTGATTTACATTTGCCTTAGAAGCAACACCAGCAAAATGAAACGTATTTAGTGTCATTTGTGTTGAAGGTTCACCAATACTTTGAGCAGCAATTGTACCTACTAATTCTCCTGGATGAGCAATAGCAGCATAGAATAATTGATATACATTACTTATAATCCAATCAAATGCTAATTTAGTAAACTTCTTCTCTTTACATAATACTTTAGGACTCATGTATAGTTTCATGATTACCATAATTACTTCGTTACCTTTATAGTTTTCATTAATACGTAATTTATCTGATAATTCATCCATTTTATCTAAAACGTAGAATGGTGATAAATCACTTTTAGCTCCAAATTTAAAATTATGACAAGCATTTTCAACTAATCTTCTAAAATTAATAGGAGCAAAGATTTCATTTTCATTTTCACCCTTATATATGTATTTGAAGTAATAATCTCTATCATTTATTATTGATTCTACATGGTCATTCATTCTAGTTTCTAATATCTTACTATTTTTCTTTAAATCTTTCATGATTTGAGGTGTAAATGATTTAGAACAGTCATCAATAGAAAGATAATATTTATCATATATCTCTTTATTACTTTTACCAATTGATAATAAGATTTGTTTTTCTATTTTGGTACCATCAAAACCATCTTCTCCATAAAGAAATTGAACAATTGTTCCATTAGCATTTCTTACAGTATAGTCAGAAACAATTCTAGCATCCTCCATACCTTTAACTAACTTTCTTTGAATATAACCAGTTTCACTAGTTTTTACAGCAGTATCAATTAACCCTTCTCTACCACCCATAGCATGAAAGAAAAACTCAGTAGGTGATAATCCTTTCATAAAACTACTTTCTACAAATCCTCTGGCAGATGCCCCATCATCGAATTTATGAAAATGAGGTAACGTTCGATCTGTAAAACCATAAGGTATTCTTTTACCATCAACTGCCTGTTGACCTACACAAGCAATCATTTGTCCCATATTAATTTCAGAACCCTTTGAACCAGAAATAACCATATTTAACATTCTATTAGAAGAATTGAGATGTTTTAATGCTACTTTACCAGTATCTGATGTAGCAGCATTAAGAGTCTTTAGAATTTGTAATTCATATTCTTCAGCTACAGATTTGCCACTTTTATTTTCTAAAATACCTTTATGAACATGCTCTATGATATCTATTACATCTCTCTTCTTTTTACTAATTATATCCTTCATCTTTTCTTGAGAACCCAAATCAGGAACTAAATCACCTATTCCAACACTAAATCCAGACTTTAAAATCCAGTTTGTAACTATACCCTGGATATCATCTAAAAATTGTTGTGTTCGTTCTATACCACATTCATTAAATATAATATGAATAAGACCTTGTTCAGATGCTCCCAAAATATTTTTATCGAATACACCTGAAATAACATTACCATTTTTAATATTTACCTTATTCATTACACTTTCATGTGTATCATAACTCTTATTCTTCTTTTCTAAATTTACAGGTGGTATTACCATCGAAAATATTTGTCTACCAGACCATAAATCCTCCTTTATATCATATTTATAAATTGGAAAACTTTCTGGTAAATTTTTAATAGGTGTATTTGCTTTTACTTCTGGTTCCGGCAAAATACCTGTAAATGTAGGAACGTCTATCATTACATCCATAACTTCACTTCTTGTCAAGTAATTATCATATCTTGTAAATAGATATGAACCAACACATGTATCTTGTACCAAACTAATAATAGGTCTGTGTTGTGCTGGAGTAATAATCTGTGTAGGCACAGCAGCCAATTCTTTTAATTCTATTCTACTTTGTTCAGATTGAGGAACATGCATATTCATTTCATCTCCATCAAAATCAGCATTATATGGTGTAGTTACAGAAACATTTAATCTAAATGTTTTATAGGGTAATGGTACAACTAAATGTTGCATCATACTCATTTTATGTAAAGATGGCTGTCTGTTAAATAATACTATATCACCCTTTATTAAATGACGATTAACTATATCACCATAACTTAATTCTATTTTAGATGTATCCATTACACTTAATGAAATGATTTTACTATCTGAATGTCTCTTTATTGACTTAGCACCAGGGTAATTGAAATAACCATTTCTTACAAGTTGTGTTAATTTTTCCTTATTATATTTATTTACCTTTTCAGCAAATGTTAAATTTTTACATATTTCAATAGGAACACCTAATTCATTTAATTTAAGACGAGGGTCTGGTGTAATAACACTTCTTGCTGATTTATCTACTCTTTTACCCATAAGATTTCCTCTAACTCTTCCCTCTTTTGATTTAAGTCTGTCTTGTATAGCTTTTAATGGTCTTCCACTTCTTTGTTGGGCAGGAGGTATTCCTGGTTGATTGTTATTTATTAATGTAGCTACATGATATTGTAATAATTGATACCATTCATCAGTTGTCTTTTTATTAGCATTTTGTGATAATTTATATTTTAATGTTTTATTAGTTTTTAATATATCACAATATTTGTGTGTTAAATCATCCTCCATACGAGTATTATTATCAGCTCTAACAGAAGGTCTTACTGCTGGAGGAGCTACAGGTAATACACTACATATCAACCATTCTGGACGACATAATTGTTTATGATATCCCAGTGCCTCGATATCCTCATCACTTACCCTTCTTAGTATTTTTTCAACATCCTGCGCATCCCATAAAATCTGAGAATCACTTACTCCTGAATTTTTATCTTCTTTCCATACAGCTACTACTTTTCCTATTGATGATGATTCTTTTCTAATTATATTAGGTCGTATAGCACCACATCCATTATCATTTTTCTCACCACATCTTTTTATTTTAGAACATAATGCCGTAACTAATAAAAATCTATTTACACCCTTTTTAGAAGATAATATTTTTCTTAATTCAGGTGAATTAGGGGAAACTAATAATTTAGAACAACGACAACATACAGATTGTAGTGTTTTAACAACATATTTTATAAAATGTATATGGAATACAGGCAAAGCTAATTCTATGTGTCCAAAATAACCAGGACTATGTCTATTATCTAATTCATCAGTAGGACATTTCTTCCCATGATCTAATACTCCCATTCTTGAATCAAATAAACCACCTGTTTTAGGAACATCATCAATATAACATTCATTTGTGTAAATTTCTGCTACAGAACGTCTTCTTATTTCATCGGGAGATAATATAGAAAATTGAACACCATTGACTTTTTCAATATCAGCATTATAATCTAACTCTTGAAACATAGACATTTTGTTTATATTATAAATACTTATTTTTTTAAGTAATAAATTAAATCAAATTTATATTTAATTTACATTCATAAATTAATTATTTTATAAACAAAAAATTTGATATTAAAATAATATTATTTTATAATAATAAAAATGGAGATTGAGGAAATTGATACAAATAACCATAAATATAATTTACGTTCTAAAGGAAATATCGAAGATGTTGACCCTGAAAATACAATAGGTACTAAAAAAAATTTAAAAAAAAGTAAAAACAAATTTAAAATAGATGATACAAAACCTAAAAGAACCCAAGTTATTAATTCACCAGTTGAAAATTCTTCTCCCCCATCTAAAAAAACAACTGTTATTAATAGTGAAAGCGGACCTAAAGTCAGTAAGAAAAAAGATAAAGACTATAAAATCACTCTAACAGAAAAAAATACATCAGGTTTAGCAACATTTGCTCTAATAAATACTATTGTTGACGCGGCAAATAAAAAAGTACATAAATCTAAAAAACATAATTCAGAAAGTGGGTCTGACATATCTAGCGATGATGAATCATATGAAGGATTTGAAGACCTACATCCAGATATTGAATACACAGATGAAGAACATAAATATATGAAATCTTTACCACAAAAATCTAGAGAAGAAATGATTAATAGAGAAAATGCTCTATTACTATCTACTAAAAATGAAGTTCCTCTTAGATTTAGACTTCTAAACACAGAACTACCTATTAAAACACTTTCACATGTTATTGGACGTTTGGACCATTTTTATACATTAGATACAACTGAAAATGAATATGGAAAATTATTGCCTTGGGTTAATACATTAGATAAGATTCCTTTTGGTAAGTTTAGCCCAGTGATTGTTACAAATAAAGATCATCCTAATAAAATCAAATCACATTTAGCTAATACACGTAAAATATTAGATGAAGCTGTTTATGGACATGATACTGCTAAAACTCAGATATTAAGTATAATCGCACGTGAAATTTCAAATCCGTCTTCTATGGGAAATGCGATTGCTATACAAGGACCAATGGGTAATGGAAAAACTACACTTGTAAAAGAAGGTATTTGTAAAGCTATGAAACGTCCTTTCGCACTTATTACATTAGGAGGTATGTCTGATGCCAGTTTTCTACAAGGACATGAATATACATATGAAGGGGCACGTGCTGGAAGAATTGTTGAAATTTTATGTGAAACAGGTTCTATGAATCCAGTATTCTATTTTGATGAATTAGATAAAGTTAGTGAAACAGCAAAAGGTGAAGAAATTATCAATCTACTTTGTCACTTGACTGATCTATCTCAAAATAATGAGTTTCATGATAAATACTTTTCTGGAGTAGATTTTGATCTTTCAAGAGCATTATTCATATTTTCATATAATGACCCTTCTAAAATTAATCCAATTTTACTAGATCGAATGTATAAAATTAAAACTGATGGATTTAATTCTAAATCAAAATTAACTATTTCTAAAAATTATCTAATACCTAAACTATTAAAAGAATTCAATTTTAACCAAGACGATATTACATTTAATGATGACGCATTATTGAGTATAGTAAATAACTATTGTGATGAAGAAAAAGGTGTTCGTAATCTTAAAAGAAATATTGAAACGATTATCTCTAAACTAAATATTATGCGATATTTAACCCCGGATAAGGTTAAAGATACAAAACCGGTTCTAGTGGAAGAACCCAAAACGGAAGTGGTGGAAGAACCCAAAACGGAAGCAGTGGAAGAACCCAAAACGGAAGCAGTGGAAGAACCCAAAACGGAAGCAGTGGAAGAACCCAAAACTGAAGCAGTTGAAGAACCCAAAACTGAAGTAGTAGAAGAACCAAAGTCGGAAGTAGTAGAACAACCTAAAACTGAAGTAGTGGAAGAACCTAAAACGGAAGTAGTGGAAGAACCTAAAACGGAATTAGTGGAAGAACCTAAAACGGAAGTAGTGGAAGAACCTAAAACTGAAGTAGTGGAAGAAACCGTTGTAAATTGTGAATTGGAGGTAGAAGAAAAACAGAGAAGTGAGTCTATAATAAAAGAAACACTTGAAACAAATATTGAAATTGCTATTGAAGAATTAGATACAAATATTTCTGTAAAAGATGTAGTTGATTTTACAATTAATAATTTTAAAATACCTTATAATCTTACTATTGAAGATTTATCATTGTTCTTAAAAAATGACCCAATTAATCCTTCAATTCAACATTTATATTTATAAATAAAATATAAAATATTTTTTATTTTATTTATTTAGATGTTCCTCTATTATTTATAAAATCCCTTTGATTAGGTGTAGTACATACACATCCCCCATTACAACTATATGTAGAAGGACAACAATCTGGTTTACATTGATTATGTGAAAACATAAACATACTAGGAGGTGTATTTTTTGTACCATCTACTGATGGTCCATTAGTATAAAGTGGTTGTTTACTTTCTTCTGGATTTAATGGTAAAGGAGTTCCACTTGGTGTATACATAGAATTTATTTGTAAAGGAAGATGTTGGGGGGGTTGTCTCCATTCATGATGATCTCCGGCTGGTGTATCTTTACCCGCATGTTCAAATCTTTTATTTGAATATGGTCCCATTACATAATCTATATCCGCTTTAAATTCTTCAACACCATGTTTACCTCTAGAACCTCTAATTTCATATACTCCGGTATCATAATCCCTCCATTTGAGTTCAAATACATATGTGGCTAAAAATATTATAACTACTAATGTTATTCCATAAATTGCTATTTGTATAGTATCCATTTATAATATATAATAATAAATAAAAAATTATTGTAAAATATTAAATTAATTCAATCCATTGGAATTAAATAATATTGATTTATATGTATTAAAAAGACCTTCTAAATGTTCGGCTAAAAATTGATAATACTTATTTTGGTCATAGATAATAACATTATATATATTTTTTATTATTATCATAAATTCTTTTAATTTTCTAAAATTTTGATATTGACCATTTATTATTTTTTTCTTATGTAAAACAGATATAATGTAGTTTGTGAAATCGTTTTTATAATCACTATCTAATAAAGATTTATCAGTTATACCTGATATAAATAATAGTCCTAAATATCTTGCCAATTCAACCTTTGTATCATTGTTTATATTCTTTCTATAATTCATCTCTATATTAAATAAATTATCTACCAAAAATCTGCTACATTCATTATATTCTCTCAACTTCCAAAGCAATATGTTTTTAGTACTATCGTTATAAAACGTATCATTTACTTTTATCTCACCGCTAAATTTGTTATCAAGTATATTATTATACACATTATTACTAAAATCTGTGAATTCGGGATTTAAATCAGAAATCACATTATAATTGTCTATGTTTTTATAAAAGGATACTACTTCTTTTAATTCTCCCTTCATTAATTCTTTCCATTTTACATTTCCATATATAATATGACCTTCTTTATCTAAACCTCGTCTTCCACTTCTTCCTATCATTTGTAAATAATTATAAAGATCAAAATATCTGGAATCTTTATAACCAAGTATACATGTTGATCTAAATGGCATATTTATACCCAGAGCTAAACTAACATCGGCTATTACAAATCCTAAATTTCCATTTTGTGCCAAAGACTGAACTATCATATTATAAACGGGAGGCATATCAGTTGTATATATTCCAATTCCTCTTTTTAATCCTTGCATAAACACATTTGTATATGAAACTTTAACACCTAATTTCGATTTAATACTTCTTCTTATATCTCTAATCTTATTTGCTGTCATAGGTCCTGTTATGTTGAGACAAAACTCGCGATGTTTTTCAAAAATATCAGTATGTTTTAGTACTAAATTATCTATAAAATTACTATATTCCTTCTTTAGATTTTTTATTTGGATTTTCTTTACCTTATCTGGTTGTTTAGAATTACTTATCAATGTAAGTTGTCTTTCTATATGTTTAGTATACTTTTGTTCAAAATCTAGTGTTAATTGTGCCCACTTTCTTTTAACCTTTTCTTCTATAGCAAATTGAGGATTACCTTGAAAATCTGGAGGTAATTTAATATCTTTTTTATATGCTGCTAATATTTTCTCAGATTCAATATAATTATCTTCAATAAATTCTAAATTTTCATAATGATAAGGATAATTAAGTTGTTCCAGTTTTTCTAGATAACCAACTAAATTGCTAAATATTTCTTTACAATATTCAGTATTTTGTTGAAATACAATACAAGGTATTAGATTTTTATTTTTAATCTCTTTGAATAGAGTGTATAGATTTACATCATCGTCGCCTTCATTATCCTCTATCTTGTATGATTTAATAATTTCTTCCATATTTTCGCTGTCTTTTAACTCGATTAATTTTTGTTTTAAAAGGGTTTCATATTGTCGAGCATCTTCTAACGATAGTCTTTTGTTATCCTCTTTAAAAACATTAGGAACTGATAAATCTTCTACATGTTCCCCATAATATTCTTTCAAGGTTTTATAAAGTGATACACAATCATAAGGTGTCATTGGTAAGTTTTTTATTAGAAATTTGCTATTTATATCACTCTTTGTTAAACATGACATAGGATGTAGTTTATTTAATTTGTTGTTAGTAAAAAGATGTCTTTGTAGATTTAGAAAACGTGTAGTATATATAACTAAATCTGTATTTCTATTAGTAATTTCATCAAACCAAGACTTTAATTTATCAGGATTACCTATAGTAGCAGAAAGTGCTAGGAAAACATTACTTTTTAAAACTTTAATAAGTCTTTCATAATAATTACAAAAGTCTTTATTTACAAGATTATGTATTTCGTCATATATAACAATATCATATTTAATACCTAAACTTGGAAGTTTATCTTCTATATCTTTAGGAGTTCCTACTATTACATTATTATCTCTTTTTCCAAATGTAAAATCGGGACTTATTACTAAAACCTCGGCACCAAATTTAATAAATAGCGAGGAAACTTGGTACACAAGTGCCATAGTAGGAACAATAAATAATACCTTTTTACCAGAAATTCCTGGATAAATTGATAACCATGTTTTACCACATGATGTAGGAGCACATACAAGTGTAGATACTCCTTTATCTATATTATTCAATACTTTAACTTGCCAATCATCTAGTTTTTTTTTGTATTCATTATAAAAATCTAAGGGAGATAGTGAATTGGATAATTTTTCAAATTGCATAGTTTTGTAATCCATTTTAGACATTACTTTTGTTACTTTTTCCATAAGACGAGTATCATGTTTAGTATCATAATTTTTTGATAAAACTTGTAAATATAAATCTATGATTAATGGTATATCATCTTTTTTATATGCTAACTCTAGCAATTTCATTTTCATTTTATCTTTTCCGAATTTTGTCTTAAAAACAGCTAAATCATCAAGGATTTTAGGTGGAATTTCTTTTAATTCATCATAATACTCTAATCTTTCAATATCTCTTTCTTTTAATTTTTTTTCTTTATTCAACTTATTTTCTTTAATAATGATGTCTGCTTTAGATTCATGTTTTTTTTGACATTGTTTTAACTCTTTTTTATATTCTTCAAATAATAGTTTTACATCTAGTTTTTCATTTATAGCTAAATCCCTAAATATGGTAGTTAGCTCTTCATCTGTATAATTTTCAAAATATAGAGAACTCATAATATCTTTTATGTTCTTAATTTTAATTAATTATAATTCAAATTTTTTATTTAAAAACAATTTTAATAGATTGTTCTATATTATATGTTAAGTCAAATACCTAACTACATTTATATTCCTTTATTTGGTTATCTCGCATATAAATTTAGATATAACGCTCTTTACTATTTAAATAGTATGTATATTAAAGGTAAACAAATTAAATCATTTATAGATGATCATTATGGAATCCAAATAGTAAAAAAAGAATATCTATACGATGAAAATGATAATGATGTTTTATTACTTGATTATACATGTTTTAATGAAAATTATAAACTTATAACATATACTGATAAACACGAATTTCCACCTTACTCAATTGAATATATTAAATCTATTCAAAATTCTTCATCTATATCTAATATTATTAAAACTAAATATGATATAATTTGCGCAGAACTTTCATACTCGTATCTAAATTGTGATACTATATATAAAACTGATCTTTTAAAAAGTATTCAAGAATTATCAGGTCCAATCGGTAATTTTTATAGTGATTCTGTAAATAAACTTAATCCTATTTTATTAAAAACATATTTAAAAGAATGTATTAAAAACAACTTTTCACCAAATGATAACCATAAACACGCAAAATCGATTGATTTTAAAGAACTTCAAATACTATTAAGTGATGGTAATGAAATTGATTTATTAAAATATTAAATTTGATAAATAATAATTATTATTTAAAGAATTATTATTATTATATTACATATATCATATGGAAGGGGGTTGTGAAAATAAAGATTCACTTCAAGAACACAAACATATGCTTAATTCAAAATGGATTGTTTGGTATCATAATCCATCTGACCAGTCTTGGACAATTGATAGTTACAAAGACGTATTAGAAATAGATACTCTTGAAGATTTCTTTGTACTTAAAAATAGTTGGGATAAATGTTTACCCAAAGTTAGTGAGGGAATGTTCTTTATAATGAGAAAATTAAAATCAGGTCAAGTAATATATCCTCAATGGGAAGATATTAATAATCGCAAGGGTGGTTATTGGTCATTTAAAATAGACAAGGAAAACGCACAAGACATTTGGTTTAGGTTATGTAGTTTTACTATAGGTGAAGATATTTGTAATGAAACTATGGAATCCCTTCAAGTAAATGGTATTTCAATTTCTCCTAAAAAGAACTTTTGTATTATAAAGATTTGGAATAATAATTGTGATAAAAATAGTATATCACTTTTAAACACTAATTTAGATTTTTTGAATATGGAAGAGGTTATGTATTCTAGTCATGTTAAGAATATAGAAAGAGACCAAACAAAACAAAAAAAATATAGTGCTATAAATTATAATAAAAAACAATTTAAAGGAGGTAGTTCTATCCATTTAGGTAGATTTTAAATAAAATAATTATATTTATTATTATTTTATTTATTAGCGTAAATTTCTGTCCAAGATTGTGCGGTATTTATAAATTTCTCCTTATCAGTTTTAAATTCATTTGCTATATCAGGAACAAGTGGGTCATCCGGATTAGGTTCATCCATAAGTGAACAAATCGATAGTAATACTTTACTAACGGTTAAAGCAGGACTCCACTTTTCTTTTAAAATATCCAGACAAATACTACCTGAAGAATCTATATTAGGATGATATACTCTGGTTATAAAATTAATTTTAGGGGGTTTAAACGGATAATCTGTTGGAAAAAGAATATTCATATTAAATATACCTCCATAATACGGAGAACCTTCAGGACCATAGATTTGTGCCTTCCATTGATATATATTATCATCTTTAGGTCCAGCACTACAATTTGATGGAGGATTTTTAATTAAATCCTGAATTTCCCTTTGAAGACGAATAGTTGATGACATGTTTTATTTATGTTAAAAAAATAAATTAATATCAAATTTTTATATCATATAATTTTATTATATCCATCTTGACTATTTAGGATCATAATTTCAGTATTTTTCTCTATTATTTCTTTAGTTTGTTCATCATCATAATATAAACCATCATCAACTATCTTTTTCCATGATTTATTTTCATTTTCATCATAGTTATTAATGATTGTCTTGTATGCCTTATCTGTCATATTTTCAATTGTATTTTTCTTTTTT
>Ga0208624_1001228_pt1 | contig 12316 bp, 15 predicted proteins | sample Knorr_S23_td_DCM_FD_185607 | JGI IMG/M metagenome (GOLD analysis project Ga0208624, IMG submission 185607) | Marine microbial communities from Southern Atlantic Ocean transect - Knorr_S23_td_DCM_ad_71m_LV_A (SPAdes) (version 2) | ecosystem: Environmental > Aquatic > Marine > Oceanic | place...
CACCTAAAAGAAATATATATTCACAGTCTTTCCATAGGTTAGATCCTCTTCCTCTACCATAGTTACAGAAGTGGACATGCCTTCCATTCCAGTCAGTTTCAAAGGTTTCAAATACCAAAGCATGTAAATTCAATCAAATTGTAGATCTTTAGAGATTCACTTTTCAGTCAAGTGAATGTAAACTGTTCATACGTAAATAGAATATGATTTAACCAATACTAATAAACTTTTATTTCTCACAATTGATAGATGAAAAACTTAACTTCTCATGGTTCACAACTAAAGAAATTTGACACCAATTCAGTTTAAATCGAGACAAAAAAATATTAGGCCCATCATGAAAAGTTTTACAAGTCGCCTTTGGAAAATAAGTATCATCCTGACGGCTTTTGTTTTTAGTATACCTATCCTAACAATTTTATCTTCATTTATTGAACCTTCAGGCGAAAACTGGGAGCACCTAAAGGATTCAGTGTTAACAGAGTACATATATAACTCTTTGTTGTTAACTTCTGGAGTAGGTGTTGGTGCGTTGGTTCTTGGTGTATCAACAGCTTGGCTAACTACAATGTGCAAATTTCCAGGGAAAAAATTATTTGTTTGGCTCCTACTTCTTCCTATGGCTATGCCAGCATATATTGTCGCCTATACTTACACTGGCATGTTTGATTATGCCGGACCTGTTCAAACAGCAATTCGGAGTTGGACAGGTTGGGGCTTAAGTGATTATTATTTTCCGCAAATACGTTCGTTAGGCGGAGCAATCGCAATGCTGTCTTTGGTACTTTATCCTTACGTTTATTTATTGGCTCGAACAGCTTTCCTTCAACAGTCTGTTGGAGTTATTGAGGTTTCTCGCTCTTTAAATTGTAGCCCATGGCAAAGTTTTTATTGGGTAGGACTTCCTCTAGCGAGGCCCGCAATAGCAGCAGGGCTTTCACTAGCGCTAATGGAAACATTGGCGGATTACGGTACGGTCGCCTATTTCGGACTGAAAGTATTTACTACTGGAATTTTTCGAACATGGTTCGGTCTGGGTGATTACTCTGCAGCTTCTAGGATGGCAGCTATGCTTTTGTTATTCGTTTTCATATTAATCATTATTGAAAGAGTGTCCCGTAACAAAGCTAAATTTCACAACACTTCAGGAAATCTAGCTCATTATTCGGAATATTCTCTTAAGGGTTTTAAAGCTTATGGTGCATTTTCAACGTGCGCCATCCCATTATTCCTAGGATTTTTTTTACCTGCGACTCAACTCCTAGCTTGGGCTCTAGAAACGTGGAGAGAAATGATGGATGACAGATTTTTTGAGATAGCTCGTAATAGTATCGTTTTGGGATTTAGTGCGGCGCTGATCTCAGTGATTGTCGCCCTTTTTTTAGGTTATGGGAAAAGAATTTTACCAGAAAAAATGATGATCATTTCAGTTCGAACTGCATCAATAGGCTATGCTCTTCCAGGAACCGTTATAGCTGTTGGAGTGATAATTCCATTTGCCTGGTTTGATAAAAAAATAGACTCATTAATGAATTCTTATTTTGGTATCTCAAGTGGTTTAATTTTGAGTGGAACTATTTTTGCGGTAATCTTCGCTTATGTAGTCCGTTTTTTAGCAGTCAGTCTACAGACCGTTGAATCTGGACTAGAAAAAATTAAACCATCAATGGATGATGCAGCTCGTTCATTAGGATATCGACCTCGTGAAGCTTTGATGAAAGTTCACATACCTCTCTTAAAAAGTTCTTCATTAACCGCATTGATGATCGTGTTTGTTGATGTCATGAAAGAATTACCTGCTACTTTGATTTTAAGACCTTTTGATTTCAATACTCTTGCAGTGAGAACTTTCGAATTGGCATCAGATGAGAGACTTGCTGATTCCTCGACTTCTGCTTTAGCTATTGTCTTAGCTGGACTTTTACCAGTGATTTATTTGAGTCAAACAATTTCAAAGACGCGATTAAAATAAGTGAAAGTGAAAAATGAAATGTCTTGAAGCAAAAAATCTGGACATTTCTTACGGCAAAAAACAAATCGTATTCGGTTTCAATTTTAAATTGGAAGAATGTCAGATAGGTTGTTTTTTGGGCCCAAGTGGTTGCGGTAAAACAACAGTGCTGCGAAGCATTGCTGGTTTTGAACAACCTTCTAAAGGTGAAATCATCCTGAACGGGAAAAAATTAAATGGATTTAAAACATATATCACACCTGAGAAAAGGAATATTGGAATGGTATTCCAGGAAATTTCATTATTTCCTCACCTTTCAGTTGAAGATAATATCCAATTCGGTATGCGTTCTTGGTCCCGAGAGAAGAGAAAAAAACGAACTCATGAATTATTAGAATTGATCGGTATGTCGCGATTTGGAAAAAAATACCCTCATCAACTATCTGGAGGCCAGCAACAGAGGATTGCATTGGCTCGCGCAATGGCACCTAAGCCTTCATTGCTTCTCATGGATGAGCCTTTCTCCAGTCTTGATGCAGAATTAAGAGAGCAGCTTGCTAGGGAAATTAGATTGATTTTGAAGCAGGAAAATATATCCGGTCTTTTGGTAACGCACGATCAAAACGAAGCATTTGCCATGGGAGATGACATCTGTGTCATAAACCAAGGCAGAGTTCAGCAAACCGATTCTGCATATAATCTTTATCACAATCCGAAAAATCGTTTTGTAGCAGAATTTATTGGAGAAGGATCAATACTTTCGGGGATTGTTGTCTCTAATGATACGATCGAAACGGATTTAGGTAAAATCAAAGGGGTGTTACCTGAATCTCTTAATAAGATGGCGAATGTGGAAGTTTTGATTCGGCCAGAAAATGTTGTCTTATCTGATATGAAGGAAATTCAAGCTGTAGTTAAAGCTCGTTATTTTCGTGGATCGGGGTTTTTGTACAATTTAAAAACCGTCACCGGACATGAAATATTTTCTTTAATTACTGGTCAAGATAAACTTTCGTTAGATCAAGTAGTTGGTTTACGACTAAAGATTGAAAAACCTATTGTTTTCAACCCATCTTCGGGGACTCTTAATTAACGCCAACCTGCACGATCCATTAACTTTACTGCAGCAGAATTATTCACTCCAAGAATAGTTAGGTTAATGCTATCGGCTTTGAAATTACCAAAGCTTTTCAGTGTTTTTGAAATAATAGCACCTTCAACGACTGGATATTCATTGTTAACTTCTGCATACCACTTTTGGGATTCATCTTTCACAAGGAACTCCAGAAGTACTTGGGCTTCTTTTTGATTACGCGCATATTTTGTTATACCCGCCCCGCTTACATTGACATGAGCTCCACGGTCTCCATCTCCTTGATTGGGCCAGAATACAGCAAGGTTTTGAGCAGCTATTTTTTCTTCATTATTCTTACTATTAATTAATCGCCCTAAGTAATAGGTATTAGCCAATGCAATACCACATTGCCCCGCAGCGGTAGCTTTCAGAAGATCTGTATCTCCACCAGTGGGTGGGCGTGCGAAGTTGCTTACTAAATTTCTGGCCCATGATTCAGTTTTTTTAATACCGTTTACCTCAATCATTGAAGCTACTAGGGATTGATTATATATACTGTCCGAAGACCTAATACATAATTGACCTTTCCAAACTGGACTAGCCAGATTTTCATAGGTCGAAAGATCTTCAGCATTAACTAAATTTTTATTATAAATGATAGTCCGTGCTCGTTGTGACAGACCGAACCAGTAATTGTCTCTATCTCGAAGACTCTTGGGAATACGTCTCTTTAGCGTGGGATTATTTATTGCTTGTAGAACTCCAGCCTGCTTAGCTCTTTGAAGCCTACCCGCATCTACAGTAATAAACAGGTCTGCTGGACTCAAACTGCCTTCGATCTCTAGGCGTTTCAAAAGACCATCTGCCTTACCTGTTACCAACCTAAATTTGATACCAGTTTCCTTTTTAAAACTTTTTAGTAAAGGAAGGATCAAGGCCTCTTTTCGTGCAGAATATATATTTACAACCGAGTCAGATGCATATATTGAAAAAAAACTATTAACGAAAATGACCAAAATTATCAAAAGAGGTATCTTTCTCATGTGTAATCTCTCAAAATTGAGCTAAGTTGAATTTAAGCTGAATTTTCCCGCTGGAAAGGTAAAATCAGTTGGTTAGCAAAGTGTAATAATATTCTCCCTGCCTCCTGAATTGGATCAAAATAAAGACTTTTTAAGGTATTTGGATTAGTCAATTTTGTGCCACTCAATCCAAAATTAAGTTGTTCTCCTACTTTTGAATGACACAAGGTTCCAAAAATCCAGTCCCAGACAGAAAGTGCAACCCCAAAATTCCTGTCAATATGCTCTTCAGCAGTGGAGTGATGTATATGATGTTGAGCAGGGGACATCAAGATGAGTTCAATGGGATGCCAGTAACTGATAGAAACAGGACTGTGACGAAGGTTTGATCCCAGAAGATTAAATGCGAAGGTAAATATTGATGCACCGAGGACCATCACCAGGGTTACTTGATTCCCAAAGAAAAAAAAGAATACCGCAGTTGAAATGCCTTGAACCAATGCACTTCGGACGGAAAACAGTATTGCTTCAGCAGGATGCGTTCTGAATACAGTGAAGGGGTTAAGTGCTGAAGCACTGTGGTGAACTTTATGAAACGACCATAACAATGGAATAGCATGAAGCCATCGGTGCAGCCAGTAACGTGCGAAATCATCCAATATAAAAAGAAAAAGGGTAAAACTTAATGCAATTGTCCATTGGGGAATTCCTGTCAAAACTGAAGGTCTGCCTTCAAAAAGTAGGTGCAAACTATCAAAAATAAGGTAAGCAACGGTTGCTTTTGCCAATATACGCGGTGATAAAAGTGTCATCAACAATGCATTGATGAACATTACTTTGTAATCAGCAAAAGCAGAAGCTGACCCCCAAACATTCCGATTAAATATCTTAATAAAGCTTGATTGAATATTGATTTTTTGGATCAATCTCAACCATAAAATTGCTATAAAAAGTGAAGACAGAAGATACCCCCAGAAGATCCTTTTCTGGGGGTTAAAAACAGCGAGCAGCCATTCATTTAATAGTAACTGGATCGCATTATCAGGCATTGAAGTAGCTTTTTATTTAGTCGTTTTCAGCTGCACGGCTTGAACCCAAGGACTTCAAGAGATCATCCATCTCACCAGTTACATCATTCTTGCGAGCCTTTAATTTAAAGGTATCACCAAGAAGTTTCTGAAGTTTGACCATATGGACCTGATATTCACCCATTGATCGATTTCCTCCAATTAAGAAATTCCCATCTGAATCAATTCCAGTTACTTGACCACCTCCTAATAGGACAGGCCCATAACCAACTAAACGATTCATGCGAACTCCTGCTTCGCCTAAACTTCGGCCGCTTGTTTCTAAGGCCATTAAAAATCCTTTCAATTCACCCCAGTGCTTGCCATAAGCAGCAAATGCTTTGGACGCGTCACCATTGCTCTCTACGATGGTTCTGAGTTTTTCAAGGTCTTTATAGCAAGATCCAGCATATTTAAATGCTGCTTCTGCTATCACTCTTTCCCAGTTAGTTTTAATTACCTTAACATAACTCATCAATTTAGCCCTTTGTTCATCAGTCAATGCTGCTCCATCGGCATCGCGGATTAGTTGACGACCTTTTATAAAAGCATCAACAATCGTGTGCATATATTTGGTGCCAGCTTTATCTGAATCCGCTGCATAATAGGCATGAGCAAAGGTCATTTCTGTTTTTAAGTCAACCACTCCATCGCCATTGGCATCTGCAACTTTGATATCTTTCCTCTTTGCAATGCCATATGCTTGTTTTGCATTTAGAGCCATTGCATGTGCAGGTGCACCAAAGTAACCAAAAGCTTCATCCCAGGAATGTTCCTTACCTGTGTAATGGGCCCCTTTTTTATAAGGTTTATTATTTGGTTTATTATCCGCCCCCATTTTTTCGTCAAGATAGTTATCAACAGCTTGACTGTAGAAAACCGCTCCCATCATAAATTTAGATATGAGCTGCGGATAATTATAGCCTGTTACAGGATCAAAACCCTTATTAGAAGATGAGGCTTTATCAATTAAAAATTCAAAAACCTCTGGTCCACTCATTTGCCCTGGGAAACCATTGACCAAACCTTTATAGGTCTTTCCCTTCAAATTTTTCCCTTTTGAGATTTCATCGACCATAGTTTGTTTAACCTTGAATTCACCTTTCGAGGTTGGATCAATAATTTTTCGTCCGGCGTCTTTTGATGAGTAATATGACATCATTGTTGCCTTCAACTCAGGGTTAGGATTTCCGTTACCTTTGCCTGCAAGTTTTTTTAAAGAATTGTGCAAGACGTGTCTTGCTACCTGACCAGTATAGGAAGTTGAATCCTTTTTTTTGCCACTGTAACTTTTTTCAGTAACTGGAAAATTTCCATACATATCCGGTTTTGCAAACACGCATCCGAAAACAAGGCTACTTGCAATTAATGCTGCAAGTGTAGTTTTTGGTCTTTTAATAACAATATCCATATGACTCTCTTTTTTGATTGACTGTAGTAACAGTCATTGATTAAAAAAAATGCTAAGAACCGACAATGATATTTAGGACAAAATATAAAGCCCTTAGAACAGATAGATCACATCTAACTTTCCCAACCTCATTGAAAGCTCATGCTTGGCTTAGGATATTTATTATTACATACTAATTTTATTTGTCAAGCCACAATAATAAATTATTTTATATTCTAATCATAAAAGTATAATGAGGACACAAATTATTGAATATAGTATGAATCCTCAGCAGTCTAGATCCCTATGAATCTATAGCTCTGGTCAAGAAGATAATTTGTATCAAAAGATCTAAAATTTTGAAAACATACCTTTTTGGGAATAAGTGGCAAAGAGCTAATACCCTTTTCAGAATTGAAGAATTAATAAAGAATTTGAATCGTCTCAAACTTCGAGGCTGAAGATTAGATAGACGTATCAGGGGATTAATTAGGCGGGGCCAGTAATAAAATTTATAAAATCAAAATTGCAAGATGCCTTTCTTAAATTTTTAGTAATAAATTCAGATATTTATGGTATTTATTCTACATTTATCGCATAAATTTTCTTTGCAACATGCATTGGTAGCACGGTTTCCATATTATTTTGTTTCAAGGATATAGACTGAAGGGCAGTTGAAATGTTAGCGACAAGATGTTTGTAGCCAGGCATGATCAGTTTCTCTTGTAATATCTGCATAATTTCAAGTGAATCTTCCAAATCTTCTGAAATCATTACTATTTCAACATATGTATCAACAGTTGCATGATCCAATGTCAGAGTGTTATCTGGCAGGGATTGTCCCGGCATAGGCGTACCATGAGGACAAAATTGTGGCTGTCCTAAAAATTCTGCAAGTTTCTCTACAACCAGGGGAGTCATAGCATGTTCAAGCTTATGAGCATGCATATGAACTTCAAACCATGGAATCTTTAAACTATTGCAAAGAAAATATTCAGCGAGGTTGTGTCGGTAAGCAATATTATCAGCCAAACCTGATCCTTTGGCAGTTAAGGTAATTTCTTTTGATCTATTTATTTTTACCAGATCATCTCTTTTCATCCTTTGAAGTGTCGCAAAAACCGTTGAAGGCTTTGAATTTAATGCTGCTGCAAGCTTATTGGCCTTAACCTTCTCCCCTGCCTGATTCAAAATATATATTTCTAATAAATATTCCTCTACAACTTCTGATGTTGTCTCTTCCATAAGCGCTAGATAACGAGATTGTTCATTGAAGATTCAAATCTATCCAACCTACCATCTACAGTAAATCATAAAATTGCAATTCAGTTCTGAAGAGAAAGTCATATAAGGCTCATTTATCATCTATTTGAGTATATGTGAAAAATTATAATTAAATAATATCAATTACTTAGGATATTTTTATTTTTTATTATTGACAGATCAATTTTTTTAGCAGACACTAACTTTAAATCTTACATCAATGTTATTACAGTTTGTTCAACGTTTCTTCAGAGATCTTATAGATTCGTTGATGACATGATTAAAAAACAGATTTTTATAAAAAATCAATGTTAGCCAGAAATTAAGAAAATACCTGAATGAAAAGTAACAATGTTATATTTCTATAGATTTTTAAGTTTAATGTTATTTATTCCAGTAATGATCTTAATAATATTAACAATTATATTAAAATGAATTGGAAGTCACTTCTTAGGAATTTAGGATTGTATCCAATTTTTCTTATCATTTTAATAATCTTATATCTAAGTTTAAAATAATGTTGAATCAAAATATAAAATCAAACAATTTAAGTGATTTTCAATCAACAATTAATGTAATTCAATTTGAGTATCAACATTATTTTGACGCAATGATTGAACATTTTATCAATTCATCTGATGCATCTCGTGTATTTTCAGACTTTTTTGAAAAAGCACACAGAAGAATGCATGAAATTTTAGATTATAATTATTCATGTGTTAAAATTAATCAGTTTTTACATGATATTTTTCTTATTTCTCTTAAATACAATTACCAACATTGTAGTGTAGAAATCCCTGAGTTCTTTTACAATTTTAATGCAGTTTTGTATTACGACAATATTAAGCCTAAAATCGTTGATTTAATAGAATGTAGATATTCAGATCAGTTAATTATAGAAAATCTATTGGAATTTGAAAAAGAAAGACACAGAAATAATGAATGCCAATGTGGAAAAAATCATAAGTGTATTAATGATGATGATTTAAAATCCCTTTTTAAAATGATATTAAAATATTTTCATCAAACTAATAATCCTTCAATAATTTCAAATTTTAAATACTACAATTAAAAAATATTATGTATGACAGGAAAATAAAAAATTATAGTAATTTTTTTAAAGTTTTGTCAAATGATGTGAGAATTAAAATTCTTTTTGAATTAGCATTTTCAAATAAGAATTATACGTATTTAATGGAAAAACTAGACTTAAAGCAGTCTACTCTTTCTAATCATATTTCAAAACTAAGAGAATATGGGATTATTTATACACTTAAAAAGAATGGAATCTTAGAGGCAAGATTAAATAGAAAGGTCTTAAGCGAATATTTATGTGAGGAAATATTTAATCCACACAAGCTAAGTGTTGAAAATTATGAATTAGATAAAGTATAGGAGTTTTATATTTTATTTTGAGCTAGAAATTCTTAAAATTTCAAATTATTTGTCTAGAATGGAACGAGAATTTGATAAACATCAGGTTTTAAATATTTTAAAAAATATATTTGAATTAGAAATGTCAGGTGTAGTCAGATATACCCATTATTCATTAATGATCTTTGGCTCAAATCGCTTACCATTGGTGGATTTTTTTAGAAGTCAGGCAAAAGAGTCTCTATCTCATGCTGATTTGGTTGGTGAACATATTACTGGTTTAGGTGGTCATCCCCCGATAAATGCTATTTCTATAAAGGAATCAAATAAACACGATATTTATGAGATTTTAAAAGAAACTTTAGATCATGAAAAAAAAGCAATTTCAACGTACTATAAATTATTAGATGTTGTTTCAAATAAAAGTGTTTATTTGGAAGAATATGCTAGGTCTATGATCCAACAAGAGGAATTACATTCGCAAGAAGTTGAAAAAATGATCAAAACAAATTAGTCAAAAATGAATATTGATTTACAAGGGAACGTATTAATAAGGCATCAATCAATTCCTGATTGTCAAAAATGTGAAGAATCAAAAAAGATTCTTGATCAAAACAAAATTAAATATACAATAATCAATGCAGATAAAAAGTTTTTTGGTAGTTTAATGAAAATAACGAAATCGACTCAGGTTCCTCAAATTATAATTAACGGAGAATTCATTGGTGATTATGATCAATTAGTTAAATATTTTAATAAGGAGAATGATGAAAATTCCTAATACTATATGGAAAATTAGAAAGGGCAAAGATTGGTTTGAAGAATCTGCATCAGACTATTTTTCTGGTAAAAGATCTTTAGTTGTATCATTACCTGGTGCATTTACACCAATATGAAGCGAGATGCAACTTCCAGGTCTGGAAGCCTTATATGATGATTATAAAGAAAAAGGGATTGATGAGGTTTATTGTCTCTCTGTTAATGATTCTTTTGTTATGAATGCATGGGCAAAAGAACATGAGATAGAAAAAGTTAAAATGATCCCGGATGGTAGTGGTGAATTCACAAGAGATATGGATATGATAGTGTTTAAGCCTGCCCAAAATTTTGGTTTCAGAAGTTGGAGGTATGCAATGATTGTCAATGATATGGAATTAGAGCAGATGATAGTTGAGCCGGGAAAAAATCAGCAGGGTTTAGATGATGATCCTTATGAAGAAACAAAACCTGAAAACATTCTTTCAAAGTTATGAATACTATTTTAGAGAGTCAAGAATCACTTTCTGACTTTAAAAAATCAATAAATCTCGTCTCAAATAATATTGAAGAAATATGTTCAAGTAAAGTGTATTTATCACATAAGCTTAAAATCAATGTAGATGAAGATTATGAAGTAATATTGACTCACTATCCTTTATGGAATAATGAGCCATTTTTATATATGATCTGTGATAAGCATAGTAAAAATATTATAGAAAAAGATATCCCGGAAGGACTTGTTGCTAATAAATTAGAATCTTTCACATATGGGAAAAAAATAATTAATTGAATTTTATTTATTCTCATTCTTTAGTTTGTTTTGAGCCCAGTGAGCGGTGGCTTTGCTATAGGATCCTTTGCATGAAAACACTCACTTTTGATGAAATACTCGGGATTTCGCACGATTCCCGCTCCTAAAACTGCTATTTCATCAACCTACTCATGAAACAGGGACTTCTAGCCAATTGGTCCCTGTTCATGATGATCTTTTATATTGTCTAATAGACGTTAGTCTAAGTGACTTGATTTCTATTACTTACACAAATATACGGGAGCAAAATAAAGGACTTCAAAAAGCTTTGTTTCTGCTTTTCATAACTCTTTATTATCCATGCTGAAATTGTGCAATTCGCTAAGTAAGTCGCTCTCAAGCACAACCTGCTATAAATATCAATAAAGTTCAAAAGTTAGATCAAAACTTATCTGCTGCAAAAGTCCCATAACCATGCCTGAAGCAGGATAGGACAATTTGATTACAGTGTTCTGTTAAATGGCAATGTTTTAAACTTATGTTATCTAATTTTATATATATGATAAATAATTATTTTTGATATTATCGAAAATAATATCACGTTATTATAATATTATAATATTCAGTAGTAACTAATAATATTGTAATTTATATAATGATTATTATAATTTAAACTTAAAAAATTAAATTCATCACCGAATAGTGAAAGGATAAATTATGGAAAAGCTAGTGGATTTCTTTCAGAATTCATTTTCTATTGAAAAAGTTTCAGCACATTGTGATATACCATGTAAAATTTATGATCCTATATCGTCTCAAATAGCTGTTCTAACAATGATACGAATAATTGATTTAATAGAAGAATTAGATGTTTCTGACAATGCAAATTTAAATAATAAAGCTCAGTTATCAAGATTAATTTCTCAGAAAGAGGAACACGGTATAAAAGTAAAAGAAGAAATACGAGTTATCTGGGGTGATTATTTTAAAAAACCTCAGATAGATCAGTTCCCAGAAATTCATGAACTGACTCATTCAATAATGCTATTATGTTCTAAATCAAAACAAAATGTTGATAAGCAAGCATGTTTAGATCTTCTTAATAAAGTAAATAGATTTGCTGAAATATTTTGGTTAACAAAAGACATAAATATTTTTAGACAAAAATGTCCATATCCACCAGAAATGGAAATAGTTTATCCAGATTTAAAGTAAAATGATTAAAATATTTCAAGTTTCAGGACTAAGTATGCAACCACTTTATCCTGATAAATCATTTATAATAATATTAAAACGATTCTTTAAGATAAAAATTGGAAATATTTATGTAATCAAACATCCTGATTATGGATTTATAATTAAAAGGCTAATTGATTTTGATTCGGAGAAGTATTGGTTTTCAAGTAATAATAAACTGGGAATGGATCATAACAGAATAGGTCCACAATTTAAAAGCGATCTTGTAGGTAAAGTAATTTTAAATTTAAAAATTCCTATTTTCAAAAGATAATTAATAAATATTGGATTCTAATATGGCATATGCACATGATTTAATAAGTAATAATACAACACATCTAATTCATCATTTTACAGAATATATAATTTTATTTTCATTAGTTTTAATAGGAATATTCACTTTGAAAAAAATATTTATAAAAATTGAA
>Ga0208624_1001234_pt1 | contig 12277 bp, 8 predicted proteins | sample Knorr_S23_td_DCM_FD_185607 | JGI IMG/M metagenome (GOLD analysis project Ga0208624, IMG submission 185607) | Marine microbial communities from Southern Atlantic Ocean transect - Knorr_S23_td_DCM_ad_71m_LV_A (SPAdes) (version 2) | ecosystem: Environmental > Aquatic > Marine > Oceanic | place...
TTTCCAGGCTTTAGCCTCAGCTTCAGCCATATCTTTTCCAAAATCTAATTTTTTAGAATCATTCCAAACTTCCTCAGTTACTCCCATAGCCTCAAGACTGGGTCTTAGAAAATTAGCATGCACTCCTGATACAGCTGCTGTATAAACTATGTCCTCTGCTGAGGAATTTATAATCATTTCTTTATATCCATCTTCTGCCATGCTTTCTTTAGTGTTGATAAATCTTGTACCCATGTATGCAATATCTGCACCCATTTGAAGTGCAGAAGCAATATCCCTTCCATTTGATATACATCCAGATAAAATAATAGTTTTTTTAAAGAAACTTTTTATCAATGATATCATAGCCATAGGATTCTTTAAACCTGCATGCCCACCAGCTCCAGCAGTAACTAGAACTAATCCGTCAACATTTGCTTCAGCAGCTTTTTCTGCATGCCTTTTTTTAATAATATCATGATATACTAATCCACCATAGCTGTGAATTGCATTCACAATGTCAGGAACAGCGCCTAATGATGTTATAATTAATGGAACTTTATGCTTAACACAAATATCTAGATCTGCCTTAACTCTAATATTTGAGGGATGAACAATTAAATTTACCCCAAATGGTGCAGGTTTTATTCCAGTTTCACTCTCAAATTTTGAAAGTTCATCCTTAATCTCAATTACCCACTCTTCAAAACCTTCTGAAGTTCTCTGATTTAAAGCTGGAAAAGTCCCAACTATTCCTTTTTTACAACATTCAATTACAAGCTTTGGACCTGAAATTAAAAATAGAGGTGCCGCAATTACAGGCATGTTTAATTTATTATAAAAGTCTTTATCCATTTTTTCTTTTTTTACAAGACCATTCAAATTCAAATTCAGAGACTAAATCTCCTTCCTCATCATGACCTTTAGCTTTAAGCCAGGCTTTAGAGGTAATATCATTAATGGTCGAATTTATTAATTGTTTAGCTATTTCTCCTTCACTACAAGTAAAAGTTATTTTTCCTACTGCTTTTTTATGAAATATAGATTTGTTACTCACAAGAAGCATTGAGATGTTAGCATTGGAATCTTGAATAGATTTAGTAAGTAGCATACCTGTAGTTAATTCAGCTGCCATCCCCTGAACAGCCCAGAACATAGACCTGTAAGGATTTTGATTTATCCATTTAAACTTTACTTTAACTTCACATTTATTTTCATTAATTAAAGTAAGTCTGACTCCAGATAACCAGGCAGCAGGAAGATTTAAAAGCATCCATCTATTAATTTTACTTGGTATATATTTCATTTATTCTGTTAAAATACTAAATCCAATATGAATATTACCAGTTTCTTTATCAACATATAATTCTCTATCCTCTTGAGTTCCATGACAAGTATCTATTGAACAAAAAATTGATCCGCCTGCTAACCTTACTTGATCTGTGTTATCAGGTTCTGTAATATCCCATACATTTCCAACAATATTAACAGATTTGACATCAGAAATTGGATAAAGATTATCCGAGACAATTAGCCTATCATCTGAAGCTACAAATTTCCAATATTCTTCATAAGTGGGAAGTCGAACACCAGCCCATTTACAATATTCTAATGCATCTTTGTAACTCACTTGTGTTACGGGCAGACTGTCAATTGATTTATTAATACCATCTGGTTTTGTCCAATTTGCTCCATTTACAATTTTATAGTCATAAACATTTTCTTGAACAAAGGACCAACCATACTCTTCTGCACTAGTTATGTATCCAGTAGCATCAATAAAATCTTTAAATTCTTTTACTGATACAGTCTTAATATTGTAATCTTTTGGTGATGAGCATGAAACTAATATCGTTATTAATAATAAGTATATTTTTTTCATACTAATTATATAAAAAACTTTTATCTAATTCCTCCGAGTCTTTATACTTAATCCTTAATTCTTTTAATTCTTCTGTTAGCTTTACAACTACATCTGCATAATTTGGATCATTGTAAACGTTATTCATCTCATTTGGATCATTTTTACGATCATATAATTCCCACTCATCGACATCAAAATAAAAGTGAACAAGTTTATAATCTTTATTCACTATTCCATAGTGTCTCTTTGCCATATGCACTGATGGATACTCATAATAGTGATAATAAACTGATTCTCTATTCCATTTATCAGAATTTCCTTTTAATAATGGTATAAGACTTTCGCCTTGCATATCTTTTGGCGCATCAATCATTGCAGCTTCTAGGAAGGTCTGAGCAAAGTCAAGATTTTGAACCATCTCTTCATTTGTTGTTCCAGGTTTAATTTGATTAGGCCATTTAATCATTAGTGGAGTTTTGAATGACTCATCATAAATAAACCTCTTATCAAACCATCCATGTTCACCAAGATAGAACCCTTGATCTGAAGTGTAAACAACTATAGTATTCTTGTCAAGCCCTGACTTTTCAAGATAGTCTAAAACTCTACCGACATTATCATCTACAGATGAAATCGTCGCCAAATAGTCCTGCATATATCTTTGAAACTTCCATTGCATCTTCTGCTTAGTATTCATTTTAGGCCAATTAGTCTCAAAATCTTGGCTTATTTTATTTAAAATAACATCGTATTTTTTCTTTTGTTCATCATTAGCTCTGTTATATCTATCATTGAATGAATTCGAGCTAGGTTCAAAAAAAGTTCCATCACCTCTAGCATAAACAATCTTTGGCTCTACATTATTCATTTTTTCAAATACAGAGGGTCTTACCTTACTATCTTGCATATACTGCATGTGAGTAAGAAGATTCATCTCAGCAGTTTTTGCAGCGGTACCTCTATTAGAGTAATCATCAAAAAGAGTCTCTGGTTCAGGAAACTTTTTATTATAAAATTCAGCAAACTTTTCTGGGCTTGGCCACCAAGCTCTGTGAGGTGCTTTATGAAGATAAAATGTTAAGAAGGGCTTATCCTTATCTCTTTTATTTTTAAACCAGTCTAATGTTAAGTCAGTAATGACGTCTGTTACATACCCGGTTATGATTGTATCCCTATCTTTTCCCAGAAATTTAGGGTTAATATAATCTCCCTGTCCCGGAAGAATAAGGAAGTCATCTATACCCTTGGGATTATTGCCAAAATGTAGTTTGCCAAACATAGCTGTTTGATATCCAGCTGTTTTAAATAATTGAGGAAAAGTCATTTGAGAATCATCAAATTTTGCGATGTTATCTATTTTACCATTAATATGACTGTGTTTACCAGTAAGTATGACAGCTCTGGACGGAGCACATATAGAGTTTGTCACCGAGGCATTAGTAAATAACATTCCTTCATCGGCAATTCTGTCAATATTTGGAGTGTGTATTAATCTATCATCATAAGCACTTATAGCTTGATAAGCATGATCATCAGACATTATAAATAAGATATTAGGTTTAATATTTTCTCCTTTATTACAGCTAGTTATAAACAATAAAGTTAAAATATGGACTACAAATAATTTTTTAATCATAATTATTTCAAATCTATTAATAAATCCTTTGCAATTATCAAATCATTTTTGTGTTTTTTAATAATCTCATCAATTTTATCTAAAACATCAAGATTATCCTCATAAATATTATTCTTTTCGGAAGGGTCAGTATCAAGATTATATAAAAATGGTGTTTTTAGAACCTTCATAGGTTTTCCATCATATGCCTCATGAAGCTTTAAATGAAGCTTATATGACTTATATCTTACAGCCATAAGTTCTGCCCCCCAATAATAAAAAAATTTTTCTGTAGGACTTTTAGATAATGATTCAAAGACAGGGCTTAAATTATTACCATCAATTATTCTATCATTAGGAATTTCAACATCAGCCAAATAACTAAAGGTTGAGAATAAGTCCATAGATGTCCCAATATCATCAACTACGCCTGACTTAATGTAACCTGGACCCCAGATTACAGTTGGAACTCTGATACCTCCTTCCCATGTTGAACCTTTTCCTCCTCTCAATATACCAGCAGACCCTCCTTCTTTACCCATTTCTAACCAAGGACCATTCTCTGATGTAAATACAATAATTGTTTTATCCGATAGACCTAAATTTTTTATTTTATTTATAATTTGCCCAACACCATAATCTATTTCTTCTATTACATCTCCATAAGGACCTTCACTTGATCTGCCCTCAAACATTTCAGATGAAAATAATGGTACATGAGGCATGCTATGTGCTAGATATAGAAAGAAATTATTATCGCTATTATCCTCAATAAATCTCAATGATTCATGAAGATATCTTTTAGTTAATGTTTTTTGATTAACTGGTCTTTCAATTATCTTATTATCAAATATTAATGGAACATTAAAATTGTTATAATTTTTTCTCTCATCGCTTTTCCACATATCCCAATAATTTATATTCGAAACATTATCCATGTCATTTGAGTAAGGTAATCCGAACCATGAGTCAAATCCATGATTCATAGGAAAATACTCTTCTTTGTTTCCTAGGTGCCATTTACCCACTAATTTCGTTTTATAATTTGATTTCTTAAGTTGTTCGGCGATTGTTATTTCAGATTGGGGAATTCCATTCAAGGAATTTGGAAACAAGACACCTCTTGTGTTACTTGTTAATCCTGATCTAAGTGGAAGTCTACCAGTTAAAAGTGCTGCTCTACTGGGAGTACATACACTGGCTCCGGCATAAAAATTTGTCCATTTTTGTCCCTCAAATGACATTTGATCAATATTAGGTGTTCTTATATTCTTATTTCCAAAAACACCTATATCACCATATCCTAGGTCATCAGCTAGAATAATAATTATATTTGGTTTATCAGCTTTACTTTCATCTTGAGAACAATCAATCAAAATAAATGCTAAAAAGAAGATTGCTAAAAGTTTAAATTTACTCAATTTGATAATAATAAATTTGATATATTAATTTACCAATTTTTATGAGAAAAAAATTATTTTTTGCTTCAATACTAACTAGCTTTTTAATTGTTAATAGTTGTCAAGAAAATGATGCAACAAAACCTAATATTGTATGGCTAGTTATTGAAGATCAATCTCAATATTTTTTTCCGTTTTATGGAGATGATACTATTGAATTACAAAACATAAATCAGCTACTAGATAATGGAATTGTATATGAAGGAATGAACTCTCCATATCCGGTATGCGCGCCATCAAGAAGTGCAATTATTACTGGTATGTACCCAAATTCAATTGGAACTGGAAATCAAAGAGCTTATAGCTATTACAGAGCTGAAAGAGAAGAACACGAAAAACAACTAGGATTTCCTTTCTACTCATCAAAATTTGCTGAACAGATTAAACCATTTACTCAAATTTTAAGAGAGAACGGTTATTATACTTCAAATAATGATAAAGAAGATTATAATTTTAAATTAACCAATGAAGCATGGGATGATTCCAGCAGTAATGCCTCATGGGAAAATAGAGAAGCAGATAAACCATTCTTTTCCGTTTTTAATTTTGGTATAACCCATGAATCTCAAATTTGGTTAAGAGATAAACAGGTACTTAAAGTTAATCCTATTGATATTAAAGTACCTCCATTTTTTCCAAACGATTCGATTACAAGACACTCGATGGCAGTTAACTACTCTAATATATTGGAAGCAGACAAACAAATAGGAATTATAATTAAAAGGCTCAAGGAGCAAAATCTTTACGATAATTCCTACATATTTTTTTACAGCGATCATGGTGGTCCTTTCCCAAGACACAAAAGAGCAATCTATGAAACAGGTTCAAAAGTTCCGATGATAATTAAATTTCCAAAAAGCATAAACATAAAAGACAAAAGAAATCGGGATCTTCTCAATTTTATCGACTTTGCACCTACAATTTTATCAATTGCTGGAATTGATATTCCAGAAATATATCAAGGTAAAGCATTTCTTGGTTCAAATAAAAACAAAAATAAAAGGAAATATTTATTTACTGCAAGTGATAGATTTGATGAAATACCTGAAAAGATAAGGGCAGTAAAATCAACAAGGTACAAGTATATTAGAAACTATAATATTGATATTCCTCATGCGTTTAATAACAAGTACAGGTCCCAAATGAAATTAATGCAGCACCTTTCTTATCTAAACAATAAAAAATTATTATCAAAACAAGAAAAGCTTTGGTTTCAAAATCCCAAGAGTTTTGAAGAATTTTATGACTTAAAAAATGATCCTTTTGAATTGAATAATTTGATTGATGAAATTAGATACGAAGACGAAATAAATAATCTAAGGAAGCAACTAGATAATTGGATTAAAATCATAAATGACCCAATTAATATTCCTGAAAAAGAGTTGGTAAAATTATTAACTGCTAACAAAACTATTCAAGAATGAGATCTTCTATGTTTGAAAAATTCTTACCTCTTATTTCTATAAAACTTGAAATCATTTCCTTTAATTTATCTTCATTAATTACAGACAAATTATTTTTTTGAGCTGGATCTTCTTTTAGATTATATAGCATGAAATTTAATGAATTACCTAGCTCAATATTGACATTTTTTGAAACTTCAGGTCCTTTGTATGGAGGTATCATCACCCAATCACCTTTTCTAAAAGCTGTTCTTGTTGAAGCTTCAATAATTAGTTCTTCTCTACCTTTCCCTTTATTATTAATTAAAAGTTGAGAAAAATCATTCCCATCAATTGATTCATATTTAGATCCAATTAAAACAGAAATTGAGTTAAATAAATCAACCTGAGATATTATTTCATTTGAAACACCTGGTTTAATTTTCCCTTTCCAATATGTTATAAAAGGTACTCTTGTACCTGCTTCAAAAAGACTGTATTTACCACCCCTTAGACCACCTGAGGGAGTATGATCTCCTAGTTTTTCAACAGCATTATCATAATATCCATCATTTAGAACTGGACCATTATCACTTGAGAAAATAATAAAAGTATTATCTAATAAATCTTCACTTTGAAGGGTCTTATATAGCTCTCCAATTGACCAATCAGCCTCAATAATTGCATCACCTCTTGGCCCCATACCAGATTGACCCTCAAATCTTGGATGTGGAGTTCTTGGTACATGAGGTTGTTGAAGTGAGTAAAAAAGAAAGAAAGGTTTTGACTTATTAGCTTTTATATATTCTATTGACTTATCTAAAAAATGATCAGACATATCAATATCACTCCAAAGTGCATTTTTACCACCTTTCATATAACCGATCCTAGGCACACCATTTATAATTGAACCATTATGGCCGTGATGCCACTTCATTGTTGTCATTTCTGGATTTTTTAATCCAGTTGGCAAACCATAATCATCATGTTTATTTTGATGAAAAAAATTGACCTCAATTGGATCATTAGGATCAAGATTAACAACTTTACCATTTTCAATATAGACTGTAGGAACTCTATCTTGAGTGTCTGCCATAATATGAGAGAAGTCAAAACCAACTTGGTTGGGTCCGGGTGAAATATTTAAGTTGTAATCAATTATACCTGAACCTGCAACACCATCTCCAGAACCTAATCCTAAGTGCCATTTACCGACAATTCCTGTCTGATAACCCTTTGTTTTCAAAAGTTTAGGAATAGTCATCTCAGTTGTATCAATTACTAAAGAACCGCCTGTAATAACTCTTAACCCGTCTTTTCTCCATGGGTAGTTGCCTGTTAAAAGCCCATATCTACTTGGACTACATGTAGCTGAGGTTGAATAACCATTATTAAATCTAATACCCTCATTAGCTAATTTATCTATATTCGGAGTGTTCAATGTTCCTTTCCCATATGCACTTACATCTCCATAACCTAAGTCATCAGTATAAATTATAATAATGTTAGGTAGATTATCTAAGTGAACATTTGTCTTACATCCAATTAATATAAATTGAATTAATATCAGAAATCTAATTTTATTTATCATTTTCTAGAACTGGTATTTTAAATATATCCATTGTTGGAGTTTTATGAGCCTCTTTCATCATTTTTTCCATTTTGGTTACAATATCAGGATGCTCAGACGCAACATCATTTAACTCTCTTGAATCAACGCTTAAATCATAGAGTTTTAGTTTTGATGACCCCTTAAACAATCCCTTCTTAATACCTTTCCATTTATCAATTCTTATGGCTTGTTGTCCACCATATGAGGGAAACTCCCAGTATAAATATTCATGCTTTTCTTGAGTTTTACCTTTTAAAGTAGGAAGAAAACTAATTCCATCTGTTTTGTATGGAGGTGATGCGCCAACTAAATCAGAAACTGTAGCTAAGTAGTCATAAAATGTGCTTAGATGATTAGACTCTGAACCAGAAGGTATAACATCTGGCCAACTTACAATTGTTGGAACCCTAATACCTCCCTCATTTAAATTACCTTTTACTGTATTTTCTGAGTTTAAAAAGGGACCAGCACTATTAAAAAAATCAATATCTACATGCTCAATATGAGTTGGACCATTATCACTTGAAAAAATTATAAGAGTATTTTTATATTTTCCAATTTCTTTTAGTTTTTGTACTAATTCACCAACTTGTTGATCTAAATATGATATCATTGCTGCATAAGTAGCTTTTGGATATTGGTTTGGATAATACCCGGATCCGCCAGTATATGGCTCCTCATCTCCAAATTTCTCCCTATAATAATTTACCCACTCAATAGGTGCTTGTAGGGGTAAATGAGGAATAGGGGAAGCATAATAAACAAAAAACTTATCATCCTTGTTTCTTTCAATAAACTTAAGCGCCTCTTGATGTATTAGTGTTGGAGCATAATCTTTTTGATTATACCTGGAGTAACTTTCTTCTTTATCAGGGTCAAGACCTTCTGGTAATCTTCCTTTATTGACAATTTCATTTTCTAAGATTTGTCTTTCTGTATTTTTCCATAAATGGGTAGGGTAAAATGTGTGAGCTTGTCTTTGACAGTTGTAACCGAAAAAAAAATCAAAACCTTTATTATTTGGTATACTGTTGGTGTTTGGTGCACCTAAACCCCATTTACCAAACATACCTGTTTTATATCCCTTTGATTTTAGAATATCAGCCAATGTTATAATTGAATCTGGCAATGGTCTTTGACCTTCTAATTCTGGGTTTTCAAACATAGCTTCAAAGCTCCAAACATCACCCCTTTCTTTCCATTCATCATTTCCTCTAATTGGATTATTTCCAGAGTGAAGACCTGTAAGAAGGATAGATCTTGAAGGTGCACATACAGGTGATCCAGTATAATGATCCGTTAAAATCATACCATTTTTTGCAAGTTGGTCAATATTTGGAGTTTCAATTTTTTTTTGACCTAGTATTCCAATTTCTCCATATCCTAAATCATCAGCTAAAATGAACACTATATTAGGAATAGTATTTTTATTTTCGGCTTTTGAACAAGAAAATATTACTAATGATATTAAAAAAATGATTTTGTAATTCCACATCTAGTAGCAATATAAAAAAAGATTGTCCAAAGTATAGTTCATCTTCAAACAATCTTAAAAGTGTGATCGCGATAGGATTCGAACCTATGACCGTCTGCTTAGAAGGCAGATGCTCTATCCAGCTGAGCTACGCGACCAAAATATGCGGAGAGACTGGGATTCGAACCCAGGCAACGTTTACACGTTGACAGATTAGCAATCTGCTCCATTACCACTCTGGCACCTCTCCAAAAGAATCTACAAATTTAGATAAAAAAATAACCTGAAAAAGAATTATTTAATCTTGTTGTTCCAAAAGATTTTTCATCTCCATGTAACCAGAATTGTCTCCAATTGTACCATAAATATTCATTAAAGTTCTTATTGCTTCAACATTGTTATTTATTGATATTAAATCTTGCAAAATTGGAACACATTCTTTGTAAAGATTTTCTCTTACCTCTTTTAATTCATCATATTTTAAATTATCAGATCTTGAGGTACCTAAACTATTCATCTGATCAACTATATCTTGTTCTCCTTCAAGAATTAGAGCAACCAAATTAAGATAACTATTCTCATTAGTTGGGTCTAGCTCTATCGATTTTTCATAGTATGAAATTGCAACATCTTTTTCACCTAGCTCTCCACTTACAACACCTAAATTATAATATAAAACAGGGTTATTTGGCTCCTTTTCAATTGCCTCAGACATTGCAACTTTAAAAGCTTCTTTATTATCTAATTCAAAATAAATATTAGCAGCTGTTATAATAAGTCCAACGTCATCAGGATTTGAAGATCTAGCAGCTTCAATAGCAGCTAAAGCCTTATCATTTTGTCCAAGCTCTTTGTATATAAGAGCTATGTTTTTAACTATTTCTGGAAATTTTGATTCAGTCTCTTCTTCTCTTGGATTTGAGTAATCCTTAGACTTTTGTAATAATTTGAACTCAGTTTCAGAGTTAATTTCTATTTCATTTCCTGATGATACTTCTGTAATGTAAAACTTAGTCTCAATTCCTTCATACTTTATATCTCTTAGTATTTCATAATATTCAAGAGCTAATGGATAGTCTAGAGAATTTACTGCTGAGGAAGCAGCATAAAAAAGATACTCTTCATTGTTATCTTTATTCAGGTCGTAAACCATTTTAAGTTTTTTTGCAGCAGAACTAAAGTTTTCAGTTTCATTATCACCAACAGCACTAGTTATTAGTGCAGTTTCAAGTTTACTGATTTCAGGATTTAGTAGTTGATCTGAAATACCTAAATTCTTTGACATATCAAATGCATTCATAGCCAAATCAAAATCTTCCATTGCTGTGTGTAATTTTCCATACAAAAGCATAGCTTGAGATTTAATCTTATCATCGCTGGAATCAAAAATTTCTTTTGAAGAGTCAAGCAAGTCTATTGCTGATGCATATTCACCAGAAGTAAAAAATTTATTAGCATTTCTCAACTCCTTTTTCTGTGCACTTGAGAAAGAGATTGTTAAAAGTAAAGTATATAGTATTAGTTTTTTCATTTTTTTATTATTTATACTGCGTCTCCTGTAAACTCAATATCATTAATATCTTCAATATCATCTTCATCCTTCATAACCTTAGCAACTGCTGCAATGCTATCACCATCTTTAATACTAATAACTTTTACACCTTGTGTTGCTCTTCCCATAACCCTTAAATCCTCAACTTGCATTCTGATTGCAATTCCAGATTTATTTATTATCATTAAATCATCGCTATCAGAGACACTTTTTAAAGTCACTAATTTACCAGTTTTTTCTGTAATAGAAATAGTTTTTACCCCTTTACCTCCTCTGTTTGTTAGACGATAATCTTCAAGAGATGAACGTTTTCCATATCCATTTTCAGATACAACTAAAATATTAGCGTCCATATCATTAACAGATATCATCCCCACGACCTCATCTTTTTTATCTTTAAGCCTTATTCCTCTAACTCCTGAGGCATTTCTTCCCATTGGTCGAGTTTTTCCCTCCTCAAATCGGATAGCTTTACCTGATTTAACGGCAAGCATTATTTGACTATTACCATTTGTAAGTTTTGCTTCCAATAATTCATCACCATCTTTTACGGTTATTGCATTAATACCATTAGATCTAGGTCTTGAATATTGCTCAAGAGATGTCTTTTTAACTTGACCCATTTTTGTTGCCATTATTACATAATGATTGTTAACGTATTCTTCATCTTTAAGATCTTGTGTACATATAAAGGCTTTAACTCTGTCATCTTGTTCTATATTAATAAGATTTTGAATGGCTCTTCCCTTGGAATTTTTGGACCCCTCTGGAATTTCAAATACTCTCATCCAAAAACATTTACCTTTTTGAGTAAAGAATAACATATATTGGTGATTTGTACCAACAAATAAGTCTTCAAGAAAGTCTTCGTCTCTTGTTTTAGAGGCTTTTTGGCCTACCCCACCTCTGTTCTGAGTTTTATATTCAGTTAGAGGAGTTCTCTTAATATATCCTGCGTGAGATATTGTAATTACAACTTTTTCATTAGGAATTATATCCTCAACCCTAAAATCACCACCAGCATATTCGATTTCTGATCTTCTTTCATCACCATATTTTTCTTTGATATCAGCAAGCTCCTCTTTGATTAAGTTCATTCTTTTTGTCTTACTATCTAAAAGGTCTTTATATCCTTTAATTGTTTTCTGTAGATCGTCATACTCTTCTCTTAATTTATTTTGTTCAAGTCCAGTGAGTTGTCTCAACCTCATTTCAATTATAGCCTTAGCTTGAGTCTCTGAAAGCTTATACTTTTTTTCAAGTTTTTGTCTTGCCTCATCAGCATTTGAAGATTTTTTAATAAGATCGATCACATCATCTATATTATCACTAGCTATTA
>Ga0208624_1001236_pt1 | contig 12260 bp, 9 predicted proteins | sample Knorr_S23_td_DCM_FD_185607 | JGI IMG/M metagenome (GOLD analysis project Ga0208624, IMG submission 185607) | Marine microbial communities from Southern Atlantic Ocean transect - Knorr_S23_td_DCM_ad_71m_LV_A (SPAdes) (version 2) | ecosystem: Environmental > Aquatic > Marine > Oceanic | place...
GAGTGCTCTAATGTGAAGATGAAACTTTTTATTTTATCTATAGTGCTGATTACTGGAGGTGTATTTGCTCAAGAGCCGCTGCAACCCAATATACTTGGCGAGTTAAATCTCTCGAGCCGAGTGGAGGAGGTTAAGGAATATCATGGGGAAGTCAGAGACTTAAAGATCTTGGCGCCGACCCTTGCACCTGAAGAAATTGATCGTGCCGTTTTAAACAAGCTCATGCAAGAAATAGCTGATAACCCAAAAATTACCGAAGAGAGATTAGGAGTCTCTTCAGAACAAATTGACGATATTTTTATCACAATATCCAATGCCAAAAGTTTCATTAACAATAATGAGATGGCTAACGTTAGAGCAATGTGCAATGCTTGGAACAGCTCAAATTTTAGCGATGATAAGAGAACACAAGAAGCGATTGACGCGTATAAGACTCGTGATCAGTTTACGAAAAATTTTATTGAAAAATACTATCGGCTAGTATTATTTGACATCGAATCGCTGTTGCATCCATATGAACAAGAAAAGTTTAATGCCTATATGAATGATCGTCGGCGACGGATGGCCACCTCTGGAACAAGGTCTTGGGGCTCTGTTGTTGAAAATATAAAGAGTGGTCGTGATGCTGTTAATTTTCATTGCCGAGTGAATAGAGACAAGTGAGGAACGAGATGAATAGTACCTGTTTTAATGTCAGTATCGAGAATAACATTGCGCATCTGGTGCTTAATAGACCTGAAAAGCGAAATAGTATGGTGCCGGAATTTTGGGACGAATTACCCAAAATCATTCATAAAATTAACGAAGATTCATTGGCAAGAGTAATCGTTATCTCATCCACAGGCCCTCATTTCACCTCAGGAATCGATACCTCTGTTTTTGGTAACTCTGAGAAAGTATCGGACAATTCGATGAAGCAGAAAAAACTCGATCGAGTAAAGGGAGCCAAACTCTATGACACCGTGAAGTACCTACAACAAACCTTTTCCTGTTTGGAAGAGAGTCGTGTTCCTGTTTTGGCTGCAATTCAAGGTGGCGCTATTGGCGGTGGAGTTGATCTTATTACAGCCTGCGACATGCGCTACATGACGGAAGATGCTTTTCTTAGCATCTTTGAGATCAATATTGGAATGACGGCTGACGTGGGCACCTTCCCGCGGATAGCCAAGTTACTTCCGGAGGGCATAGCCAAAGAGCTTGCCTACACTGGCAGAAGAATGTCTGCAAAAGAGGCTAAATCACTTGGACTTGTGAACCAAATATTTCCCGATAAAGATTCAATGCTGCGAGCTGTAATGGAAATTGCAAAAGAAATCGCAAATAAGGCACCGCTTGCCATTTACGGTAGCAAACGAATCATAAATTTTGCAAGAGACCACAGTACATCCGACACTCTTGATTACATCGGAATATGGAACGCAAGCATGCTCCAACAAGACGAAATCATTGAAGCGATGAATGCCAATAGAGAAGGGAGAGACGCAGATTTTGTCGATTTACCGTCAAAGAGAAAACAAATGGGTTCTGGTTTAACGGAATAAAAACAAAGAACGCGAGGTGTGGACATTTTGAGCTCGCGCTCTTACTCTTACGTTATAAAACTACAAAAATAGAGTTTCCTCATGACATCGCGATTTTTTTCCCTTATTTCAGTCATAAGTATTGCGACAGCAATGCTCCTTATTACCGCTGGAATCTTTGCTCAAGATACCGATTTAAGTTCAATCACAGTAACTCGTCTAATGGATCAACCTATCATTAGACCTGACTTACACCCCAGTATTGGACAAAATATCCAGGGCCCCTCCTTAATACGCGTACCGGACTGGGTAGCGGATCCTTTGGGCAAGTATTATCTATACTTCGCTGATCACAAGGGACGGTATATTAGGCTGGCATATTCGGATGAGCTTACTGGCCCATGGAAAATTCATGAGGCAGGCTCTCTACCCATTGAGCAGTCTTATTTCGCGGCGACTCCCCCTCCAATCACAGATGAGCAACTTGCCGAGTTAACTGCTGCGCGTAGCGGAGTTTCAGGATTAGGTTCACCGGTCTCACACGATCTAGCGCTTGAATTCACGATGCCTCACATTGCGTCTCCAGACGTGCATGTGGATAACGAAACACAAAATATCATAATGTACTACCACGGGCTTGAAGGACCTGCTTTCCAGCACTCAAGAGTGGCAACTTCAAAGAACGGTATTGATTTTACTGCGCGCGAGGAAAATTTAGGCCGCAGTTATTTTCGAGTATTTAACTACAATAACATGACTTATGCTTTAGCGATGCCCGGGCAGTTTTACCGGTCAGAGGATGGCTTTACAAACTTCGAAGAAGGACCGCGCCTCTTTGGCCCAAACATGAGACATTCAGCTGTTATCGTCCGCGATGATCACTTATACGTGTTTTGGACTCGAGTGGGGGACGCGCCAGAGAGTATACTTTTAAGCACGATTGACCTTCGTTCAGACTGGATGGCTTGGAACGAGTCAAAAGAAGTCATGGTATTAAAACCAGAGTTTGACTGGGAGGGTGCGAACGCGCCCGTTGAACCATCTGTGCGAAGCACAGCGTATGGACAAGTTAACCAGTTACGTGACCCAGCACTTTACGTAGAGGGTGACCAAGTTTATTTGCTGTACGCTGTGGCTGGAGAGAGCGGCATAGCCTTAGCTCGCGTTAATTTTTAAGGCCTGATTTATGATCAAACCACTCGTTGGAATAATTGCCATCCTAATAATAAGTTCAGCACTTGTAGTTGCTGGAAGTCAGGGAAGTGTATACGTTCCTCGAGTGCCACTCTTTGCTATATGCGCAGGAATTGGTTTCATTCTTCATTGGTTGGTGTTTATTCCAAGCTATTACTATCAAACAGAACATTATTTTGATCTAACCGGTTCCCTTTCCTATATCAGCGCAGTCACAGTTGCAGTTTTTATGCATCCTTTACTCGATTTGCGAGGACTGCTGATTGCAGTTTTGGTTGCCATTTGGGCCATTCGGTTGGGGAGCTTTCTGTTTTTGCGCGTTAAAAAAGCGGGGCAAGACAGAAGATTTACAGAGCTCAAAAAACGATTTTGGCGTTACCTATTTACATGGACACTTGGCGGTGCTTGGGTGTTTATCACCATGGCAGCAGCATTAGCCTCCATCACCTCAATGACGCAACGTCCCTTAGATATTTGGGTCGGCATTGGATTGCTATTGTGGCTAGTTGGGTTTTCAATTGAAGTTATGGCTGATCGACAAAAGACGCAATTTAGAAGCGAAGCTGACAATGCCGAAAAGTTTATCACTACTGGGCTCTGGAGATACTCCCGACATCCTAATTACTTTGGAGAGATTGTCCTTTGGCTTGGTATCGCCATCATTGCCTTTCCCACCCTCGTCGGTTGGCAATATGCGGCTCTTATCTCGCCAATTTTCGTCACATTCTTGTTAGTCAAAGTTAGTGGAGTCAAGCTTCTTGAAGAAAGTGGGCAAAAACGCTGGGGCTCAGATCCCACCTATCAAACATATGTTGCTAACACTTCCGTATTGTTCCCGATGCCTAGACGCGATGACTTGAACTGAAAAAAGTAATCATAACAGCCCTCCAAAAAAAATTAATAAAAGAGAATTACTCACCATGCGAATTCACCTAAAGATGACAAAATTCATTATAGCCTTTGCAATTTCATCAAGCCTTTTGTCTATTGCCAGGGCGCAAGATACTGCAAATTTACGAAGCGCCTGTCCACTACTTACTAATAATACTTTAGATTTGGAGAACACCACTATTTCCTCAGCAGAAATTGTCGAAGCAAATAGTTTTAGACAACCTGGGCGCGATAGCAATTTGATGACCCCAGCTTTTTGCAGAGTTGTTGGCGTTACGGACCCTGCAATTAACTTCGAGGTCTGGTTACCACTAGATAACTGGAACGGTAAATATAATGGCGTCGGAAATGGCGGAATGGCGGGAGTTATAAGTTACTCTGCGCTTGCGAGTGCCCTGAATAGGGGTTACGCAGCCGCAAGCACTGACACAGGTCATGATCAGAGCGCCGGTCTTTTTGATGCTTCGTGGGCGTCTGGTCGACAAGATCTAATTGAAGATTTCGGCCATCGGGCACTGCACCTTACCACCATTAACGCCAAATCTATTACTCAAGCGTTTTACACAGAGCCGCCAAAGTATTCCTACTATACAGGCTGCTCAAAAGGCGGTCAGATGGGCCTCATGGAGGCACAACGCTACCCTGATGATTTCGATGGTATCGTTGCTGGGAATCCCGCGAATGACTGGACTCGATTCTACGCTGGCGCGCACCTCTGGTATTCATTAGCGATGCTGGAAGATCAAGAGTCCTGGATTCCAAGATCGAAGCTACCTGCTTTTGGTGAGGCGGTAAATGAAGCTTGCGATGCACTTGATGGCATCGAGGATGGGATCTTACAAAATCCACTCGCATGTAATTTTGAGCCATCCTCCATACAGTGCCCAGTAGGGACAGATAACAGCTCTTGCCTAACAGAAAAACAAGTTTCAGCCGTCGAAAAGATTTGGTCTGGAGTTAAAACTTCTGATGGCGACTTGATCTATCCGGGCCTGGTTCCCGGAGGCGAAGCTGATCCAGGTGGCTGGGGGCGGTGGGTGACTGGAGCTGAACCTTTTACTTCACTTCACTGGCTAGGTGGGGAAGGCTTTTTCAGATGGTTTGTATTTAACGATCCTGATTGGGACTTCACGAGTTTTGATTTTGATGAAGATCTAGAATATGCCCTCCAAAAAGTAGGAAACTCCGTGGATTCAAACAATCCCGATTTGAGACGCCTGAGGGATAATGGCTCAAAGCTAATTGTTTATCATGGTTGGAGCGATCCAGATATATCCCCAGTTGCCTCAATCAATTATTATGAGAGTGTCGTTGACACAATTGCAGATGATATGCGGGCTTCAAGCTATTCGACCGCGCTCAATAGGACACAAAACTTCTTTCGCTTATTCATGGTCCCTGGAATGGGTCACTGCTCTGGCGGACCGGGTCCAGATCGATTTGATGCGCTCTCTGCACTTGAGAACTGGGTAGAGAATGGTATTGCGCCTGATTCTCTCAAAGCTTCTAAGGTAGTAAACGGAGAAGTGACCCGCACCAGGCCTCTCTGCGTTTACCCAGAAGTTGCCACATACTCTGGCCGAGGGAGCACAGATGAAGCGGAAAATTTCTACTGCGCCGCCCCATCACTTTAATCGAAGTAATCTATGAGAGTATTCTTAACAAGAATAGTGGTTCTCTATCCAGATAGACTTCACTTTCACGTTGAAGAAGCTCGTGGATTTCCTACTCACTTTTAACTGCACCCAAAAAATTAATTCCTAAAATAAATCACGCGGTGGAAATAGATGTCTTGGCAAAAAGAAATCAATGAAATAAAACATCGAGAGTCGCTAGCCAAAAGTATGGGTGGCGAAGAGAGAATCCAGAGACAGCATGAAAATGGACGACTGACCGTTCGCGAACGAGTAGAAAAATTAGTCGACAAGGGTAGCTTTCATGAAATCGGTGCTCTAGCAGGAAAAGCTAACTATGGTGAAGATGGTGAACTTCTGAATTTCGTCCCCTCAAATTTTGTTCTCGGGACCGCTAATATAAACGGCCGACGAGTGGTTGTCGGAGGTGATGATTTTACAGTTCGCGGAGGCGCTGCAGACGCCAAGGTAGGCGATAAGTCGGGCTACGGAGAACGATATGCTCTAGAAATGCGATTACCTTTAATTCGTCTAGTCGATGGCAGTGGTGGCGGTGGCAGCGTAAAAACACTGGAGATGGCGGGTCATTCTTATGTTCCCGCGCTTAAAGGACTCGAAACTACGATGCAGCTAATGGGCGTGGTTCCGGTTGTATGCGCCTGCATGGGCTCTGTAGCAGGCTTAGGCGCTGTCAGAGTTACGATTTCTCACTTCTCTTTGATGATAAAAGGATCTAGTCAACTGTTTGTAGCGGGACCTCCAGTAGTTGAAAGGGGATTTGGGAAATCTGTTGAAAAAAATGAACTCGGTGGATCCCATATTCACACTAGTTTAAGCGGAGCCGTGGATAACGAAGTCGATTCCGAAGACGACGCGTTCAAAGTTATAAAAGATTTCCTTTCCTACTTACCTCAAAACGTTTGGCAAATGCCTCCCATCGTTCCAAACGATGACCCCTCTGACAGGCGAGACGAATCGCTTCTCTCAGTTATACCGAGAGAGCGCCGACAGATGTACGAGATACGAGAGGTAATCGACTCGATATGCGACAAGGAATCATTCTTTGAAATAAACCCGGGTTACGGAAAATCCCTTGTCGTAGGCCTGGCAAGAATAAAAGGTCATGCAGTGGGCTTGATGGCAAATGATACCTGCTTCGATGGTGGAGCCGTTACGGCGACAGCGTCAGAGAAGATGATGCGTTTTGTAGATCTCTGCGATACTTTCCATTTACCAATGATCAACTTGGTTGATAATCCAGGATTCTTAATTGGCGTTAAAGCTGAAGAAGAAGGAACCGTACGTTTGGGAAGTCGCGCGCTTATGGCCGTTTACCAAGCGACTATACCCTGGGTCTCTATTATCATGCGGCGCTGCTATGGAGTTGCTGGAGGCGGCCATGGAAGGGACGGATTAAATCTCCGGTATGCATGGCCCTCTGCCGATTGGGGCTCACTACCTATTGAGGGCGGCGTACAAGCTGCTTACCGACGCGATATCGAAGCAGCTGATGATCCAAAAGCGCGCCGAAGAGAGCTCGAAGATATGCTTGAGGAATTTAGGTCCCCTTTGCGCACAGCTGAAGCTTTTGGAATTGAGGAGATAATTGATCCCCGCGATACGAGACCAATCCTATGCGACTGGGTAAGTCTTGCTTATGAGATTTTGCCAACCCAGCTGGGACCGAAGTCTCGAACCCCCCGTCCGTAAAAAATACCCTTTAACTTTATCGATTGTCCAAAAAAATCTTCTCCATTCGATCTAGTTGCTCCCTACGAGGATGAACCGAAGCCCTCACATCTTCATCAAAAATTTGAACGACGTCAGCAGAAGAGTTATAGGTCGGCCATTCTGGGAGACCTGGTCCGTTAGGATTTCCATTTCTTGCAAAATTTACCCAATATTCAGCTATTGTGTCTGATAATTTACGATCTATGTCATCCCAGCCCAAACCGACGATATCTAGATTGTTAAAAACATACGCCAACTCACCAGAATGATAAGCACCAAGAGTTCGCTGCCCTCCATCACCATTTAAATCTTTTTCCTCTGGGACGTAGAGTCTAAATACCGGTGCAGGTCGGGTAAAGTAATAGACATAAGCATCGTTTCCGCGAGACTCTACCAACCTCCCCCACATTCGAGAGGATAGGATGAAGCCGTTATCACCATTAATAATCTTTTGCGCACTCAGAGGAGAATCTGAAATCTCATCTTTATAGGCCTCTTGAACTTGAGATGACTGTTTCCCGAACACACGGTCCAGATAGTTTTCAAGCTCCGTTTTGGAAATCTCTGAAGCCAAATGTGAGAGACCAAAGTACTCGTCTGCTAACCCACCCACCATAACGTTAATTTGATTCTGTTGTCCGTCTTGCAGTAAATCATAGGGTCTCTCCGGGATAACCCAACCATCAACCAGAGGTCCTCCTCCTGAGCCGGCGGTTCCCATCGCAGCAACAATTTGATCTGGCGGAACGTCTCGCATCTCCTCCAAAGCATTCGCACCTAAGCCCCTAATACCAAGGGCACTCGCAAAGTTTTGGCCACTTTCATGACCTCCCCCCGACAATGTTCTTGACGTTTTTATGCAACCAGGCGATTGTCCAATTACCCCATCAACCAATCCCTCAGCCAGAGGCGAAGACATAATCAAGCAAACATCGGTGCCACCTGCTGACTGACCAAAAATTGTGACCTTATCTGGATCGCCCCCGAAGCCTTCAATGTTGCTTTGAACCCACCTAAGAACTTCGATCTGATCGAGAATCCCATACATACCGCTGGAGTTATTTTCTGACTCACTTGTAAGAGCCGGATGTGCAAGGAAACCAAAGGCTCCCAAACGATAGTTAGCCGTGATTACAACAGCGCCTCTCTTGGCCAGATTGGAACCATCAAAAATTAGAGGCCCACCATGTCCAGCCGTGTTTCCACCGCCATGAAACCAAACCATTACCGGCAAGTCTGCATCAGACCCTTCAGCACCAGTGAACACATTCAGATAGAGGCAATCTTCAGACCTATTTAAATTCCCCCGAGCGTATACCGATGCATCTGAATTTCGCGCCTGCCAGCAAGCCGCGCTCACACGATCCGCTTCTCTAACACCGGCGAAAGGAATGGCTGGTGATGGAGGCTTCCATCGTAAATCTCCCACGGGTGGAGCAGCATAACCAATGCCCTGAAAAACTGTTACCTTCTCATCAACTGGAGAAATATGACCTCGATAAGTGCCACTATCGGTAGCCACGTCAGTTAATTGACCAAATACCAAGTTTGATATTGTCAGAGTCAATATATGGATCAAACATACTCTCTTCAGACGAAACATATCTGTCTCCTCCACTTTTAAGTAAAAATCAAAGCAACCAAGGGTTAATTAGAGCACAGGTTCAAGTATGAGCAGTGCTCCATCTTCTTCGTCAACCAGAACATAAAGCTTACCATCTGGCCCTTGTTGAATATCTGTGATCCTAGACTTGAGCTCTCTTAATATTCCCTCTCGGCGGATTTCTTCACCCCTGCTGTTAAAAACGACTCGCTCAACATGACCGGTGCCTGGTATTCGCCCCTCCATCATGGAACCGACGAATAGATTGTTCTGCCACTCTGGAAACTTGTCGCCTGAATAAAAAGTGATGCCAGACGGAGCAATCGATGGCCACCAGATGACGTGAGGCTGTTCATAATCATCCGACCATTGAGAGTCACTTACCCAATCACCACGGTATTGTCTGCTGTATGAGACGAGAGGCCAACCATAGTTGCTACCTTCTGTAATAATATTTGCCTCATCGCCTCCCTGAGGCCCATTCTCGGTCGCCCACAGCTCCCCAGTTATGGGATGATAATCAAGCCCAATTATATTTCGATGACCTACTGTAAAAACTTCAGGTAGATACTCGCCTGTGTCAATAAACGGATTATCTTCAACCGGCGTGCCGTCGTCATTTAACCGTAGCAACTTACCCAGATGCACAGAGGGGTCTTGGGCATATTCGCCATACCCTGCATACACATATGCACCACCTAGCGACATTAAGAGCTTTTTATCAGGCGTAAACATCAGTTTAGAAGCAGCAATCCCCCGGTCGAGACCCTCCGCCTGAAAAATTTCTGTGACATCCGCAAGTCGATCCTCCATGAGTCGAGCGCGAATCAAAACCACCACCCTCTCTTCTTCTCCATCCACCACAATTCGTTTGTGATGAGTAAGATAAATCGTACGATCGTCGTCCGGATGAAAAGCAACATCCATCAATCCAGAGCGAAATTCTCCTGTATAAATCTCAGGAACTCCGCTTATATCCTTTTTGATCAGTTTCCCGTCTCGAATAAGCCTAAGCTTTCCCGTATAACGTTCAGTCACCAAGATATCGCCGTTATCTCTAAAAGCCATTGAGAACGGATTCTCCATACCCTTGATGGGCACGACTCTCACTTGATCAACATCAAAGGTATTAACTAAGAACGGCTCACCCGCATTATAAGAATGCTGAATATCAGTAGACTGTTGTCCATAAACAATCCCATTTCCTATGCAGGTAATGTTCAAGAGGAGTAATAATTTTAAACGCAGTGTTTTAGTCATCTCGCCGCCTTAGAATAATAGAGGTTTATCATTTGTGATTGTGGATAGAACCATAAACACTCGCCGCTGCCTGATAATGCATTCTTATCAAGTCTCTTCCAAAATCTCCTGCAAAATCACGCCAAACTAAATGAATGTGGTTTGCGTTATTTTGGGTATTATCGTATTCAATCAAAAAGCTTGCCCCTTGCACTCTAAAATAATGCGGGTCGCCTCTCTCAGTTCCACCTATCCAAACAAATTTAATATCATCCAATCCCTCAGAACGAATAGTCTCCATTCTTGCATCAGCAATGACTTCTGGTTGCATTGACGCTAGTTCATCAATCAGTGCAATTAACATTCTTTTTTGCCGAGAATCCAGATCTTGGTACCTTATGCCAGAATTTTCTAGAGGCGAAATTTCTTTTTCTGCAGCTGTAAATATGTCACCTGGCACGTCAATATCTAGAATAGCGGCGCTCTTTTGGTCGCCAGATAAAGAACTAACGAGATCTCGTCCAAGATCTTCCTCGGCAGCGAGAACTCGAGTGCCCGCTTTATTCCCAGATCTCACTTCAGCTGGATTAGAACCAAAAAATTGTGGTGAACTCGCAATTCCAACTCCACTAACAAAAGTCCAATTATAGGCCAAGTGATGCCCCTCATATCTGAGAGCCCAGTTACTGTCCAAGCTTGGGTCACCAAATACGGTGAGAAAGTAAAGATCAGGATCCCTGTCAAAGCGCCCATTCACCTCTATTTCAGCAAGCACAGATTCTAACGAGCGGACCGCTTCTGCTCGCTGATAACCTTTTGCACTAAAAAAAGTCTTCAACAAATCTTGAGCCGCACTTCTTTGCGACTCATTCATTGACCGAAAAGGAACTCCTTTTCGGTCTCGAGGTATAAAATGCCAATTAAAACGCTCCTCATCATCAAAAGCATAGATTCCGTTGTTACGCTGTTGAGCGCTCAAACTGGACACAAAGGCATTGGTTGCGTCGACCATCCTCTGAGTGAGATCTATTCGTGACTCTTGTGCGCTCACCGAGAGTGTGGAGAAAAATAAGACTATGATTAACAACTGTTTTAAGGGAAACATGTATTCGACCCTCCGGAGTTACCATTTTTAATGATTCCAGAGAATAAACCTCAGTGTGGTCGGCGTCTAGCCTATTTATCATTTGATTCACCACAATTAAATTGTTTAAGGATCTTAAATTTGAGATAAATAAGGGAAGCGAAATATTCTGAGGAATACAGATGAAGGCAGTCAGAGTTAACGAGTACGGTGGACCAGAGGCACTTTGCTACGAGGAGGTTGAAATACCAACCCCAGGTAGCAATGAAGTTTTAGTGAAAGTCGCTGCGGCGGGTGTAAATTATATCGATACATACCAGCGTTCGGGGCTTTATCAAGTCCCGCTGCCGACAACACTTGGTCTGGAGGCCGCTGGAACTGTGGAGGAAATAGGAGACAGCGTCTCTAAATATCGAATAGGAGACAGAGTTGCCTACACAAGCGTAGCTGGAGCCTATGCGGAGTATGCATCAGTTCCTGAAGAAAAACTCGTCAGCCTGTCAGATGGTGTTTCTTTCAATGAAGGTGCCGCCGCGATGCTTCAGGGTTGCACTGCCCATTATCTGTGTAAATCAACTTATCACGTTAAACAAGGAGATAGCTGTCTCATTCATGCCGCAGCCGGTGGCGTTGGTCTCCTACTCATCCAAATGGTTAAGAACGCGGGAGGTTATGTAATAGGCACGGTTTCGACCGAAGAAAAGGCGAAACTGGCAAAAGAGGCCGGCGCAGACGAAGTGATTCTGTACTCTAAAGATGATTTTGAAGCTGAGGTTAGCCGAATTACTGCTGGTGACGGCGTTAATGTAGTCTATGACTCTGTTGGGAAATCAACATTTGAGAAAAGCATTAACTGCCTGAGTAGACTCGGTTATATGGTCCTTTACGGAAATGCTAGTGGACCAGTAACTGAATTTAACCCGGCAACGCTAGGTCCAAAAGGCTCTCTATTCTTGACGCGTCCAACTCTATTTGACTACACAGCAGACAGGGCGTCTCTAGAATGGAGAAGTGGCGATGTTTTTGATTGGATAGCAAAGGATGAGTTAAAGTTACGAATTGAACACTTTTACTCACTGTCTGATGCACAAGAAGCGCACCAAGATCTCGAGGCGAGGAAGACCACTGGAAAAATAATACTCACCCCCTAATTATCGAGCGCGACATTACAACTTAAGATAATTAGGTAAGACTTTATGAAGTAATTTTGGGATTATAATAATGAACAAACAACACCTCACTACTTTCTCAGAGGGATCCCATGTGCCTCGAGTTTCTAAATCGTTCAGCTCACAGGTTGAAGAATAGTTATATGATCACCCAAAAATATAAAAAAGTTTTAGCTTATGTATTTGCGGCGATGA
>Ga0208624_1001243_pt1 | contig 12231 bp, 9 predicted proteins | sample Knorr_S23_td_DCM_FD_185607 | JGI IMG/M metagenome (GOLD analysis project Ga0208624, IMG submission 185607) | Marine microbial communities from Southern Atlantic Ocean transect - Knorr_S23_td_DCM_ad_71m_LV_A (SPAdes) (version 2) | ecosystem: Environmental > Aquatic > Marine > Oceanic | place...
CAAAAATGACTACCAAAGTAGGAACCAACGTGGAGATATATTTGCCGGTTTCTTGTTGTTTTTTTGTTGCCCGCTTATTTAGTACTACAGCAACAATTAACCCTCCAACAAAGGCCAATACAGTAAGCCAAAATAGGTCCTCTGGTTGCGGTTTCGGAATATAAAGACCGCGGTTGTTAAGAACCAGTGACTCAAAACCAAATATCTCTATAGACTGTTTGGGTCGAGGTAAGTTTGCAAAAGCACCTAGATACCAAAATATTATTTGTAATAACAGCGGGGTGTTTCGTAAAACTTCTACATACCAAGACGCGATTTGTGCAACCAACCAATTCCTGGAAAGCCTCAATATACCAACGACAAATCCTAGAAATGTCGCAAGAACAATCGAAATTCCAGCTAGAATTAACGTGTTAATAATACCAACCCAGTAGACCATGAAATATGAGTCACTTGGTTTATAATCTAGTGGTGTCCATGCAACAGCGAAACCAGCTGAGTTTTTAAGAAAATCAAATCCCACAGCCATTTTCCGAGTTGCCATGTTTATCTGGGTATTTTCTATCAGCGAGAAAACTGCCCATATAAATAAACCGAAAACAACGACTTGATAAAAAACAGATCTATAACGCTCATCATTTATGATGGCGTTAACTCCTCCCGGCCTTTTTGAACCATATTCCGACATTTGACGTGCCTTGTAACAAAAAGTAGGTCACACAAAGTGGTACCCCACAATTCCTTAAGAGTATGGGATAAAAAATATCATTAAGTTTGGTTGACCCGGTCGATTTCTCGACCGGGTTACCTGTACTTTTAACGAAATGGTGGCGAATACATTAGACCGCCACGTGTCCACAAATCGTTCGCTGAACCTTCGCGAGCGATGCCAATACCTTCTTTTCCAAAACCCATGTACTTATCATAGATTTCGCCATAGTTACCAACACCTTTGATGATGTTGTAGGCCCAGTCTTTTCCAAGACCTAACCCTTTATTCATTTCTTTTTCCACACCCATGAAACGAGCAACCTCGGGGTTTGGTGGATTTTTACGCATTTCATCCACATTGGCCTGAGTTATTCCAAGTTCCTCGGCTGAAATTAGCGCAAAAACAGTCCAACGAACGATATCGAACCACTGATCGTCACCCTTACGGACGGCTGGTGCTAAAGGTTCTTTTGAAATCGTTTCGGGAAGAATGACATGCGCACTTTTATCTGGAAAACCTGCCAAGTTTGACGCAAGTCCGGACTTATCGTTAGTCAAGGCGTCACAGTTTCCTTTTAGATAACTTTCATTACGAACGTTATTATCAGAGAAAACGACCGGCTGAATGTCTAATTTATTCATGCGGCTAAAGTCTGTTAGGTTTAGTTCTGTGGTGGTACCTGTTGCAACACAAACAGTTGCGCCCTTAAGTTCCATTGCACTCTTAATCCCTGAATCTTTCCTTACCATAAAACCTTGGCCATCATAGAAGTTCACCGCTGTGAAATTCAAACCAAGTTGAGTGTCGCGAAAGATCGTCCAAGTAGCGGTTCTGGACAGCATATCCGACTCACCGTTTGCTAGAGCAGTAAAACGAACAGTTGACGATACTGATTGAAACTCCACTTTTTGTGGATCACCGAATATCGCGGCAGCTACTGCACGGCACACCGAGACATCACTTCCTACCCAAGTACCATCAGCTTTAAGGTTGTAGAAACCAGGTGCGGGTTGCCCGACCTGACACCTTAGATGACCACGCTTTTTAACTATGTCCAGCGTACTTTCTGCCATGGCTGGAACCGCCGTAAACGAGAAAGCCGCCAGAAGGCCTGCGCCCAGACCCAAAAGGCTTAATTTCTTCATGTAGAAACCCATTCCTATAAGTTTTAAGAAAAACGAAGGCAACAGTATCTATGGACTATAAATTTAATCCATGCTACCGCGACTTTCGTAACCCTAGTCTAGCAAAAAACTAAAAGAGCTATGCGATTATCTAGCGAGTAGATAACCAAGATAACCCTTCCGCCCTTTGCTCCCCTGTGATTACCATTATCCAACCATGAGCATATAGCACTTGGCAAGAGAACAATGGGTTTACACGAATAAAATTGCGCAAATTTCGTTAAAAACAGCAAATAACTCGAAAAATTGATTAAAAACTTCAAAATGAGAGCAAAACTCTAAAAATAACAATGTTAAGAGTTCCAGATAAAAAATAACTTTCCACTCACTGGACGAAGAGTGAAACACAGTAGTACTCTCGAATGGCCAAGATCAAGTTTGCCTTTATTTGTTTATTTTTAAAAAGTGATAGAGATTAGCTATGTCATCAAAACGATCCGACCGTTTGAAAACCAACCTTGTCCATGCAGGACGAGATCCACATAACAATCACGGTGTTGTAAATCCCCCAGTCTATCACGCCTCCACAATTCTACAGCCTTCTTTAGATAAATTTGAAGCCGCAAGAAAGCCCGACTGGAGTGGATATAGGTACGGCCGTAGTGGAACGCCAACTAGCCGCTATTTCGAGGATGGCATAGCAAGTATATATGGCGGCGCAGGTGCGGTATCCGTTTCTTCGGGTCTCGCAGCTATTACCAATGCTATACTAGCCTGTGTAAAAGCTGGTGATCACATTCTAATGACAGACAATGTGTATGGCCCCGCTCGCCGATTTTGTGATGAGATACTAACAAAATTCAATATACAAACCACTTACTATGATCCTTTAATAGGCTCCAAAATAAAAGAGTTAATCAAACCTAATACAGTTCTTATTTATACCGAAGCCCCAGGATCACAGACTTTTGAAATGTCAGACATTCCCGCCATCGCGAAGGAAGCTCAAGCAAAAGAGATTACAGTTATTATGGACAATACATGGGCAAGCGCCATGTACTTCAATGCATTTGAAAAAGGCGTCGACATTGTGGTTGAAGCTGTCACAAAATATATTTGCGGACACTCTGATGTTATGATGGGGGTTATCGTTTCTAAATGCCCCGATTGGGAGCAAAAAACCCGCAGCACCTCAAGAAATTATGGAAACGCATCGGGCCCGGATGACTTGTATCTAGCGCAAAGAGGGCTTCGAACAATGGCAGTTCGCATGGAAGAGAATCAGAGAAATGGCCTCGACCTTGCTAACTGGCTTAAAGATAGACCAGAAGTTAAACGTGTACTCCATCCAGGGCTAGAAACCGACCCTGGCCACGATATTTGGAAACGAGACTTTACCGGTGCTAGCGGCCTATTCTCATTCGTATTAGAAGATGGTTACTCTCGAGCAGCATTAGCCGCAATGCTTGACGGACTAAATCTCTACGGAATGGGAGCTAGTTGGGGCGGGTTCGAGAGCTTAATAGTACCCGCGAACCCTGCCGACAATCGAACAGCAACGAAATGGGAGGAGAGCGGCCAGCTTCTCCGTGTCCATGCAGGGCTAGAGGATATAGATGACCTAATTGATGATCTAGGCGCAGGCTTGGATAGATTAACAGAAATTAATTCTCTATAGTTGTTAAAGTGCAGAAGTCGAAAATTCCAAGAATACGATTACTTATCGGAGATAGAGTTGCGCTTGGCCCTGGAAAGGCAACGCTCCTCGATATTATCGATAAAACAGGCTCTATTTCAGCTGCCGCACGCGAAATGGGAATGTCCTACCGAAAAGCGTGGGGATTAATTGATAACATAAACAACGATTTTTTAGAGCCTTTAGTCATTAAAACTACAGGCGGCAAAGGCGGAGGCGGAGCACTTTTAAGTAACTATGGGAAAGAAATTCTGACTAGGTATTTAGATATGGAAAAAAAAGCTAACGTTAGCATAGCTTCTGACCTTAAATGGTTTTCCGACCGTTTATCGCAGTAAAAAATATGCTAAGCGGACGAGAAAACTTAAAATATCAAAATAACATTATATTCATGACTGTTATCATTTTTTTGGACGGTACTTCAAATTGAACAAATTCACCTTTCCTTGCCTTATGATGATTTTAGGCACTCTGATTTCATTAGGTAGTTCTGCAGGTTTTGCAAAAAACATCACTTACTTATATGCGGCAGCCAGCACACAAAATGTGGTGGAAGCTGTATTAAAATCATATAATACAAAATCAGAAACTCGTTTTCTTCCCGTTTATGGAGCGACTTCAGCACTCGCCAGGCAAATTTTAGATGGAGCTCCTGCCAGTTTATTTTTAGCAGCGAATAAAGCATGGATGGATAGAATTACAGAGAGTAATCTCGTAAGAAAATCAAAGAATGTATTTTTTAATCGGTTGGTTTTAGTCGCGCCACACAGATCATCATTAAAATTGACTGAAAATAAACTAAGCAATGTTCATCTTCATCTGAATGGAGGACGACTTGCCGTTGCGGAGGTTTCAGCTGTACCAGCAGGGATTTACGCTAAACAGGCTTTGAAAAATTTACAAATTTGGCCAAAAATAAAGAATAAACTGGCGCAATCTACGAACGTCCGAGCCGCTTTAGCGCTTGTAGAACGCGACGAAGTGCCCTTGGGGATCGTCTATCATACCGATTCCCTCGCCTCACCATACGTCAAAACTCTGTTAGAAATCCCCGAAAACACTCATGAAAAAATAGCTTATCCCCTGGCACTTTTGAACAACAAGGGGCAACCAAACGAGGCTCTTCAACTCTTTAAATTTTTCTTTTCGCAGCAATCTCGATATATATTCCATAAATATGGGTTTAGAACGGATTAATTAGTGTTCAATTTAACAACCATCGAAATTGATGCCTTTTATTTAACATTAAAAGTTGCATTTTTTAGCGTGGCCATTTGTCTACCACTTGGCGTTATCACTGCGTTCACGCTTTCAAGATTAAATTTTCCTGGTAAATGGCTGCTAGATGGTTTGGTTCATTTACCGCTTGTCATGCCGCCAGTTGTCGTTGGTTATATGCTGCTTCTGCTGCTTGGTCGCCGTGGGGTCTTGGGATCATGGTTATATGATACCTTTGACATTACAGTTGCTTTTACCTGGAAGGGGGCAGCGATTGCTTCGGCCGTTATGGCGTTTCCACTTATGGTTCGCGCCGTTAGATTATCATTGGACACGATGGATCGTGGGTTAGAAGTCGCAGCCAGAACTCTCGGGGCGAGCCGAACAATAGTTTTCTTAAACATAACTTTACCGCTCTCATTACCTGGGATACTCACCGGTACAATTTTAGCTTTTGCTAGAAGCCTTGGTGAATTTGGAGCTACGATTACCTTTGTGTCAAATATCCCAGGGGAAACACAAACTATACCCCTAGCATTGTATAACTTTACTCAAATCCCTGGGGATCAAACGCCCGCAATACGACTGCTTACTATTTCCGTTGTTGTTGCATTTGCAGCCCTAATTGCTTCTGATTTATTAGCTAGAAAGGTTAAGAACCGCTTGGGCACAAAGTTTGAGGCAGACCAATGATTAGTGCAGAGTTTGTTGTTGAGCGCGATGATTTCCTTATGGATATTAAGTTGGAAATTCCTAGTACTGGAGCAACGGTGTTATTCGGCCCGTCCGGATCAGGAAAAACCACTTTTATCAATGTTTTGTCTGGCATTATTAAACCAATTACTGGACTTATTAAGGTTGGTAACGCAACATTTTTTGATTCCGAAAATAAAATTAATTTACCAATGGAAAAGCGTGGCATTGGATATGTATTTCAAGATGGGCGTCTTTTTCCTCATATGTCGGTAGAAGAAAACTTAGATTTTGGCCGCAAAAGGTCTGACGATAAAACAAGCCGTAAAAAAGAAATTATTGAATTACTTGGGCTAGGGCAGCTGTTACAAAGAAAACCATCAACATTATCCGGCGGTGAACGTCAACGCACTGCGATTGGACGAGCTATCTTATCAGGTCCAAGTTTTCTATTTATGGATGAGCCACTCGCCGCATTGGATTTTGCTAGAAAACAAGAAATACTTCCCTACATAGCCACACTCAAAAAGAATTTAAAAATTCCTATAATTTACGTATCCCATCAAATGGAAGAAGTAGTGAGGTTAGCAGATCATCTCGTCCTACTTGAAAACGGAAAAATCTCAGATCATGGACAAATTTTCGACATAATAAATTCCCCCTCCCTTGGCATTTTATTAGGCAAAGACGACAAAACTTCCCTTATAAATTGCCATGTTGATAAAGAAACCGGCAAAGACGGTTTGAGTAAATTAGTATTTCCGGGTGGGTATTTTCTTGTAAACCAAAGAAATTTGGCCTCTCTAGAAAACGTTCGCATTGAGTTAAAAGCTCAAGATGTAGCGCTTGCATTAGAAAAACCCGTTGCGACAAGTATTGCCAATATTCTAGGGGCATCGGTGGCTAAGATAGAAACATCAAAAGATACCCACTGTGATGTCCTTCTTTCTGTCGGAAATGTTTCAATTTGGGCGCGTATAACGCAGCAAAGTGCCTCAAAATTGGGACTTAAAATAGGGTCTCAGGTTTTTGCATTGATCAAATCCGCAGCAATTAGACCATTTTAGTCGTAATAATTTGTCCTATTAAATCTTTAGTCCGCTCAAATAGAATATTCTTTGAAGGTGACGCCACCCGGCTGCGCTATCTGCGAAACAAGGCCAAGTTCCCATTCTAAATATTCATTCATCGCCTTTTCTATCTCTTTGGGGTCCTGCCTGTCGTAAGGCCTCAAATAAACGTCTATTTGTTGAGAAATTAGATTTGTCATTCCTGCTTCTATAGGTAACCCCTCATTTTCCCAAGCTCTCGTTCCCCCATCAACAACAGCTACCTTGATTTCAGTTTTTGCAAAGTCAAGAGCTGCGAGTATCGCCAGATTTTGGTTATCTGAAATTAAGATCATTTGCGAGTTTATTGGAAATTTTGAAAGATCTTCCCTCAAGTTTGCTCTAACAGCGAATGCGGACCCTTTCGCATGTTTTTCCCTGTAAGTAAGGCTTCGGCTAACATCCACTAATATAGCGCCATTGGACTGCAACTCATACGCCTCTTGAGGCGACACCATTGTTACATCCTGCTTCTGCAAGCCAAAACATGGGCTTAACTCACTACCGGCGCATATAGCCTGGTACTCTAATCCGCTCTCCAAGACAAAAACTTCGCACCAATCTAGTTGAACAAGCCACGTGGCTGTCATTAACGCCCGGACCATTTTATCATCAACTAAAACCACCCTTGCATTTTGTGTGGCAACATACATATCGGTTGCTTGAACAAGCTGGCCTCCCGGCGCGTGCCGTGAGTCCGCAATATGCGCTATCTCAAATTCCTCTCGGGTTCTAACATCCAAAACCGCTAATGTTCTCTCACCTTGCTGTTCTCTCCACCGATCTAAAGTGTCGGAATTAATAAACTTCACCCCAAATTTTTTTGCTGCTGACTTTGCCCTTTTAAGCGCTACTGAGTATCCTCGATTAGTGACTTCCGGTACTGACCGATCTGCGCCATGCTCTAGTTTGTAGCCAGCCAAGTGCCATCCCTGCGTGCCATTACGCAAAGCAACCACTTTATTTTTTACTTCTGCATTTATAAGCGTCTGCGCCCCAATTATACTTCTCGTTCTTCCGGCGCAATTTACAACTATAGTTGTATCCTTAGTTATGGGGGCGTCTTCAATCCTATAAACAAGTTCAGCTCCAGGCATATCTATACCTGTTGGAATGTTCATAACTTTATATTCATCCATGGGGCGGGAGTCCAAAACAATAAAGTCTTGTTTTTTATCCATCATATCTTTCAATTCTTTTGCAGAAATTGAAGGCGTTTCATAAGTATGCTCAACAAACTCACCAAAAGCTTTACTTGGCACATTTATTCCGCTAAAGACCTCGAATTTTTCTCCTTTCCAAGCTTTTACGCCTCCCCTTAAAATTGAGATATTTGTATATCCGTAAGAAATGAGCACATCGAAAGCGCGAGATGAAAATTCACCTTCAAAATCACATATGACAATCTGAGTACCTTTCCTTGGAACCAAAACAGGCACTTTCATCTCTAAATGTGAGAGGGGTATATTTGCACATAGCAATATGTGTTCTTTTCCAAAATCTCCCTGTTCACGGACATCGATCACAGCTATTTCATTAGAGGAATTGATTAACTGATTTAGGTCGCTCGGAGAAATGAAGTTCATGCAATTACTCCCTAAATTGTAAGTAAGTTTATAGTCATAAAGAGATTTACTCTCTATTTTCGACGTTCAATTATGCGCAGAACCATAGAGAGATAACAACATTAGTGAAAAGCTAGTTAATGCCAAGGCTTAAAGACGACTTTTCAATCTCTTCTTCTAACTCCAACCAATCTTGTTCGCATTGCTGTATTTTTTTATCTAAAACATCTTTCTGTACAAAGAGACTTTCAAGCTCGTTTTTTTTGACCGTATAAGTTTTTTGGTCTCCTAACTCGGTAATAATCGTCTTCCTCTTTTCGACAAGTTCCGATAATTCAACTTCGAGACTGGCGGCTTTTTTTCTCATTTTTTGGGTGACCTTCCTTAATTCAGCGGCGGCCTGTCTCTGTTCCTTTCGATTAACCTTTTGTGGCCTTGTAAATTCTTTTTTGTCTTGGTAATTGTCCGGCTTGGTCGTTTCTTTCGGTTTTTCCAACAACCATTTTTTATAATCATCTAAATCGCCGTCAAAATGCGTTACTTCACCCTGCTCTACGAGAAAGAACTCATCTACACATCCAGCAAGTAATTGCTGATCATGGCTAATAAGGATCACCGTCCCATTAAACTCATTTAAAGCTGAAACAAGCGCATCGCGAGCTGCTATATCTAGATGATTAGTAGGTTCATCCAAAATAAGCACATGCGGATCTTTGTAGATAATTATCGCCAAAGTAAGTCGCGCCTTCTCGCCACCGGATAAATGTTTTATCTTGGTAGTTTGCTTTTCCTGAACCAAACCAACGCCACCTAACCTGTTTCTTAACTTCAGCGAGTTCGCTTCGGGATCGACTTGTAATAAATGCTCTATGGCATTTAACTCTGGCTCTAGCTCATCTAATTGATGCTGTGCAAAATAGCCTATTTTTAACTTTGAACTAAAGTTCACCTCACCAGAAAATTGTACTAACTTTCCAGCAATTCCTTTGGCTAATGTTGATTTTCCATTTCCATTGCGCCCCAACAAACCTATTTTGTCGCCACTATCTATTCTTAGATTCAAATCAGTGAGAACTGGAGAGCTCCGATCATATCCAAGACTAACATTTTCAAAAACGATTAATGGGGATGGTAATTCGTCAGCATTTACAAAAGAGAATATTGTTTCAGGTTCTGGTGATGGGATTTTCTGTTCTACTATCCGTTCTAGAGCATTCAATCTACTCTGAGCCTGTTTTGCTTTACTAGCCTTCGATCTAAATCTCTCTACAAACGCTTCAATTTTTTTTCTATTCAGTGCTTGTTTTTTTGCCTGAGAAGCTAACCCAGCTAGTTGCTGATTCCTCGACCTCTCGAAACTGTTATAGGCACCTCGATAAAATGATAACTTTTGTCCTTCAAGGTGTAGAATACCGTTTACGGAACGATTCAGTAAACCTTTGTCATGACTAACCACAATTAGAGTTTTTGAAAAGGCTTTTAAGTAAGCTTCTAACCATATAGTTGATTCTAGATCCAAATGATTTGTAGGCTCATCCAGTAATAACAACTCGGGATCGGAGAATAGTACGGCTGCAATCGCGACCCGCATTCTCCATCCACCTGAGAAGCTTGAGAGAGGTTGCCCCTGTTCTTTTTGATCAAAGCCTAGTCCGTGCAGAATACTGGACGCTCTTGCCTCCGCCGAATAGGCACTGATGTCCGAAAGACGAGCGTGGATCTCTGAAATACGCTCGGGCAACGTCTCTGTCTCTACCTCTTTTAAAAGCTTTTCGCGCTCTAAATCAGCCGCTAGAGTAAAATCTAAAGGTGTCATTGCTCCGTTAGGTGCCTCTTGAGCGACGATACCAATATCCGTCCCCAAGTTACGTAAGCCGCTTATCGAAATATCGCCCGCATCAGGCTGAAGATTTTTGGCAATTAACTTTAATAGCGTTGATTTGCCCGTACCATTTTTTCCCACCAGTCCAACACGATGGCCACTAGGGATGGACACCGAAACACTATCCAATAATAGTCTACCTGAAATACGGTATGTAAGATTACTAATGTTAATCATAATTATCTATAACAACCGCCTCCAAATAATTTTTTGTTCCTAAGCTCTTGAGTATTCGCACATTTTTTTACTTTCTGATCATGAAATACCATGGTAGTTGGGACGATGATCTTTGGTCTCGAAAACTTCAAGAAGCGTCCGTCTTCTCTGAAAGGCATACTTTGCATGCTCGGTGGAGCACTCTCACTAACTATTAACGATGCCATGGCCAAATACCTCACTCAATCATATCCAGTTGGCCAAGTCATGGCTCTTCGCGGATTATCTATCATAATACTTCTGATAACTTTTTTATTTTTAATGAACAACCTTCATGCTCTTAAAATTTTCTCTTGGAAGGGGCATTTCCTTAGAGCCGGCGCCATGACTGGCTCTACCTTTCTTTTTATTACAGGACTCAGTCTGCTTCCAATCACCGATGCGATTGCAATTGCGTTTGTTGCGCCAATACTTACCACTATCCTTGGTGTAGTAATTCTAAGTGAAGCTGTGAGTTGGAAACGATGGGTAGCTATTTTTGTCGGCTTCTTCGGCGTCATTATAATACTGCAACCTACTAGCTACGCATTCAAAATCGCAGCTTTTGCACCACTGGGAGCAGCCGCTTTCGGGGCGGCAAGGGACGTTATAACCCGAGCTATAAGTGGATCCGAAAATTCACTATCTATTCTTTTTACTAGTATGCTCATGATAACTATTGCTGGTTTTTTAACTTATCCTCTTGGCTGGTCAGCAGTGAAGCCTAGTCATATATGGATTTTTATTACTTCGAGTTTATTAGTTGGTCTAGCTCAATACCTTATGATTGAGGCGTTCCGTTTAGGCGAGGTTGCACTAATTTCTCCTTTTAAATACTCAAGTTTATTATGGGCAACCCTGATTGGCCTCGTAATTTGGGATGACTTACCAAGCAAAAATGTCGTTTTAGGTGCTTTTATTTTGATACTGAGTGGAATTTATTTATTAAGGAACGAAGTAACTAATGGAGGTAAAAATAGATAATTCTTTTAAGCCAAATTATTCAGACCTGCTTGACGGGTTAAAACCATTTAAAGATGACTTCACGTTATCAAATCTAGGACCTCTTCCCGATAATTTTCCAGACGAAGGTTTGGGCGAGAAAAAAGTATTAGATTTCCTTGCCCCGATTGCTATTGGAGAAGCAACAAAATTAGATGACCCACTCGCTTTTGCCCACATGGACCCTCCTACTCCTTGGATAACTTGGATAATGGCACTTTGGAATGCTTCGCTTAATCAAAATCTTCTTCATCCAGCAATTTCACCTGTCGCTCGCGATTTTGAAACAACGGCCATAGACTGGTTGTGTCCTTATTTTGGCATGAACGGAGGGCATCTCACTCCAGGATCAACGCTATCTAATCTAACTGCATTGTGGGTAGCCAGAGATTTGAAAGGAATAAAAAAAATTGTAGCTTCAGAGGAAGCACATATATCTATGAAAAAATCGGCTAATATTCTTGGATTAGAGTTTGAAACTGTTCCTTGCAATCATGATAGCAGTATAAATGTCGATCTTTTACCAACAGACCTTAGTAAATCGTGCTTAGTACTCTCCGCTGGCACAACAGCTGCAGGTGCTATTGATAATTTAAATTTCGCCAATAACGCTGCTTGGGTACACGTTGACGCTGCTTGGGCGGGACCACTTCGCATTTCCCAAAAACACGGATATTTGTTGAACGGAGTAGAAAATGCGGATTCTATCTCTATTTCTGGCCACAAATGGATTTTTCAGCCTAAAGATTCCAGCATTTTGTTATTTAAGAATACGGCGGAGGCTAATCAAAGCATTAGTATGAGTGCGGGATATCTATCAAGCTCCAACATAGGTATTATGGGATCGAGAGGCGCTATTGGACTTCCATTATTAGCAACTTTAATGGCATGGGGTAAGGAGGGCTTAGCTAAGAGGCTTGACGGCTGCATGACGCTGTCTGATGAACTACATTCACACCTCTTAGAAACTGGCGTGCACATTTTTGCAAAACCTACATCAGGCGTGATTCTATGGCGACCTAAGGAACCATATTC
>Ga0208624_1001245_pt1 | contig 12203 bp, 11 predicted proteins | sample Knorr_S23_td_DCM_FD_185607 | JGI IMG/M metagenome (GOLD analysis project Ga0208624, IMG submission 185607) | Marine microbial communities from Southern Atlantic Ocean transect - Knorr_S23_td_DCM_ad_71m_LV_A (SPAdes) (version 2) | ecosystem: Environmental > Aquatic > Marine > Oceanic | place...
ATAGTGTTTTATAATGTTGAAATGCTAAAATTGTTGTTGGGACTAAAATTGCAACTTGTTTACCATTGTCAATTGCTTTGAAGGCCGCTCTGATCGCAACCTCAGTTTTACCAAATCCAACATCACCACAAATTAATCGATCCATTGGATTCTCAGATTCCATATCTGTTTTTACATCTGCATTAGCTTTAATTTGGTCTTTTGTTTCTACATATAAAAATGAAGCTTCCAGCTCATTTTGCATAGAGCTATCAATTTTATATTTATATCCTTTAGAAATTTTTCTTTTTGCGTATGATTTAATTAAATCAAAAGCAAGTTTTTTTATTCTAGTTTTTGCTTTAGTTTTTAATCTTTCCCAGGCTCCAGACCCTAGTTTAAAGATCCTAGGTTTTGCACCGTCTCTGCTCTTATATTTTGAAATTTTGTGAAATAAATGAACACTTAGGTAAAGTGTATCATTTTCTCCGTATACTAACTTAATTGCCTCTTGTTTTCTTCCCTCAACATCAATTTTTGTCAAACCTTTATAAATTCCAACTCCATGATCAATATGAGTAACGAAATCCCCAACCTTAATTTGATTTATATCATCAATATTAAGTTTTTTCTTTTTGCTATATTTTTTTTGAATTCTATATCTATGAAATCTATTGAAAATTTCATGATCTGTAAAACAAACTCTTAAATCATCACGATTTATAAAACCTTTATAGATTGGTTTAATTATTGACTTAAATTCATAACTATAGTTAAATTTTGATAATATTTGATGGAATCGTTCTGCTTGTTCTTTACTTGAAAAATAAATATTTAGTTTATAATTTTTTGATGAATAATATTTAAGCTCATCGTTTAAGATTTCAAACTTTTTATTAAATGCAGGTTGCTGAACTATATCAAGCTTAATATCAAAATCTTTGTTAAAATTATTCAGATGAATAATTTTTCTTTCATCAATTTCTTTTAAAAATAATCTATCGGAATATTCGTTCTTGTTCTCCATAAAATTCTTGGATAGTTGTTTTTTAATTGAATCAATTTCCTCGACTAACAAAGTGGTATTAATATCAATTAGCTCAACTATGCTGTTTGCTCTTTTAATTAAAGATTTATTGGAGAAATCAGGTATAATTTTAGCTTCAACTAATTCTTTTGTTGAATATTGAGTATCTATATTAAACTCCCTTATACTTTCTACAGTATCACCATCAAATTCAATTCTTAATGGACTTGTGTAAGCAAATGAAAAAATATCCACAATATTTCCTCTTTTTGCAAAATCACCAGGTTGTTGTACATAATCATCCTTTTCAAACTTTAAATCAAATAGCAATTCATTAATTGAATTTATTTTTAAAAATTGTCCTTTTTCTATATTTATCGTTTTGGAATCAATTTCTTTTTCATTAGGAATTTTTTCAAAAATAGCTTCCGGATAAGTCACTATTATTTTAGTTTCTTTATCTAAAATATCCCTAATAGTTTTTGATCTATTAATGATATTGCTCTCATCTTTAATTTTTTTGGTATCGCTTCTATAGTTTGAGGGTAAAAAACTACAATTTATTTCACCAATTAATTCTACAATGTCGCTGTAGACATATAAAGCAGTTTCTTTTGAATTACTTATGTAAAATATTTGTTGATTTATTGATGAAAAGATATCAATCAGTAAAAATGACAATGAAGAGCCATAAGCACCCTCAACTTTAATTTTTCTTTGATTTTTTGATATAAGTTTCCTGAGTTTCTGAAATTTCAGAGACCTATAGTGATTCAACCCAAAAGGATATAAACCTTTACTCATTAATCTTTACAATTATCAAGTAATTGTCGTGCGAATATATACAATCCTTAGTTATATATGTAACAAATCTAAACGTAAATACCTTAAATATTATAAAAATTAACCTTTTTAAAAGATTAAACTAGATTTGCATTTAAATTATGGGATTTATAATTAGAGATGCCAAAAAAAGTGATGTTAAATCAATCCTTAAATTGATTAAGGAACTTGCTATTTTTGAAAGAGAACCTAATGAGGTTATTTTAACTGAGCAACAACTAATAATTGATGGATTTCAAGATCAACCAAAATTCAAGTGTTTTATTGCGGAAATTAAAAAAGAGGTTGTAGGTATTGCATTGATTTATCCGAGATACTCTACTTGGAAAGGAGCTGCTATGCATTTAGAAGATTTGATTGTAACTGAAAAGCACCGAGGAAAAGGAATTGGCTTTGCATTATTTTCAAATTTTATCAAATACTCTTACAATCAAAAAGTTAACAGAGTCCAATGGGTGGTTCTAGACTGGAATCAAAGTGCCATTGAGTTTTATAAAAATAATGGAGCACAAGTACTAAATGATTGGAGGGTAGCATTGATGGATAAAAATGCAATTAAAAAATTTGTAGAAAATGAAAGTATTTAAGTTTGGAGGTGCTTCCATAAAAGATGCACCCAGTATTAAAAATATTTTAGAAATTATTTCAAAATATGAGATGGATAATTTAGTAATAGTTGTTTCTGCAATGGGAAAAACTACTAATGCTTTGGAGAAAGTTGTTGATAGTTATTTTAATGATAAAACTCAATTACAATCTAGCATTTCAGATGTTTTTAATTTTCATATAAATATTCTTAATAATCTTTTTGAAAAAAATCATTTCATTTTTTCAGAGCTAAATACTTCATTTGAAAAATTAGGCTCATTTATAAAATCGAATAAGTCACCGAGTTACTCTTTTGTTTATGATCAGGTTGTTTCTTTGGGAGAATTAATCTCTTCAAAAATTATATATGAATATCTTCAAAAAAATAATATAGATTGTTCCTTAATTGATGCTAGAAACTGTATTAAAACTAACTCTAAATATAGAGGTGGTAAGGTTCAGTGGGATATGACAAACAAGAAAATAAAAGAGCTAATTTCTGACTCAAAAATAAATATTACTCAAGGCTTTATTGGAAGTGATAGTAATAATTTCACTGTTACACTAGGTAGAGAGGGATCTGATTATAGCGCTGCTATTTTTGCTTATTCATTAAACGCAGAGTCGTTAAGTATTTGGAAAGATGTTCCTGGTTTACTGAACGCAGATCCTAAATTTTTTTCTAATACTAAACTATTGAATCAAATTTCATACTCAGAAACAATTGAATTGGCTTTCTATGGAGCATCTATTATTCATCCAAAAACCCTTCAACCATTACAAAAAAAAGAGATTCCTTTATTTGTAAAATCATTTAAAAATCCTCTTTCAAACGGAACAGTAATATCTAAAGGAGTTGATATTAATCCTCTTGTACCATGCTATATTTTTAAAGAAAATTTAATTCTATTAAAAATTTCATCACTCGATTTTTCTTTTATGGTTGAGGATAATATTAGCCATATTTTTAAGCAACTTCATGATTTTAAAATGAAAGTTGATGTTATTCAAAACTCTGCTATTACTTTTTCAGTTTGTTTTTTCGATAAGTATAATAAGATAAATGAACTTATAAGTAATCTGGAAGGTAAATTTAAAATTCAAATTCATAAAAATGTTTCACTGTTTACAATAAGACATTTTGATGAAAAATCCATTAAAAAAATTAGTAATAAAAGAAAATTACTTTTGGAGCAAAGAACAGAAAAAACAGTGAAATTAATCTTCTCTAACTAAAATATTTCTCTGAAAATTCTTTGCAAAATAACTTTATTTCCTCTCTACATTTTTCAAATGCACTATCAATTAGTTTAGGGTTTTTAATTGAACTAGGATCAAAAAAAGCATGATGAGTTCTAATTGCATTTTTTGAGAAAAAAATTGGACATCTTTCCTTTGCGTTATCACATACGGTAATAATGTGGTCAAATTCCACATTATTATATTCATTTATATTATTAGAGGTGTGCTTTGAAATGTCTATATTATCATCTTTCATTGTTTTTATTGCTAAACTATTTATCTCGTGATTATCAACCCCAGCACTGTAGATATTTGCTCTGTTTTTTAAAAAAAATTTTAAATAACCCTCTGCAATTTGACTTCTACACGAATTACCAGTGCATAAAATCAAAATCTTTCTATTTCCCATATAAAGCTTTAATTTTTTCTAAAATAACTTTAGCTAATTTTAATTTACTTTCAATTGACCAGCCTGCAACATGGGGAGTTAATACTACTTTTTCGGATTTCTTGAGATATTCAAAATCACTATTTGTATTTATGTTCTCGAAGGATTTTGATTCATTTTCTATTACATCTAGACATGCTCCTAAAATTTTACCTGTTTTTATGCCATCTACTAAATCAGATGTTTTTAAACATTCTCCTCTTGATGTATTAATGAGAAAAAAAGGTTTTTTGCAATTATTGATAAAGTTTTTGTTTATTAATTGAAAGCTTGAATCATTAAGATTTGTGTGCAGGCTTATTATGTCACAGCTTTTCATTATTTCACTAATGCTAACTTGAGTAGCATATTTATCAGAAATTTCTTCAAGAATATCGTTGCATAAAATTCTTACATTAAAACCTGACAATTTTTTAGCTAAACTTTTTCCTGTATTTCCATAACCAATAATTCCGATAGTTTTGCCATCCAATTCAATCCCTCTGTTTTGTTCTCTTGACCAAATATTATTTTTAGTCTGATTATTTGATCTAATAATTTTATTTAATAGACTCAAAAGCATACCAAGAGCATGTTCACCAACAGCATTTGCATTTCCCTCTGAAGCAGAAATTATCTCTATATTTTTCTTTTTAGCATAATCAGTATCAATATTTTCTACACCGGATCCTACTCTAGCTATAAACTTTAAATTTTTACAAGAGTCGATAAATTTTTTATCAATTTCAATTCGGCTTCTTAGAATTATGCCTTGATACTCCCAAATCTTCTTTTCAACTTCTTTTTTTGTAGAAATTAAGTCAAAGTAGTTTTTAAAGCCAAGTTTTTCTAATTCATTTTTTAGCAGTTCATGATTTTCATCTAAATGAATTATTTTAGGCATTTTAGAATCCAAGAATAATTTTTGCTATGTAGAAAAATAATAAGATGCCTACCACATCATTTCCAGTAGTTATAAAAGGGCCAGTAGCAATAGCGGGGTCAATACCAAACTTTTCAAGAATAATTGGAACTGAAGTTCCAATTAAAGCAGCAACTATAATAACTAAAATCATGGAAACAGAAATTGTAATACTCATGTCTAAGCTTTGATTAATTAAAAGTCCAAAGACTATAATAATTAAACTTAGTATAATTCCATTTAGTAGAGTAAGACTGATTTCCTTTATAAGTCTTGAAATTAAACTTCCTTTTATTTGATCATTGGCCAATCCTTGAACTACAATTGCAGATGATTGAACACCAACATTTCCTGCCATTGCAGCAATTAAAGGAGTATAGAAAAATAGTGCTCTTAGTTCTTTTGTTGCCATGATACCTTCAAAGTTCTCCAAAATGAAAACACTACCAAGTCCACCAAATAATCCAAGGATTAACCATGGTAATCTAGCTTTAGTTAATTCTAAAATAGAATCATCTGCTTCAACATCATTTGATATTCCTGCCGCAAGCAAATAGTCTTCTTCAGCTTCATCTTTTATGTAGTCAACTATATCATCAATAGTAATTCTTCCCAATAATTCAGTTTTGTCATTAACAACAGGTATTGCTTCTAAATCATATTTTGACATTAATTTTGCAACCTCATCAGCAGAATCATTCACATTAACAAAATCTACTTTGGGTATGTAAATTTCTTTTATTTTACTTTTTGATGGTGAAGTGATTAAATCTTTTAAAGATAACCTTCCAATTAACACCTTTTTTTTATTAAGAACATAGATTGAATGAACTCGAGTAATATCCTTTGCTTGTTTTCTTATTTCTCTTAAACAAGTTAAAACACTCCAATTTTCATTGACACTAATTAATTCTTTTGCCATTAAACCACCAGCTGAATCTTCTTCATAATTTAAAAGTTCTCTTATATTATCTGTAATATTTTCATCTTTAATCAGTGAAATTACTTTTTCTTGTTTTTCGTCGGAAAGTTCAGATAAAATATCAGCCGCATCATCACTGTCAAGTTCTTTGATTTCACCGGCTATCTCTTTCTCAGATAATCTTTCAAGTATTTTTTCTCTTACATCTTCATCAAGCTCAGTAAGTACATCAGAAGTTTTATCACTATCAATGAGTTTAATTAGGTAAATACTTTCTTGAAAGTTTAACTCATTGATAATTTCAGCAAGGTCTGCATAATGAATTTCATTAACCTTTTTCTTAATTTCTTTATTCTTCTTATTAGAAATGAGTTGGCTAATTTCTTGGATAATTTCTTTTGAGAGTTCAAATGTTTTCATTGCCAACCAAATTTGTTAAATAAATAAAGTCAGAAACACTTAGTTGTTCTGGTCTTTTTGCAAAGATAGTGTCTTCTTTTTTATTTTCAGGTATATTAAAATTCTTAAGGCTATTCCATATTGTTTTTCTTCTTTTTCCAAATGATTGTTTTACAATTTTTTTAAAAAGTATTTCATCACAGTTTATATTGTTATTTTTCCTATTTATTTTAATTACGGCAGAATCAACTTTAGGAGATGGAAAGAAAGACTGTGGTTTAATTTTTTTCATCATTTTGACATCATAAAAAGCTTGAATTAAAACTGATAAAATTCCATATTTTTTTGTACCATGATTCGAGCATATTCTTTCCGCTACTTCTAACTGGAACATTCCAACCATTTCATTAATGATGCTTTTATTTTCATATACCTTGAATAATATTTGTGATGATATGTTGTATGGAAAATTACCAATAATTGATAGAGGTTCTTTGAACGCTTTTAAATCAATATTAAGAAAGTCATCATTAATTAAATGTTTTTCAATATTTGAAAATTTATTTTTTAAATATTCAATACAATCTTTATCAATTTCTACAAGTTTAATTTTTCTATTAGAAATTTTTAATAAGAAGTTTGATAAAATTCCCTTACCAGGGCCCACCTCAATTATTGTTTTTGTTTTGTCGTCAGACAGGTAAGAAACAATTTCTTTAGCTATATTATCATCTGTCAAAAAATTTTGACCAAATTTTCTTTTAGGCTTTAAAGTGTTCAAATTCAAATATATATCTAAGATATAAATTTAAAACCTGTGTATTCTTGTAAAATTTTTGGAATTTTAATTCCCTCAGTTGAAGAGTTGTTTTCAATAATTGCAGCAACAATTCTTGGAAGAGCTAGTGCACTACCATTAAGTGTATGAGCAAGTTCTTTTTCTTTTTCATTAATTCTTATTCTTAATTTTAAACGGTTAGATTGATAGGTTTCAAAATTAGATACTGAGCTTACTTCAAGCCACTTTTTTTGAGCTTTTGAATATACTTCAAAATCATAAGTTAGTGCTGACGTAAAACCTAAATCTCCACCACATAATCGTACTATTCTGAATGGTAATTCTAATTCTTCAAGAATATTTTTCACGTGTGCAACCATTTCATCCAATACTTTATATGAATTTTCTGGTTTTTCAATTCTAACAATTTCTACCTTGTCAAACTGGTGTAATCTGTTCAGACCCCTAACATCTTTTCCATAACTACCAGCCTCACGGCGAAAACAAGGTGTGTAACCGGTAAGTTTAATTGGTAAATCTGATGAATTAATTATACTGTTTCTATAAAAATTTGTTATTGGTACTTCAGCGGTTGGAATCAAGTATAAATCATCATTATTTATATGATACATTTGACCTTCTTTGTCTGGTAATTGTCCAGTTGCAAATGCAGATTCCTCATTCACTAAGACAGGAGGCTGTACCTCTGTATAACCTGATGAAGTGTTTTTATCTAGGAAATAATTAATTAATGCTCTTTGTAAAGTTGCTCCTTTACCTTTATATACAGGAAATCCTGATCCTGTGACTTTATTACCCAATTCAAAATCAACAATATCAAATTTTTCACAAAGTTCCCAATGTTCCAGAAGTTTTTCATCATTTACTTTAAATGTACTTTCAAACATGATTTCATTATCATTCTCATCTGATCCTTTTTTAACTAATACATTTGGAACATTTGGTATTGAACATAATAATTCTTCAAGATCTTTATTATTACTATTTAGTAATTCTTGTAGTAGTTTAATCTCAGGCTTAATTTTCTCTACTTCTTTTTTTAATTCATTAGCTTCACCGACTTTACCATTTTTAAAAAGTTCACCAATTTGTTTAGATAAAGTATTAACCTTAGACAGTAGAGTATCTAAATTTGTTTGTTGTTTTTTTCTATTTTCATTAAAATCAATAATCTTTTTTAAGTCAGATGAGTAGTCTTTATTTCTTTTTTTAAGACTATCGATAACTTTTGAAAAGTTATCTTTTATGAATTCAACCTGTAACATATTATTAACAAAACTAATTATTATAAGTTGAATTTATATGTTTAATGCAATTTTCTCGATCAATATTAAGTTGATTTTTTAACATTTCAGCATTATCAAACTTTATTTCGTCTCTAATGAATTTCAAAAATTCAATTTTAATATTTTTCCCATATAAATCCTTATTAAAATCAAAAATATTAACCTCTATACTTTTTTTATTAGAACCGAACGTAGGGTTGAATCCTATATTCATCATGCCATAGTATTTATTTCTTTCACAAAAGCAAATAACAAGATAAACACCATTCATAGGTATGATTTTATATTCCTCAACTATATTAATATTGGCTGTTGGAAATCCAATAGATTTTCCAATAGACTTTCCTTTTACAACTATACCATAGATACTAAAATTATATCCTAAATAACTATTGCAAACATCAATATTTCCTTCGTTAATTGCATTTCTTATCTTGGTAGAACTAATTTTAATTTTTTCAACTTCAAAAGCTTTTATTTCTACAACTTCAAAATTATATTTTAAACTAAAATCTTTCAAAACACTAATATCTGCTAAACGATTTTTACCAAAACGGTGATTGTATCCTACTATAATTTTCTTCAGATTTAAATTATCAACTAATAGCTTAACAAATTCTTCAGCACTTGTGTTGGAGAAAGATTTATCAAAATTTTGAACAATTAATTCATCTATTTCAAGCTTAGAAAAAATCTCAATTTTTTCATCAATAGTACTTATTGACTTGATTTTTTCAGAACCCACCACATTTCTTGGATGTGGAAAAAAAGTCAGAATTATAGATCTAAGATTATTTTTTTTTGATTCACCAATTAATTTTGAAATGATTGTTTTGTGTCCTTGGTGAATACCATCAAATGTCCCTAATGTAAGAATAGTCGGGTAACTTGAATGTGCATTTTTTAAGCCTTTTGTTACCTTCATCTAATTGTATTTATTCATTGTAAAATCTAAACCTTGTTTGATTGATGAAAAAATAATTTCGACATTTTTATTAATAAGGTTTTCAAGATTAATAGCTTCTTCATTATTCCATTTACTCAGAACAAAATCAACTTGATCCTTCTTTTTAAAATTATTTCCTATCCCAAATCTTAGCCTTGTAAAACTTGAAGTATTCAGTGAATTTGTTATATCTTTTAGTCCATTGTGACCACCATCAGACCCCGATGGCTTAAGCCTAGATACTCCGAAATTAATATTTAAATCATCTACAATGACTATTAAGTTATTAGTGTGAATTTTTTCTTTTTTTAGCCAGTATAAAACTGCCTTTCCACTTAAATTCATGAAGGTATTTGGTTTTAATAGTATAATTTGTTTCCCAGCATATTTTGATTTCAATATATCACCATACTTAGCTGCATTGAATGTTCCTTTTAGAATTCTACCAAGCTGATCAACTATATCAAATCCAATATTGTGACGAGTATTTGTATATTCTTCACCAATATTACCAAGACCAACAATAAGAAATTTTTTATTGTTTGGTGAGATACTACTTTTTTGAAAATATTTGAATATTGAAAACAAAGTCCTAAAAATTTACAATAAAAATATAAAAGCTTTTTAAGCTTAAATAATTATAGATAATTTATGTTTCTATGAATTATTTATCCTTCTTTATTCTCAGATTCAGCAGGCTTATCTCCAGAATCCTTATTTTCAGACTTTTCAGCACCTTCAGAACTTTCAGCACCTTCATCACCTTCATCACCTTCTTCACCTTCTTCACCTTCTTCTTCATCGGTTGCAAGTGATAGAGAAGCTCTAGACATCTTAACCTGACAAACAACCATATTTTCAGGATGAACAAAAGCATAATTGTCATTCAATAAATCTTGAATAGTTACCTTATCATTTAAGTGCAGATTTGATATATCTACAGAAATATAGTCTGGAAGGTTTTTTGGCAATGCTTTCACATAAAGTTTTCTTTTATTTTTGAAAAGAAGACCACCTTCAAGTCTTACACCAGGTGCATTACCGCTAAACTTAACAGGAATGGTCATATTGATTTCTTTGTTATCAAATAACTGGAAGAAATCTGCATGTAATATTTTTTCAGAAACAGGATGAAATTGAATATCCTGAATTATAGCATTGATTTCTTCTTTACCATCCAATGAAATGATCACTGTGTGAGCATCTGGTGTGTAAACTAATTTTGAAAAACTGATTTCATCTGCTGAAAAATGCACTGGTTTTTCCCCACCGTAAACTACGCAAGGAACCTTTCCAGCATTACGTAGAGCTTTGGTCGAAGACTTCCCTACGCTTTCTCTTTGAGATCCATTGATTGTGATTGATTTCATAATAATTTATTTTATAAAAAATGAATTTATAGATTCATTAGTGTTTACATTGTGCATTACATCTGCAAATAATTTTGAGCAAGTAAGCACAGTTACTTTGTCAGATTTTTTTTCTTGAACGATAGAATCTGTAACTATCAATTCTTTAAGTTTTGATTTTTCAATATTTTCATATGCATTGCCTGAAAGTAAAGCGTGGGTACAGACAGCTCTAACAGATTTTGCACCTCTTTCAACCATTAAATCTGCTGCTTTAGTCAATGTACCAGCTGTATCAACCATGTCATCAACTATAATTACATTTTTGCCTTGAACTTCTCCAATTAATTCCATGTGAGAAATTACATTTGCTTTTTTCCTTTGCTTATAGCAGATAACAACATTACTTTTTAAAAATCTTGAGTATGCATAAGCTCGTTTAGATCCACCCATATCTGGTGATGCTATTGTAAGTTCCTCTAAATCTAAAGACTGAATATATGGTATAAAGATAGTAGAGGCATACAAGTGATCAACAGGTTTTTCAAAAAAACCTTGGATTTGATCAGCATGTAAATCCATTGTTATTAATCTTGTAGCTCCAGCAGCTTCTATTAAATTTGCTATTAATTTTGCTCCAATTGGAACCCTTGGCTTGTCTTTTCGGTCTTGTCTAGCCCATCCAAAGTATGGAATGACTGCAGTAACATGTCGTGCAGATGATCTTTTTGCAGCATCAATCATTAAAAGAAGTTCCATTAAGTTATCAGAATCAGGCTGGGTTGATCCAATAATAAAGAGTCTTGCACCTCTCACTGACTCTTCAAATGAGGGTTGAAATTCTCCATCACTGTAATTTGTAAAATTTACGTTACCTAATTCAGCACCAAAATGCTTAGCAATTTTTTTTGAAAGATCAATGCTTTGAGTACATGAAAATATCTTTACTACAGGACCCTGATTTGACATCTTTTTTTATTGGGGGTCAAATTTAATAATAATTTGATAGAAACTATTAAAATCAAAACTTTTTATAAATTTGACCTCTATTGCTTCGGTGGCGGAACTGGTAGACGCGCTGGATTCAAAATCCAGTTCTGGCAACAGAGTGTGGGTTCGATTCCCACCCGAAGTACTAAATGTTTCAATTTTTGCTAATTTTGTTTTTAACTAAGAGTTTTGAAAAGATTTAACTTATTATTCCCTTTTATTTTTATTTTAAGTGAAGTAATAATAATTTCATTTGTTACATCTCTAATGCACTTTCTTACATTTTCTACTTGGAATATTTACAACTCTCTAATCGTATTATTTTGGCTTATATTGAATGTTTCTTTAAAATCATATAATATTGGAAGAGGAGTTTCATATTCAAATACAATAAAAACTGCTCTAAAGTCAGTGTTTATTTTGTTCTCTGTTGTTGCAATAGGAAATTTATTTGTTGACTATTATACTTTTTCAATTAAATCAA
>Ga0208624_1001247_pt1 | contig 12202 bp, 12 predicted proteins | sample Knorr_S23_td_DCM_FD_185607 | JGI IMG/M metagenome (GOLD analysis project Ga0208624, IMG submission 185607) | Marine microbial communities from Southern Atlantic Ocean transect - Knorr_S23_td_DCM_ad_71m_LV_A (SPAdes) (version 2) | ecosystem: Environmental > Aquatic > Marine > Oceanic | place...
GTTTAACGTAAAATCCGCTTGATCACGCCGCTACTGTTGAGTACTGGTTTATCTCCTACTCTAATTTCACAACGAGTAAATACAAGCGATTTTCCTCTTCGCACCACAAAACATTGAGCCTCAAGGAGATCTCCTTGAAACGCCGGTGCTACAAATTCATTATTACAACTCACTGTAGCGACGCTTTCACTCTCACCCATATTCGCACCAATACATAAGGTATAATCTGCAAAAGCCATCAACACACCCCCATGCACTGAGTTGTGCGCGTTGCAATTGTGTTCTTGGATTCTGAATGCAGTCCGAGGAGTCTCTCCATCAATATAAAAAAAGAAAGGACCAATATAATCCTCTGCCTTATCGCCCTTCCAATGCCGATAATGTGATGGTATTTGAAAATCCTCTGGCTTGATACTCATCTGTATTGCCTACCTATTCTTCATCTTCTTCCGATGTTGCCAATTCAACCGCAGCACTGGCCACTTTAAATGGCACCTTTGCAACTTCTAGGGTTGTATCTACCGTTGTGCCAACTACCGTACTCACTATACAAGACGAACATAACGTCGCAGACAAAAAAATACAGACTAAATAGATCAATGATTTTATATTTTTCATGCTGGCTAATTGAAATTATTTGAAGTTCTTAATACAACCTTATATCGACCTATTCGGCGATAGTTCGACTAATAAAAGATTAAAATTTTACTGCAGCCCTACTCTAAGACAATCAATTTCATTAAAAAGTTGCTTATTAAATCACTCACTTGTGAGGTCTTCATCACCTCAACCTCTCCTCAATCGGCCTGACAATTGAGCTCACTTCTCCGCGCGCTATAAGCTCATCAAGCTCGACAGCAAGGCTCTCGCTCCTTCTCATTACCTCCTCCCAAACTTCGACTCTGTAATCAAAGGGCATATGCTTAAAATCAGATCTATCTGGAATTTTACTGCCAGGCAGATTTCTCACAAATTCTGTTGTAGGAGTTAGAAGGACTACCTTATCCAACTGTGAATCTTTGACTTTTCTCCAGGGTAATTTCTTGTCAAACCAACCAGGAATAAGTTCCGACGAGTAGTGCGGGTATAAGACAAGATCATTATCAGACTCAAGGAATGGCCAATCAAAGTGGTAATCCAAGATCCCTCCATCCCAATAACGTCCAAGCCTTGATCCAGGAATATTGTTCACTCCCTCTAAAACAAACGGAATAGATCCGCTCGCTAACAAAGCATCGATTAGATTTGCCTCTGTTAATGGCGAAATTGAGTCAACCACCGCTGAGTCAGACCATGGGGATGTGACCATATCGTTTGTAAAAATAGAACGATCAAAAAAGTAACGTAAAGATCCCCGGTTAAATACATTACAGACTGCACTCAAGCCAAGATGCAGAGCATGCGCAAAGTCGCCTGCAGAAGAGTTTACGCCTTTTGACCTGACTGTAACAATATGAGTTTTAAAGACTTTGTTATGAACAACCTTTGTTTTACTATCATCTATCAAAATCTTTTCGAGCATTACTCTTGCGCTTTCAGTAACTTCTCCTACCGAGGTCATATGTGAATAATCTTCGTGACAGTAGTAGTTGGCCAAGCGATCTACGCACTTGGCCGGATCGCTAGCTGCCAGACAACACATTCTCCAAGCACCGACCGACGAACCAATCGTATAGAGTGATTCTTTCCTATTGGAAAAAAAATTTCCAAACAGATATCGATCGAGACCAAATAAAACAAACCATTTTGGACCACCTGATGCGCCCAACATCAACTTAAAATGCTCTGGTTTAAAGCCTTCGTTTGTAATACGCTGCAACGCCGACGGCCCAGCATAGATTGCGAGAGAATTCATAGGCCCAAAATGATACAATCTCCCACCTTCGCAATCCATTATCTTTATTATGCCCTCAAGTGGACCAATTTAGTGAGTTTCAAGGGAATGATTTTTAATAGTCAAATGAAAACTTTTTTAACTGATCGAAAGTCTTTTTTATTTATCTTAGCAGTAGGCAACACGATCGCTTTTGCTACATGGCAGGTTTTGCTCAATAACTTTGTTGTTGAGCGAGCAGCATTTACCGGGGAAGAGATTGGCATCCTACAAAGCTTACGAGAGGTGCCCGGTTTCCTGGCATTTACTGCTATTGGAGTTCTTCTTTTCATCCGTCAACAAAACTTCGCTACTCTATCCCTGATTACTCTGGGACTTGGCACCGCTATAACAGCATTTTTCCCAACTGCCCTATGGCTTTACCTCTCGACAGTAATCATGTCCTTTGGTTTTCATTATTTAGAAACCATGCATAACTCTCTAAGCTTACAATGGTTAACAAAGGAGGAAGCACCTAAAGTTTTGGGCCAATTACTTAGCACAAGAGCAATAAGTAACTTGTTGGTGCTCAGTTCGATTTATTTATACCTAGTATTCTTCCCAGCCAACTATGTTCTTATCTACCTTTTAGCCGGAGGCTCAGCGATACTGATCGGGATATTTTGTTGGGCGGCAGTGCCACAATTTGAGGAAACTGTAGTTCAAAGGACTGAGTTGTTCTTGAGAAAGAAATACTGGCTGTATTACGTTTTAACTTTTTTAGCTGGTGCCCGTAGACAGATTTTTGTGGTTTTCGCTGGATTTTTAATGGTAGAAAAATTTGGTTTCGCCATTGAAAATGTCGTTATGTTAACGTTGGTTAACGCAGCACTCACCTTTTGGCTTGCTCCAAAAATCGGCTCTTTAATTGGTCACATTGGAGAAAGGCGTGCCTTGACTTTGGAATATCTTGGCTTAATCCTTGTTTTCGTTAGCTATGCTTTTGTGAATTCAGCCGCGGTTGCCGTGGCACTTTACTTACTCGACCATCTTTTCTTCGCCATGGCGATAGCAATTAAGACATACTTCCAAAAGATAGCTGATCCCGCAGACATAGCAGCTACTTCTTCTATTAGCTTCACTATCAACCACATTGCAGCAGTCGTCTTGCCTGCCGCGCTAGGTCTATTATGGGTAATAAACCACAGTGCTGTATTCTTTGCCGGAGCAGCTATTGCTGCAATTTCCCTTGGATTAGCTCAGTTAATTCCTGACAAACCAGGACAGGACTTGGTTACCCGCCGGGTCTACTCTTTAACATCCTAATGTCTTGATTAACTATTTTTAGTGTCCCTGCTCAAAAACAACGTTAAAGCTCACGGGAACAGCGCGACTGATACTAGGTAATCCAGCAACTTCTCTGAGAGCCTCAACCCCACTAACAAGCCCGTGAGTATCAGCCATCACAATAATTGGCTTCACTGTTGAGGCTAGAACTCCACTCTCGGTTCGAGTCACTAATACATCAGCTGTGTAAGAACTTGATTCACCGTGAATCGCTAGATCAAAATCGACTGATATCGCCTGAGAGACACCCGCATCCATTTCAGCTACAGCATCAAGATCTATCTCTCCAGAGATAGTCGCCTGAGGAAATAAGTTGGTCTCAAACAACATATTCTGCATTCGCTCATTTCTAATGTCGATTAAAGTATTAACACTCGCTAATTCGATCGTAATTTGAACACTGCCATCGTCATTGATGTCTCCTGAAAGTTGATCAAAGGTATGAACTTCTCCGACGTGATCAGCTTTAACGGTAACAAAACTTAAGGTTGAAGAATTATTATCAAGTTCCCAATGGGCTGCAGCCGAACTGGCCAAAAATAAGACAGCAACGAAACAAAAAATACTCTTTAACTTGGATATGAGGGTCATCCTCTTTCTCCTTCTAATACGCTATTGAATGATTATGCTCAAAATGAGATTCGTAAGCTTACCTGAAAACCACTTTCTAGGTATAGGGTCAATATTATCATCTCACGAATAATGACATTTTTAGGGTAAACTATACGCTTTCACTGATAATTTGTTCGATTCTATGATCGCCAAGAGCCCCATAGTAAAGCACCTCGTCTTGATTGGCGGAGGGCATAGCCACCTCGCAGTGTTAAAGCATCTTGGCATGCATCCTGTGCCTGGCCTAGCCGTCACACTAATTAGTCGGGACATTAATGTTCCGTATTCGGGTTTACTTCCAGGTTTTATTTCTGGAACCTATGACACCAAAGAAATTTCTATCGACCTTCGCCCATTAGCTCAGTTCGCTAAGGCAAGAATAATTCAGGCAGATATTAAGAATATTGATCTTAATGATAAAAAACTGATCTTACCCAATCGCCCAAATATTCCTTTTGACTTACTTTCCATAAATATAGGTTCAGAGCCTAACTTAAACATGATACCTGGTGCTCAAGATCATGCAATTGGGATCAAACCACTGCCCGCTTTTTTGGAACTGTGGCCCCAATTACTTCAGAGGACTATCAGCACCTTGACTCAAAAGGAACAATTTAAATTTGCTATTGTAGGAGGGGGTCCAGCCAGCGTTGAGCTCGCATTCTCAATACACCATCGAATAAAAAACGACTTGAATTTAACGGGCGCGGAAAAGTCAAATCTGCAGATACAAATCATTAGCGCAGAGAAAACACTTCTGCAGTTTCACAATAACAGAGTTCGAAGTTTCGCTGCTAAAGAACTTACTACTCGGAATATCGATATTTTACTTGAAAAGAAAATGTCTGCTTGCGAGAAAGGCACTATTATTTGTGAAGATGAAACGGAGATAGCGGCAGATGCGATAATATGTGCCACTGGTGCAAGCCTGCCCTCTTGGCCAGCAAAGTGTGGTCTCGCTATCAGTCAGGACGGTTTCATTGAAGTAGATAGCTTCCTTAAATCAACTTCCCATGACTACGTTTTCGCAGCTGGTGACGCAGCGACTATCAAAGGAGAAATAAGACCGAAGTCTGGGGTATATGCTGTAAGACAGGGACTTCCTTTGGCAAAAAATTTAATAAAACACGCGACTAATAAACGCCTTAAAAAGTATAAACCACAAACTCATGCACTAGCATTAATGAGCATGGGCAATAAAACTGCTATCGCATCAAGAAACAAATTTTTTATGCATGGAAGGATTGTCTGGTTAGTCAAAGACAGAATCGATATAAATTTCGTTAAAAAGTACTCAAATTTCCCTCAAATGGATAATAATTTAGGCCTCGAAAAAGGTCTTGTGGACAATAAAACTCAGCAACTCCTGGAATCTCACGCAATGCGTTGCGCCGGCTGTGGCGCAAAAGTTGCTAATAGTGTGCTTCAAGACGTGCTTCATCAACTTCCCAATACCGAGAAACAGGAAATCCTGACTAACTTTTCATCTGCAGAGGATGCCGCATTAATTCAGCTTGGGGACAACAAGGTTCTTCTTCAAAGTGTTGACCAAATCAAAGCTTTCATAAACGATCCATGGGTTTTTGCCCGCATAGCCACGAACCATTGCTTAAGCGATATCTACGCAATGGGTTGCAAACCTCATTCCGCACTGGCGATTGTTGGTCTACCGTTTGCGTCAAAAGAGTATTCCCAATCAGAGTTACGTCAACTAATGCTCTCGTGCAGTGAAACACTGCAAGAGCAGAATTGTTCTCTTATTGGAGGGCACTCAGCGGAGTCAGAAGATTTAACTTTTGGCTTGTCTGTCAATGGATTTACAACTGAAGATGAGGTCCTCTGTAAAAATGGCATGCAAAAGGATGATGTCCTGATTTTGACAAAACCTCTAGGCTCTGGAACCCTCCTGGCGGCAGACATGCGCTCAAAAGCTTCGCACTCAAATATTCAAGGTGCCTTAAACGCGATGGCAATTTCAAATCAGGAGGCATCATCGATCTTGGTTAAGCTAAAGGCAACCGCCTGTACAGACATCACAGGTTTCGGTCTGGCAGGACACTTGTTAGAAATGTTAGCCAAAGACAGGATCGAAGTTTCAATTAACTTGGATGACATACCAATTATGGATGGTGCAGTAAACAGTTTAAAGCAGGGTATTTTTAGTTCACTGCATGAGGATAATCGGACAGTTTCTTCCTATATTTCTGGCCGTAGCAACCTAAGCAAGATGCCCAAATACGAAATTCTTTTTGACCCTCAAACCTCTGGGGGGCTGCTTGCAAGCATTTCCTCTGAGTTGGCGGAAATTTGCGTAAATCAATTGATAGGAGCGGGATATCAAAGTACTCGCATCATTGGCAGAGTTCTTTGTAGTAATACAGAAGAGCCAAAAATCATAATTGAATAACCGCATAATTCTCGATCAAAAGACATGAGCTCAAAAAGCCTAGGGTAATATTTTACTTTTAGAAATTTTATTGAAGTTTAGCTTTTCTCTGAGTTTCATTTAATTTTGCAAGTTCTGCAACTGAACTATAGAAAACTTCCAAATCACTACCACTCTGCTTCAACAGCTTTTCAAAGTTCGGCACCAAATCGTTGTACGAGGTCACTGTCGAAAGTTGTGCATTATTTAAAGAATTTGCAAACCATGATTCATATCCGCCGCCACTCCCCCATTCCTCCGACAAAAGAAAAAACTCTTGCCTAAGTTCGTCCTGAAGTTCCTGTTTTTTTCTACGCTTTAAAGTATCTGGCAAATCATCTTCATACAATATACTCAAAGTGTCTCGATAACTCGTAACTAGGTCGACAAACTGCTGCCTCTGGAGTTGACGTGAGTTTATCCCGTCAATAGTGTCAGTCTGTCCTAGCAATGATAACCAGCGACGAAGACCCTCATTCTCAACAACTGTCGCAAAACTTTCATTGAATGTGGTATCACCGGGAATGTATACAACTTGGTGTGCAAGTTCGTGAAAAATTAGACGAGCGAGCTGATTACTTGAGCGATCAATAATAGTATTAGTAACAGGGTCATCAAACCACCCAAGGGTCGAGTACGCTGCGACACCTCCGATATAAACATCTAATCCTTGATTTTCCAGATTTTTTGCATATCGCAATGCTCGATCCTTTGAGAAATAACCACGGTAGGATACGCATCCAGCAAAAGGGTAACACCATGTCGAAGGTTTTGTAGAGAATTCTGGCGCAGCAAATACATTCCATACTAGGTAATCTCGCTCCACGTCTACATAGCTTGAATAGTTATCTCCAACGGGCAGTCCGAGATTAACTTCTGCGAAATTCTTGATTCTCTCAATGTCTTCAAATTTATGTTTTAGATCTTCGGGAATATTTCTAGATGATACTAATTCATCGATATTTTGTCGTTGCAGAATAAGACCCAACTGACCTTGTGCTGCTTGGGAGTAGTATCCAATCGTCTCACATGAGATCATCACCACAGAGCAAATTAGGTAAAAACCTAACTTTATCAATTGAATTAGTTTGATATCCATCGACGCGAAACTACTTAAGATTCTTTATTTTTGAACCAGTTCAATCTGAAACAAATTAGACCAATGTTTACCTGTAACAAATAGCCTTTCTAAATGCTCATCCCAAGCTATTCCGTTTAACACTGCCTCCCTGCTGCCCAGATCGGTTTCATTGCTGAGTCCTGTTAAGTCGACTAAAGCAACTACTATACCAGTTTCAGGGTTAATCCTTGCGATAAAATCGGTTTGCCAGATATTGGCCCAGATTTCTCCATTTATATATTCAAGTTCATTCAGATTGGCTAGGGGGTTTCCTCTTAAAGTGACTGTTATTGTTTTTGTCCGAGAAAATGACTCAGGATCTAAAAAGTAAAGCGAACTACTTCCATCGCTAAGAATTAACTCTGTTCCATCGAATGCCAATCCCCAACCCTCGGTTGAGTTATAATATGTATCAATCGGTTCAAAGGTTCTCTTATCCCAAACAAATACAATGTGAGACTGCCAGGTTAACTGATAAATCCTATCGCCAACTATCTCTATTCCTTCCCCAAAATAGCGACGACTGAGATTTTTACTCATGAGCACTGTTGAATCGTCCAAATTAATTTTGCTGAGAGAAGACTGGCCCCTCTTGCCGGTCCCTTCGAAGAGATAACCTTCATGGAAGATCAAGCCCTGAGTGAATGCCTCTATATCATGCGGGTAAGTGTTTAAAATCCTATATCCATATTCAGAGACCGAATCTTGTGCAAACACAGTGTTCAAGCCAGAATAAAAGATGAGGACTAATATGGATTTTTTCACAACCTTCACAAATTTCATATTTAGGATAATATAAGCTTAATAGAATAAAATTAAAATGGATTTCAGTGATGCCTAAAGACTGCCTTTTTTGTAAAATTATTTCAGGCGAAATACCATCGACTGAAGTCTACCGCGATGAAGAAATTTTTGCATTTGAAGATATAAATCCCGCTGCCCCCACTCACATACTTGTCATACCCGTAAAGCACATTCAAGACATTAGTTCGGCAACCATCGAAGACCGAGAAACTTTAGGCAAATTGTTGCTGGTGGCAAATCAGATCGCGGAAGATAAAGGTCTGACAAAAGATGGTTTTAGGTACGTAATTAATACCGGGGCGTATGGAGGACAAACCGTTTTTCATCTTCACTTGCACATCCTCGGTGGTCGGAGTTTAGGATGGCCACCGGGTTAATCAAGCAGTGTCTGTAACGAAGCTTCAGTCGCTTCATAAACGCCTCTCTCTGTTATTATTCCGGTGACAAGTTCGGCAGGAGTCACATCGAAAGCAAAGTTCTGAGTGCTTGTCCCATCCTCACAAATTCTAACAGAGGTTGGTTCTTTTGCCGCGCTGATCCCATGAACAAAGCTTATCTCCTCCCCTGACCTCTCTTCTATTGGAATAGAGCCAACACCTGTCAGTAAATTAAAATCAATGGAAGACACGGGGACTGCAGCATAAAACGGAACACCGTTAGCTCGAGCAGCTAAAGCCTTCAGATAGGTTCCGATTTTGTTGCAGACATCACCATTAGCAGCTGTCCGGTCTGAACCAACCAGACAAACGTCAACCTGTCCGGTTTGCATTAGATGACCGCCAGCATTATCGACAACTAGGGTATGAGGAATGCCCTTTTTAGAAAGCTCCCAACATGTTAGTGAAGCCCCTTGATTTCTGGGTCTTGTCTCATCAACCCAAACATGCACGGGAATACCATGGTCAGATGCCTTGTAAATTACGGACATTGCCGTCCCCCAATCGACTGCCGCAAGCGCTCCAGCGTTGCAGTGCGTGAGAATATTCAGGTATCTCTGAGAGTTTTTTCGACTCTCCCAAAGCTCCTGCAAAATAGGAGCGCCCGCCTCCCCAATGGATTCGCAAATTAAAATGTCTTCTTTTTCTATGAGTTGGCATTGCTCCAATGCCTTATCTGCTATATCGATGGACCGAGCTTGAGAGAGATCTTCTTTCATTCTCTCTAAAGCCCATTTTAAATTAATTGCTGTTGGTCGAGTCTCCAATAGTTTTGAACAGGCTTGCTGAAGACTATCCGGATTCTTTCTTAGCGAGAGGTAGACGCCATAGGCCGCCGTAACGCCAATAAGCGGTGCTCCTCGGACCTTCATACCACAAATCGCATCACACACCTCCGAGAGAGTATTCAGCTCAACAATTGCAAATTCATGGGGAAGCAGTGTTTGATCAATAATTTTTACGGAATCACAATCAAGGTCATACCAGATACTTTGCACATGCTCCCCAGCTATTTTCATTTTAACTTCCAACAACAGAGATACTGACAGCTCAACTCAAATTACTCGCTCATTTCCACCGTCAATGGGTATTTGTGATCCTGTTGTCATATTCAGATCAACCCCCGCAAATAATGCTGCCGCTCTAGCCACATCGCTTGAGCTAACTTCCTGCTTCAATATATTTGACTTCTTGTATTCATCAACGGTTTTGCCATACATCGAGGCACGGGTTTTTAGCATCTCATCATCCCAAATTCCAGTATCATAGACGGCGTTGGGGTGAAGAATGTTAATCCGAATTCCGTGCTCGCCCAGCTCCATTGAAGCCACCCTGGCAAACTGAGTCAGACCGGCTTTTGCAACTGAATAGGCGGCCGCCCCGGGACCTGGAGCAGGTACATTCTTTGAAGCCATAATTACCACGGACGGGTCAAAACCTAATTTTAAATAGGGAACACAGGCTCGCACCACTTTCATGTGGGAGGTCAAATTCACATCTAAGGATGACGCCCAATTTTCGTCGCATATGGATTCGACGTTCTGACTCGTAGAAAAAATTCCAGCATTGCTAATTAGGACATCTACCCCGCCAAAATATTGCACCCCTCGCTCTAACGATGCTTGTATTTCTCTTTCATCCGTTACGTCACATTGATTCGTTAATATTGTGGGCTCATTAAACATTTCATGTACCTTCGAGTCGATATCAAGCGCTATTACGGCTGAACCTCTATCGCTCATTTCTCGGACACACGCTGCACCTATTCCAGATGCAGCTCCTGTTACAAGAGTTACCTTACCCTCAAAGGGTGGTCGTCTCTTCTGAGATTTCAGTTTGGCTTGCTCAAGCTCCCAATACTCAACCTCAAACAGTTTTTCCATCGGTAAAGCCTTCCAACCTCCAAGCGCCTCACCTATTTGGATGGCATTTATTGTATGACTAACAATGTCACTGACTATTTCCAAACGTTTAACATTATCCGCAAAATAAGCTAAGCCTTTTCCTCGCCAAGCCGCAAAGCGTGGCATCGTATCAAGCATTTGTAAGCCCTCTGTTCTATATCGCAAGAAGTAGTTCTTATACTTTTCACTGAAGCTTTGAAGCCCAAAATTTGTTGTAGAATCCAACATCGCACCAAATACCTTCGTATGAATCGAATGATCTGGTGTGAGCGGTCCGCGCGAAATGAGGTCGCTACATAGCTCTAACTCTGAAAAACCAACGGCTTTTTCGGAACTATCAAGCCGAGTCACAACAGCTCCTCCGAAAAGACCTCCTGCAATTTTTCTAATTTTCGCTAGCTGCAGATAATCATTTTTTATGATCTCTGCGTTGGCCTTGGCAACCGTATCTATATCTGTTTGCCCAATCAGAAATTTCTCCGCTGAATCAACTAATTCAATCATGTTGTCATAACTTGTCTTGGCATCATCGGCAAAGGTAAATACTCCATGATTAAGAAGGACAATCCCTTTAATTGCTGACCAATCGATTTCTCTCGTTGCCGCAGCTATCTGCTTTGCCAAAATAAACCCTGGCATAACATAAGGTAATATCAAGACCTCTTTCCCAAAAAGGTGCTTAATATGCTCTTTACCTTTTGACGAATTACTTATTGTAACGACTGCATCTGCATGCGTATGATCTACAAATTTAAAAGGAATCAAAGCATGTAGAATAGCCTCAACCGATGGATTTGGATCTAGCGGATTAATTAAGGACAATCGTAATTGTGACATCATCTCGGTATCAGACAACGAATCCAACTCACTAAGTTTTAGTAAGTGATCCAATCTTGTCGCTGGGAAGCCAGCTTTTTCGATTGAACGCAGATCCCAGCCGGAACCTTTGACAAACATAACGCTTTCTTTTTCTCCAAAAATTGACTCGACAGTCCCCTTTAAAGAGGTGTTACCCCCACCATGCAGAACGAGGTCTTCCTCCGCTCCTAATAGATTCGAAGTGTATACTCTCAAAGCTAAGTCATCTTCAGCGATGCTGTCAGCGAAAGATTGATCCCAACGGTTTTTCATAACTAGACTCTTAAGCAATAACGGCCGCAAACAAAAAACGCACCGTCTTACGAGGGTGCGTTTTCTTGAATAAGTTGATACCTCTAGTTTGGTTCGACAATCGAGATATTTGCCATACCGGCCTGTCTCGCTGAATCCATGACTAAGACTAACGTCGAAACATCAGAGTCATTATCTGGCTGAATAATCACAGATGCTGCAGGGTTCTCTGCTTTCAATTGATCAATATTCGATCGAATCTGAGTAGGAATAATAGGTCGAGGATTTCCATTAAGTATAATTTCGTTATTCGCACCTATCTCAAACAAAATATTCTTCTTATCATTATCTTCTGGAGGGGTGTCATTATTATTGTTATCGCTACTGGCGGCACTAATAGATGTCTCAGAGAGAAAAGTAGCAGTCACGACAAAAAAAATCAGTAATATGAACACCACATCAAGCATCGGTGTGAGATCAATTTTTGCATCGTCTTCAGATTTCCGGCCAGCGATCTTTTTCATACTTTATTACCCATCTTACATATCTTTATTATTCAAAATCTTTACTAGATTGTCTCAAGTATAACAGCCAGCTGTGCATAATCAAATTTCAGATTTTTAAATAAAA
>Ga0208624_1001248_pt1 | contig 12196 bp, 7 predicted proteins | sample Knorr_S23_td_DCM_FD_185607 | JGI IMG/M metagenome (GOLD analysis project Ga0208624, IMG submission 185607) | Marine microbial communities from Southern Atlantic Ocean transect - Knorr_S23_td_DCM_ad_71m_LV_A (SPAdes) (version 2) | ecosystem: Environmental > Aquatic > Marine > Oceanic | place...
GAAAGCTTGTGAATCTGGTGGTCAAGTAGTTTACTGGGAAGGTGATGAAACCACTTCCCTCTCAACTCAGTCGACGTTCTTTCTTTCATAAAACCCTGCTGGGTGCTGCCGCCACCGGAGCCACCTGGTTTGATGTGCCGCAATTGATGGCCGATACCCGAGATGCTTCCCTGTTGAAATACGGAGGTTTTCCCATGGGGATCCAAAGCTATTCTCTGAGAGGTTTCGGTGTCGATGGAGCTCTGGACAAGATCCAGGAATTGGAACTGCATCATGTGGAGTTTTTTCGCATGCATTTTCCTCCGACACCTGACGCCAGCAAGATCGAAGCAATGAATGCCAAGCTCTCCCAGCGGGACATTTCCATCAGTGCCCATGGAGTGGAGTCTTTCTCAAGTGATCATCAGGCCAATGAGACCTTCTTTAAATTCGCAAAAAAAGCGGGTATTCGAAATATTTCAGCCAATCCGCAGCCGGATTCCTTTGAAAGTCTCAATCGACTGGTGGCTCAATACAATATTCGCATAGCCATTCACAATCATGGGCCAGGCGCTCTTTATGACAGCCCCCTGGATGGGCTCAAGGCAGTGGCTGGCTACGATAAACGTATCGGGTTTTGCGCCGATCTGGGGCACTATATTCGCTCGGGTGTGGATCCGGTGGAGGTAGTCTACCAACTGGGTGATCGTTTGTATGGCATCCATCTCAAGGACTTCGCCGAGCAGAAAAAAAACACCAAGGGTGTGATTCTGGGAAGAGGTCATTTGGACTTGAACGGTGTATTCAAGGCCCTCAAGAAAATTGGCTTTCCGGCCGATGGTGCCCTTTCACTGGAGTATGAGGAAAACCCCGAAAATCCCATGGATGACATTCGGGCGTGTCTCCAGGTGGCAGCCGAATCCGCCCAACGAGTTGCCAGGGGATAGGTCTCTGCATTGCACGCTTCCTGTGAATTTTCTGATTCCAATATCTTCACATCAAGAGGATCCTGCTTTTCACCTGCTTGGATAAAATCCCTGATATTGGATAGAGGCATCTCACCGTGTACCTCTCATTGGATCAGGAATCGTAATTCTTTCACGTTAACGGGAAGATATCTGCCTGGATTTATCCTACGCCACGATCTTCACATTCCTGTTCTTGACGCTGATATGGCAGATTGAATAATTTGAGGAATCCCACTAATCGAATTCTTCGCCGTCATAGGATGACTGAAGATCGAATCACGTTTGATCAAAACCAAGAAAGAATCATATGGAAAGTAAGATGAAAGCAAAGTACGGGCTCCATTGGCTTGCTGCCTGCATTTTAGCAGTGCCTACGGTTTCGATGACCGCCCAACTCTCATTTTCACCTCCCGATGGAGGATGGAACTACATTTATGAAGGTGACCAGGCAGACTATGCTTCGGACGGGGAAGGGTTTGCCAGTCTGGATGGGACCTGGAGCCATGACAACGGCTCGGATCAGTGGGATGGGTCAGCCATTGGTGGAGATTTCGGGGATGGGAACCGACCCGGCGGAGCCATGATTATCACTGAGGGCTCTACATCCTACTTGCGTATTCAAGATACAGGAGACCCCAGAGACTATGGTTATGGGGATCCAGGTTCCAATCGCAAAGTCTATTTGGGACATGACCTGACCGCAGATGGTGTCGCTGATACGATCATGGACGATGGAGTGACACTCATCTTTAGAGCTCGAGTGCCTACCTCAGGTCCACTCGACGTTCTTCACCCCAATGGGCAACAGGCCAACGGCACTCAGCCCTATCCTGAAGGCGGAGACGGATATGTGACCTCCGATGGTGGTAAGGGAAATTTTGTGATTAAGCAGTCTTCAGGTGGTGCCATCGCCTTTTCATTGACCACCGCTACCGATACCCCCAACGGCAACCCCAATGATAATGTAACCAATTTCAGCGGTCTTAGCTTCAATGAGTTCAACGGGAACGCTATTTCGGGAGACGTTAATTTTGGCCAGGGTGATGGTGCCAATGTGATTCCTTTTGATCCCACGGTTTGGCATGAGTTCTGGATCACGATCAAAAAAGACGAAAAAAACAATGGGACGCATGTGGTGAAGGTTTGGATGGATGGCAGCGATGCCTTCAGTCAATTTGATGCCACCGCAGGTCCTGGGAGTGACTTTGGAAGTAGCTATCTGGCTATGGGAGCGACGGCAACCCCACAGAACGCTGCCTTGGATATCGACTTTTTTGGCATGAAGGTGGGTGCTGTAGAGCCTACACCAAGATCCTATCAGGACCCTGATGGAGGATGGGATTATGGATACGAGGGTGGCTTGGCTGCCTATGCGCCGGATGGGGAAGGGTTCGCCTCTCTGGATGGTACTTGGAGCCATGACAATGGCTCGGATCAGTGGGATGGATCGGCGATCGGGGGTGAGTTTGGCGATGGGAATCGTCCGGGTGGGGCCATGATCATCGAAGAAGCCAATGTCAACTATTTACGCATTCAGGATACCGGAGATCCACGCGATTATGGCTATGGCGACCCGGGCTCCAACCGGAAGGTGTATCTGGGCCATGATCTGACCGCCGACGGCTACTCGGACACCATCATGGATGATGGCGTGACCTTAAACTTTCGCGCTCGCGTTCCCAGCGATGGACCCCTGGATGTTTTGCACCCGAACGGCCAGCAGGCTAACGGCACCCAACCTTATCCTGCAGGTGGAGATGGCTATGTGACATCTGATGGAGGCAAGGGTAATTTTGTGATCAAACAAGCAGCCGGTGGCGCCATCGCCTTCTCTCTGACGACTACCACTGACACACCCAATGGTAATCCCAATGACAACGTGACCAACTTCAGTGGACTGAGCTTCAATGAGTTCAATGGTAACGCTATCTCCGGTGATGTGAACTTTGGTCAGGGTGAAGGGGCCAACGTCATCCCCTTCGACCCCACAGTCTGGCATAACTTTTGGATCACCGTGGAGAAGGATACCGCAGAGGTAGGAACTCATGTGGTTCGTATCTACATGGATGGATCGACGGCTCCCACGACCTTCAAAGCGACTGCTGGTCCTGGAAGCGATTTTGGCTCGAGCTACCTTGCCATGGGAGCGACGGCGACCCCTCAGAATGCGGCTCTGGACATCGATTATTTCCGTGTTAAAGCAGGTGTCCATGCTCCCAACGGAGCCACTATCGTTAACACAGATATCCTGGATCTGAAGCCTGCTTTGGGTGCCAAAAGTGTTGACCCTTCTCAGGGAGTGACCTTTCGCGTAACCTCTGATGGTGCCATCCCAAAAGAGAATATTAGTGTGGTTCTCAATGGTCTGGATTATTCAAGCGAGCTTTCCATTGAAGGAGATGAAAGCGCTTGGAATGTTTCCCTACTCTCCCTTTCTGCCAACATGGTCTACGAAGGTGAAGTCCTCATTCGCTCGGTTCAAGGGGGCTTGACTTCTCAGTTGCTGTCTTTCGAAACCTTTTCGTCAGATAGCTTTACTTTTGAAGCGGAAGATTGGAATTACGACCGAGGTGATTACATTAATAATCCCGATGTAGGTGATTATTTTGACCTTGGAGGTTCGGTGGATAGTGAGGGGATTGATTTCCATGAACTTTCCGATGATTTCGATTTTGCGAATGAAACGGCTTGGCGCTTCCCACTGGTAGGGAACATGCCGAACACTGAATCCAATGGGAACGAGGCAGACCGATCCAGGTATGCTGATGATCCTGATGCTGATTACAGCGTCACGGATACCGAAGTCGGTGAATGGTTGAATTACACGCGGAATTACACCATAGGAGACGCCAACATTTGGCTGCGCGGGCGGTTCAACGAAACCAGCTTTGATGGTACGGATTTAGGAACCGATACGGTTCAATTGGACCGGGTGACTTCCGATGCCGCAGTTGAAAACCAAACCACCGAATCATTGGGTGTTTTTAAGGGGTCAGGCGGCGGTTATGCTTGGATCCCGCTGACCGATTCCAACGGGAATATCAAAAAGGTTACCTTGAATGGTGAGGTGACCCTGCGTGCAACGATTCTCGCAGGAGATCCTGATCTGAACTTCTTCATGGTGACTGAAGCTGAGAGGTGCCTGCTGGCCCTGCGGTGCTCGTTGCCGAAGGTAGCGCTACGGAGCCTGGTGTGGTGGACTTCGGTTCACTGGATGGAGATGCCAGCTACATGTTCTACTTCACGGCCATTAAGGCAGGTGCGTCTACCGCAATTGCTGGTGACAATGCCTTTGCCATTAAGTTGGACCAATGGAATGAACAGGGTTTGTTCGGCACGACTCAGTTCGGTGTGGCAGACAATCTGTTCTCCGCGGTCGATGGTCAGAGTGTGGCTTCGGTTTTCGATACCCCGGTGCATGTGGTCATCGTAAGTGACAGTGCTGCAGGCGAATCGCACCTCTATATCAATGGTGTTCTTTCCGGTCACTGGGCAGGAAGCATTCCGCTTTCAGGTCAGGTCAAGGTGATGGGGGCCCGCCTGGAGCAGGCAACTGACCATATGGGTGGGGGTTCCGCCATGCATGCGTGGGCAACCTATGCCGGGCAATTGACCGCAGCCGAAGTGGCCTCGCTCTATGGGAGTCGTCCGGAAGTCGTGCAGGCAGGTGCTATCAGTTCCGTCGCCTTGAGCGGTGGGAATGTGGTTATTGAATACACTGGAATGCTCAAGAGTGCTTCCAGTGTGACCGGTCCTTACAGCGCAGTGGCAGGTGCCAGTTCGCCTTACTCGGTGTCGCCCACCAAGGCTGCTGAATTCTACATTGCTGAATAAAACCGACATCAAGAGATTCACGATTCATTTGCAGGACTGGGCACGTTTTTTGCGTGCCCAGTCTTTTTTTGACCCTGTTTGAATTGTGATTGAAGATCTCGGTGAAGGAGTGCGAGACTTTGGGGATGAGATGGATTTTCGGATGGTGTCTTTTACTCGTTGGGCTTCAGGCTGAATCTGCCAATCAGCCTCCGGTAGATTTGATTCCAATGCCTGATCGTGGCGTTCAACCGCAGGTTCAGGTGGGCCCTTCGGGCGACATTCACCTGGTGTATCACAAGGGAGAACCTGGTGAAGGGGATTTGTTCTATGTCAGGATGAAACCCGACCTCGGTGAGTGGTCCACACCCATCCAGATCAACCGTCTCCCGCATTCGGTTGTGGCAACAGGTACTGTCAGGGGGCACCAGTTGGCGGTGGCTCATGACGGGACGGTTCATGTCATCTGGTTTGGGAACAAGCACTGGCAGGAACCCAAGAGTGAGCCTTCCTATGCCGCTTCCCCCCTGATGATCGCCACACTTCCAGCGGGTCAGGAAGCCTTTACTCCTGAAAAAAATCTTTTGAGCTGGACACAGTACTTGGATGGTGGCGGCTCTCTGGCCGTCGATCGCCATGGAGCCGTGTTTGTGGCCTGGCATGGTCGAGGGGACTCCAAGCTGGAAGGGGAGCAGGGTCGAGAGATCTTCATGAGTGTTTCCATTGACGGAGGGAAGACTTTTTCTCGAGAACAGGCGGTTTCAAAAACCCCTCAGGGAGTTTGCTCCTGCTGTGGGATGCGCGTCTATGTCGACCCGCAGGATGGGGTTCACATGCTCTACAGAGGGCTTGAGGGAACTACTCGCCCCATGGTTCATTTACATTCTACCGATCGTGGCAAGACTTTTGCCTATCGCCTTTTTGATCCCTGGGATATCCAGGCCTGTCCCATGAGTTTGGTCAGTATGGCTTACGATGCTAATGGGACGGCTTGGATCGCCAACGAGTGGGAGTCCTCGATACAATTGCATCGGCAATTACCGAATCAGGCATGGGCGTCCGAAACTCCCCAGGATGGTATATGGAAAGGAAAACATCCCTGGATTGCGATGGGAGCCGATGGGCAGGTCCTCCTCTCCTGGGCCGATGGGGCCGGCTGGGGTAAAGGGGGGCAATTGCGTTGGGCTCTGATCAATGCTGAGGGTCAGACGGTTTTTCAGAATGAAGCGGCATCAAGCATCGGACTGCCGGTATGGAGCTTTGCTTCGGCGGTTCATGTCCATGGACGCTTCAAGCTCTTTTATTAGGTTGCTGAACCATGGAAGTGGTGCTGTTTCAGCCCGAAATCCCGCCGAACACCGGGAATGTGGCCCGGCTTTGTGCTGTCACACAATCGGGCCTTCATCTCATTGAACCCATCGGTTTCGATCTGGAGAATCGTCAGCTGAAACGTGCCGGTATGGATTACTGGTCCATGCTCCGATGGAATCGGTGGAAGGACTGGAAATCCCTCCAAGATTCCATGGAGGAGGGAAGGAAATTTTGGTTTGTTGAATCCGAAGGGCCTCAACGATACGACGAGGTCGACTTTGGTAAGGATGACTTCCTGGTTTTTGGTCGAGAATCCTCAGGTCTGCCTTTGAGCTTGCTTGAAGCTCACCGAGACAGGTGGTTGCGTATCCCCATGATGCACCCGGAGGCCCGTTCCATCAATCTCTCCAACAGCGTAGCTCTGGTGCTTTTTGAAGGGCTCAGACAAAATGGGTTTGGTGGTGATTTAGGGACCAACAGCCATCCTTCTTCACCGTAGATAGATACCCCACAAGGCCGCTGGAAATGCAACGATTGTCTCGTTTTCAAGAGATCGAAAATCTCAACAAGCTTCTTATCTCGGGGGAATCATTCGGTATCGGGTGCGTCCTCTCCTGATCCTGCATCCTCTTCACCCTCTTCCTCCTGATCCTCATTGATCACGGGGGCGATGGCCTGCAGTTTGTCTTTGCCCTTGGTGTCGACCAATTTGACGCCCATGGTGTTTCGGCCGGCTTCCCGGATGCCATCCACCGCAATACGTATCATCTGTCCTCCCACGGTGATGAGCATGATTTCATCATGTTCGTGCACACTTAGAGCCCCGATGATACCGCCCGTTTTTTCACCCGTACGCATGGTGATGATTCCTTTGCCTCCTCGGGACTGCTGACGGTATTCCTCGAAGGTGGTGCGTTTGCCGATACCATTTTCACTCGCCACCAGCAAGGTCGCACCCTCCTCAACAATGGAAAGGGCTACCACGCGATCTGTGTCGACCAAGTTGATGCCTCGGACACCACTGGTTGCCCTGCCCATGGAGCGCGCATCGGATTCATTGAAGCGGATACTCTTGCCCTGATGGCTGATCAAGACCACATCGTCCTCTCCGGAAGTCCTTTTGACTTCAATCAATCGGTCTTCTTCCAGAATGTTGATGGCCTTGATGCCTCCCTTGCGATAATTCTTGAAGGCAGCCAGTTCGGTCTTCTTGACTGTCCCATTTTGCGTGGCAAAAATCAGGAAGCCGGGTTGTTCCCAAGTGATGTCCTTCTTGTTTTCATTCATGACCGATTCCACACGAATCAACGCGGCCACTTTTTCATCCGGTTGGAGCTCCAGCACATTGGCAATGTTTCTTCCCTGGCTGGTGCGGCTCAATTCAGGAAGTTCGTGAACACGCTCGACATACACCCGTCCCGTGTTGGTGAAAAACATCAGGTAGTCATGGGTGCTGGCCGAGAAGAGATGTTCGACAAAGTCCTTGTCTTTACCATCCACCACGGCTTTGGAACGCATGCCCATGCCAATGACCCCTTTCCCTCCCCGACGTTGTGAACGATACTCGTTGAGTTGGGTTCTTTTGATCAGCCCATTATGGCTCAAGGTGATGATCACCGGTTCATTGGCAATAAGATCCTCAATGAGCATGTTGCCGTGAAAAGGAATCAATTCGGAGCGGCGGGGTGTGGCATACTTTTCCCGAATACGCTGAAGCTCTTCCTTGATGATGGTGAGCACGCGGATTTCCCTGGCGAGGATATCCATCAGGTCTTTGATGGTTTCGAGGAGTTCCCCATATTCCTTCTTCACCTTGTCGGTCTCCATTCCCGTCAATTGGTAGAGCCTAAGTTCCAGGATGGCATTGACCTGCGCTTCGCTGAAAACATAGCGGCCTTCTTCCAGGCGTGCCTGGCTGCGAATCAGGATTCCGAACTGCTCGACGGTTTGCTGATCAAACGCGTAGGCCATGAGCTTTTGCTTGGCCTCTTCTCGATTGGCTGAATCCCGGATGATGCGAATGAAATCATCCAGATTGGCAAGTGCGATGAGATAACCTTCGAGGATTTCTGCCCGCGTCTCCGCTTTTTTGAGCTCGAAGCTGGTTCGGCGAAGGACGACTTCCCTGCGGTGCTCAATGTAGCAATTGATGATTTCCTTGATGTTGAGCGTCTTGGGCCGTTGATGGTCAATGGCCAGCATGTTGACGCTGAAGGTCGTTTCAAGCTGAGTGTGCTTGTAGAGATTGTTGATCACGACCTTGGGAATGGCATCCCGTTTGAGCTCAATGACCAAGCGGGTGTTTTCATCGGATTCGTTCCTGAGGCCGGAAATCTCTGTCAGAATCTTTTCATTGACCAACTGAGCAATACGTTCTTCAAGCACCGCTCGGTTGACGTTGAAGGGGATCTCGGTGATGATGATCTGCTCCTTGCCCGTGGAGGTGGTTTCAACCTCCATGCGACCCCGAATGCGAAGGCTGCCCCGTCCCGTATGGAAATACTGGCGGATGGGATCCAGCCCGCAGACCTGACATCCGCTCGGGAAATCAGGGCCCTTGATGTATTCCATGAGTTCAGGAATCGTGATCGAAGGCTGGTCGATTTGTGCGCAGATTCCATCGATGACCTCTCCCAGGTTGTGCGGAGGAATGTTGGTCGCCATGCCAACAGCGATGCCGGTGCCACCATTGACCAGTAAGTTGGGAAAGGAAGAGGGAAAGACAGATGGTTCGACGGTGGAATCATCGTAGTTGGGGACAAAATCAACGGTGTCCTTCTCCATGTCATCCATCAGGACGGATCCCAGGTGGGTCATCCTTGCCTCGGTATAGCGCATGGATGCGGGTGGATCCCCTTCGACGGAACCAAAGTTACCCTGGCCTTCGATCAGGGTATCACGCATGGCCCATGGCTGAGCCATGTGAACCAGGGTAGGGTAGATGGCCTGATCTCCGTGCGGGTGATAGTTACCCATGGTTTCCCCAACAATTTTGGCACACTTGATGTGCTTCTTGCTGGGGCCGACTCCGAGATCATTCATGGCGTAGAGAATACGTCTCTGAGAGGGTTTGAGCCCATCGCGCACATCCGGCAAGGCGCGCGATATGATCACCGACATGGAATAGTCGAGGAATGAATTTTTGATTTCATCGGCCACATTGATTTTCTCAACGAGGCCACCGCTGTTTGGGTTGGATGGTTTTGAGTCGGATTCCGACATGGTGAATTTTAGGGATTAGGTCACAAAAAGTTTTGAATCTGTTCTCAAAGGCTCATGGTTTGAGCCATTGAAAACCAGGCAGTTCGTAAGCTGGCGGTGTCGTTAAACATCGAGATTTCTGACATTGAGGGCATTATCCTCGATGAATTGGCGTCGCGGTTCTACCTCATCTCCCATGAGCTTGGTGAACATCTCCTCGGCTTCCACGGCATCACTGAGATCCACGCGCAACAACTTCCGGGTGTTTGGATCCATCGTGGTTTCAAAGAGTTGTTTCGGGTTCATTTCGCCCAGCCCCTTGAAGCGTTTGATTTCCAGACCGCGTTGTCCGACCTCCTTGATGCCTTCAAGGATTTCGGCAATGGAGAAAAGAGGCTTGGTGGTTTGTTTTTCTCCCTCACCCTCGATCAGTTCGAACAAGGGCTGATCCTGAGTTGCATAATGCTCCACCTTGAGGCCCTTTTCAGTAAGTTGCTCGAGAAGTTTTTCAATCGCCTTGCTCTCGTGAAGTTCCACGTGCCGTGCTCGCCGACTGGTTTGAGATCGGTTTGCCTCTTCCACGGACGTTTCCTCTTCACTGCTTTCAAAGAGGCCCAGGTCCAGGTTCTCCTTACCGAACGCTGCCAGGGCTTCTTCGTCCTTGAAATAATGGGTTTGTTCCTGATTCCCTTCGCGGATCTTGACCAAATGGCGAGGAAGAGAGCCTTCCCGCGCACGACACTCCAGATAATCATCAAACTGTCCTCCGTGCCGACGGATGGCGTTGGCAAATTTGTCCATTTGGCTCAACAAGTCGAGAATGTCACTCAAAGCCGCATCTTCGAGCAGGTTTCCATCACTCAAGTTACGCAGCTTGACCTCCCCCGAACCCATGCGAATGAGGATGCGACTCAAGGCAGCGTCATCGGCTACGTACTCGGTATGCCGTCTTCGGGAAATTTGGTAAAGGGGTGGCTGGGCGATGTAAACGTAGCCACGACTGATCAAGTCAGTCATGTGGCGGTAGAAGAAGGTCAGTAGGAGCGTGCGGATATGAGACCCATCGACATCCGCATCGGTCATGATAATGACCTTGTGATAGCGCAATTTGTCAGGATTGAAGGCACCCTCTCCATCTCCAGTCCCGATTCCGGTGCCAACCGCAGTGATCATGGTGCGGATTTCGTTGTTTTGAAGCACCTTGTCCAGCCTGGCTTTTTCCACATTGATGAGCTTTCCACGGATAGGAAGAATGGCCTGGTATTTGCGGTCGCGTCCTTGTTTGGCGGAACCACCTGCAGAGTCACCCTCCACAATGTAAAGTTCGGTGTTTTCGGGATTGCGGTCGGAACAGTCGGCCAATTTTCCTGGGAGACCCCCTCCGGTCATGGCGCTTTTGCGGACCGTTTCCCTGGCTTTTTTCGCTGCTTCCCGAGCACGAGCTGCCATGAGGGACTTCTCGATGACGCGCTTGGCAATGGCTGGGTTGCCATCAAAGTAGGCCATCAAGCCCTCGTAAACGACCGATGAGACCACGCCTTCGATCTCCGTATTGACCAGTTTGACCTTGGTTTGTGATTCAAATCGAGGGTTGGGGAGCTTGACGCTGAGCACGCAGACCAAACCTTCCCGGACATCATCTCCGGAAATATTGGGATCCTTGTCCTTCAGGAGACTGTTGGAGCGGGCGTATTGATTGATGGCTCGAGTCAAGGCTGTACGGAAGCCTGTCAGGTGAGTGCCGCCATCGGCGTTGGGGATGGAGTTGGCAAAACAAAGTATTTGGGCGTTGTAGGTATCGTTGTACTGCACCACACAATCGACGAAGGCCTCTTCTTGCTTACCCTCGACATCGATGGAGCGAACACCCTGCAGGTTGATGGGGTCTTGATGAACCAAATGTTTGTTTCTTCCCAGCTGTCTGACAAATTCCCCAATACCATCTTTGTAAAAAAAGCGCTCCGACTTTTCTTCCTCCCGCTCATCACTCAATTGAATTTCAAGCCCTGGATTCAAAAAAGCCAGTTCCCTGAGGCGATTGGCCAGAATTTCAAACTTGAATTCGGTGGTGATGGTAAAAATGGTCGCATCCGGTTTGAAGGTGATCAAGGTTCCCGTATGCTTGCTGCTACCAATGACTTTCAACTTTTGGGTGGTATGGCCCCTTGCAAACTCCATGAAATGGACCTGCTCATCTCGAGAGACCTCCACTTTGAACCAATCGGAAAGAGCATTGACACATTTGGCGCCGACTCCGTGAAGCCCCCCCGAATACTTGTAAGCTCCCTGCCCGAACTTACCACCGGCGTGCAAATTGGTCAGAACCAGCTCAACGGCAGGCATCTTGAATTTGGGGTGCATGTCCACCGGGATGCCTCGACCATTGTCACGGATGGACACCGACCCATCGACGTGGATGGATACCTCAATTTTGGAGCAAAAACCGGCCAGATGTTCGTCAATGGAATTGTCCAGAACTTCGAAAACACAATGATGCAGTCCTCTTTCATCCGGGTCACCGATATACATGCCAGGGCGCTTTCTGACCGCTTCAAGGCCTTCCAGTTTATCGATTTTTGAAGCATCGTAACGACCGTCATCGACAGGGGTCGATGCGGTGGTTTTCGGGTCGTTTTCTTGATCCATAATATGTTGATTAAGAGCAACTAACAAAAGCTGCTAAAGAGGTATCCATTTTAGTGGAAAACCCCTCTACCGACAATGGTTTATTTCATCCTTTTGTGGGGTTTTCACGTGCGTCACGGAAGATTTTCTATGCCTTGCTGATCTTGACCTCAAAGGCTGTGTCTGGAGGAAGTCATGAAGTGATGAAACCTGCTCGATGGCATGGTTTTCTGAAAGCGCAGGAATCCTGATGCCGCCATCGAGTCGGCACTCGGATCCCGTCCCTGAAGGTCCTTGTT
>Ga0208624_1001249_pt1 | contig 12192 bp, 15 predicted proteins | sample Knorr_S23_td_DCM_FD_185607 | JGI IMG/M metagenome (GOLD analysis project Ga0208624, IMG submission 185607) | Marine microbial communities from Southern Atlantic Ocean transect - Knorr_S23_td_DCM_ad_71m_LV_A (SPAdes) (version 2) | ecosystem: Environmental > Aquatic > Marine > Oceanic | place...
ATTATTTCTAAAATATCCGACCTTAATGATTTCTTTTTAATTTGATATTTTTTTAATGATAAAATTAAGTTTTTTAAATGATTATCAAAAAATAAAATTTTTGCTGGTTTGCCAAAAATCCACATCGTTGTAAAAATTCCATGATCCCCCCAAAGATCTTGGAATTCTATCTGTTTTAAGTCTTTAAGCTGATAAGATTTTTTTAATAAGTAGGTTACCATTGATAGTTAAAAAAGATTCTGGGTGAAATTGAAATCCATAAATTTTTTCCTTTTGATTTTCAAATGCCATTGCAACTTTTGAATTTAAACATCTCATAGTTATCTCAAAATTATTAGATTTGAAAGGCTCTTTTAATTTTAAAGAATGATACCTACCAACTTTAAATATTTTTCCTTTTTTGAATAAAGATTTATTAGTGATTACTTTTATATTTGATTGAAATCCATGATAAATTTTTTTTTGTTCAACAATTTTTGCGCCTTCACAAAATAGAATATGTTGAAATCCTAAACAAATCCCTATGATTTTCTTTTTACCTTTATATTTTTTATAAATTTTTGAAGTGATTGGATAATTTTTTGGATTACCTGGTCCAGGTGAAAAAATTATTGTAGATGCGTGCTTAATTTTATTTTCGTTAATTTTATCATAGTTATCGCACTCAACTTTATCAAACAAAGCAAATTGATGAACTACATTATGAGTAAAGGAGTCGTTATGATCAATTACATAAATCATTTAAATAAATCTATTAACGCTTTAGCTTTAAGAAAATTCTCATTAAATTCATGATTGGCATTACTATCGACGACAACACCTGAAGCAACTGAAATTTCAGATATATTTTTAAAATTTAAAATTGAACGTATAATTATGTTAAATCTCATATCACCATTGAATTTTATGTAGCCAAAACTACCTGTATAAATATTCCTGTTTTCTTTTTCCTGATTATTTAAAAGATTAAGCGTATTTATCTTTGGACACCCAATAACTGAACCCCCGGGCATCATTGCTTTTATTATTTCAAAATTATTTATATTCTTTTTTAATTTACCCTTGATGAGGCTGACATAATGAAAAAGGTCTTTATATTCCTCTACGATTTTTTGTTTAGATAGTTTTACAGTGCCCACTTTACAAATTCTTGATAAATCATTTCTTTCCATATCAACAATCATATTGTGCTCTTTGGTTTCTTTTAAATTTTTTCTAAAATAATTTAATGCTTTTATTTTATTCAAATGCTTGGTTTTTTTTACAGTTCCAGCTATTGGTTTTGTAGATATATCACTCCCCTTTTTTGTAATTAAAGTTTCTGGGGAACAACTAATTATTGAATAATTATGATCTTTAATCATAAAAGCCTCGGGAGCTAGGTTAGTATTAGATAACCTCGAAAAAAAATCTAACGGATTAATTTCTGACTTTGTTTTATATTTGGTGCAAATTTTAATTTGATATGTTTCACCACTTTTTATTTTTTTCTTAAATTTATTGAATATTTTTGTATAATTTTTTCTATTAATATTTATTTTAAAATTACCTGATTTAAAATTTTCAAAATCATAATTTAACTTATTACTTAGTTTGATCTTTTTTTCTGGTTTATAGAAAATACCTTTGGGAAAATTTAAATTCTTCTGTTTTGGGATTTTAACATCAATCAGATTATTCAATAACTCATATCCAAAGAAACCAATAAAAAGGTCAGTATCTTTTGATTTCTTTTTATTTTTTTTAGTTAAAAAACTTTTAATATTTTTATTATTTAAAATAATTTTTTTTGAAAAATTAGTATAAAGATTAAATCCTTTTTTAGATTTATAAATAATGTAGGGTTTTCCTGACTGATGTATCTCTGTTAATTGATTTAATCTGTTCAAATTATTCTGTTTTTAGTCTTAAAACTGGTTCTTCTCTAATTGGTAGATGAATTATTGCTGCAAAAACTGATAATGCAATTGCTAAATACCACGCATAATCATATGACCCATATAGATCATAAAATAAACCCCCTAGATAAGCGCCAAAAAAAGATCCAACTTGGTGACTTAAAAAAACAATTCCATACAGAAGACCTAAATACTTTGTCCCAAACAGGTGAGCTACAATTCCACTTGTTGCAGGCACTGTCGATAACCATAAAAAACCAAAACTTGCACCAAATAAAAATGCATTAATATTACTTGCGGGCATAAATATAAAAAAAATTATAGAAACACCTCTTAAAAAGTAAATTGCACTAAGGATAATTTTCTTACTCATTTTTGCAGAGAGGTAGCCACTTAATAGTGAACCAAAAATATTAAATAAACCGATCAAAGATAAAATTGCTGCTGCAGTCCAATCCTCAAGTCCTCTATCTATTACATATTTAGGTACATGCGTTCCAACCAAAGTTATATGAAAACCACATACAAAAAACCCTGATACAAGTAAAATATAACTTTTAGTTTTAAAAGCTTCTGAGAGAGCTTCCTTAAAAGATTGATCTGAAGTTTTTTCGACACTTTCCGTTTTAGATGGAGATCTAACAAAATATGCTGCAACTAAACCAGATAACAAAAATAAGCAAAAAACAAATAATGTATAGTTCCAACCAAACTCTGTGAGAGAAAAATTAGTAAAAATTGGTGAAAGAAAGTAACCAAATGATCCAACAGCAGTAACAAAACTCATTGCAATCGTTCTTGTAGATAATGGAAAATGTTTCCCCACAACTGACATAGGAATACTTATTGCTGTTCCACCAAGACCTATTCCGATTAATAAACCCATATGGATTTGAAAAAATATTCCAGTGTTTGGACCCGTGTATAAAAAATAAACGCCTAAAGTATAAAAAATAAATGCTCCGATTATAGCTATATGTCCTCCGTATTTATCTGCTATAGCTCCGAAGATAGGACCTGTTATACCCCACATCAACATCTGCATCCCAATTGCAAAACCAAATGCGGTGTTGCTTATCTTTAAACTCTCGTTGAAGTCCATAAAGAACAAACCAAATGTTTGTCTGACACCCAAAGAAATCAAAACAACAAAGCATGCAGCAAATAAAGTTACTATCGCTGTTTTTGAACGAAAAAATTTTTCAGAACTCATCTTAAATGTCTTAAAGCTTGTTTGATATCAGCAATCAAATCATTAGGATCTTCAAGACCTATATGTAATCTTACTAAATGTTCATCTTTTGGTAAGTTCATATATTTTCTTTTACCAGTTTCTCTAAATTCTTGATGAAGCGCTAAACTCTCAAATCCACCCCAACTATAGCCATAGCCAAACAATTTCAGTGAATTAACAAACTTTCGAACAGAATTAATATTCTTAGCTTTTATCTTTAATCCCATTAAACCTGACGCTCCAGAATAATATTTTTTCCACATTCTAAAATTTTGTGAATTTTTTTTGAAAGGATATAACAATTTAATTCTTTTATTTTTTGATAAAAATGCTGCAACTTTTTTAGCATTTTCTCTATGTCTGTCTAATCTCACATCTAAAGTTCTTAACCCTCTAGTTATTAAATAAGCATCATCAGGTCCTAATCTAAGACCTGTAATTTTTTCTGCTGCTTTAACTTTAGAAAAGACTCTTTTATTTACTGCCAAACTTCCACCCATAACATCTGAATGTCCAGAATAATATTTAGTTGCAGAGACAATTGACATATCAAAACCAAGTTTAATTGGTTTTAAGTAATAAGGAGTACCCCACGTATTATCAATTGCAGTGTAAAGCTTATGCTTTTTTGCAATCGAAATAATTTTACCCAAGTCTTGAAAATCAAAAGTATTACTCCCCGGATTTTCTACAAAAATCAATTTTGTTTTCTTTGTAATATTGTTTTTTAATGTATTGAGGTCATGCGGATTATAAAAAACTGTCTTTATATTAAAATCTTTTAGATAATCTTCAGTTAAAATTCGTGTAGGGCTGTAAACTGGATCTGCAACTAACATTTCATCTCCAGGTCTAACAACGCTGAATATTGCTAAAAAAACGGAGCCAAAACCTGTTGGTGTCGTAAAAACATGATAACTTTCTTCAAGTTTTGTTAAAATTTTTTGTAATATATAAGTAGTAGAGGTCCCTTGTCTGCCGTAATCAAAATGACCACCTGTTGGATTTCGTAGAGCTTTTTTTTGAGTTTTTCTTATATGTTGCATAGACTTAAAAATAATTGTCGATGCTCTAACCACTGGTGGATTTACTGATTGGTTATGAAAATCTTTTGCAGTGTGTTTTAAAAATGTCTTAAAAGATTTACCCATAAAAAAATTGATATGATTAAAGGACAATGCTATATCCATATCAAAAATTCAATAAATTAATGAAAAGGATTTAATGAGTTACCCAAAGAAACATAGAGGCCGAAGAAAAATGGGGTCGAAAAAAAGAAGAGCTAGAAAAAAAAATAAGAAAAAATAGCTTATTCCTTTATCCAGCCGCCTCCTAATACTTTATAACCTAAAGCATCTTTATTATAAAAAACACATGCCTGACCTGGTGATATTCCATCTTCAGGATTTTTCAGATTTACATTTGCACCATTTTGATCACTTAGATTAACGTTTGCTTCAAGCAATTTACCAGTAGATCTAACTTTTACAAAAATGCTGGATTTAAATTCTTGAACATTTGCTAATAAATTAACATTTTTTAATAGAATATCTTTCTTTCCTAAATATTCTTTTGGTCCAACAATTATTTCATTTTTTTCAGAATTAATTTTAATAACGTATAAAGCTTCTTTGTCAGAAACTTTTATTCCTTTTCTTTGACCAATAGTAAAATTTATAATTCCGTCGTGAACACCAATGACATTACCTTTAAGATCTTTTATGTTTCCTTTTTTAAATGAGTCTGGTCTAAATTTTTGAATTACTGATGCATAATCTCCTCCAGGTACAAAACATATATCCTGGCTGTCTGGTTTATCAGCAACATTAAGGTCTAGTTTTTTGGCAATTTCACGTGTTTCATTTTTATGAAGACCACCTAATGGAAATCTTAAATAATCAAGTTGTTCTCTAGTAGTATTGAAAAGAAAATAACTTTGATCTCTATTTTCGTCGATAGCTCTGTACATATTTGTATTATTATTTGAAGTAACACTTTTCACATAATGCCCAGTGATTAAAGCATCAGCATTTAAATCTTTAGAAACTTCAAACAAATCCTTAAATTTAACTGTTTGATTACATTGAACACAAGGTATTGGAGTTTCACCTTTTAAGTAACTATCAACAAAATTATCTATAACTCCTTGCTTGAACTTATTTTGATAATATAAAATTTTATGTTCTATATCTAATTTTTGAGCAACTCTTTTTGCATCCATGATATCTTGACCAGAACAACATTGCTTTGACTCCGCGACCTGCTTTGCATCGTCATAAAGTTTTAAAGTAATACCAATTACGTCATATCCTTCTTTTTTCATCATGCCTGCTACAGTTGATGAATCTACACCTCCAGACATTGCAACAACTACTTTTGTGTCTGATGGTTTCTTGTTTAATCCTATTGAATTTAATTCTTTATTCATTTGATGGTATTTATACTTATTTCTAATATAAGTTAAATTAAATGATATTAGATTTTGAACCAGGAGACAAAGTTATCAATCCCTCTAATAAAAACTGGGGTATAGGTCAAGTTCAATCAATTATAAAAGAAAAAGTGACAGTTAATTTTGAAAATGTTGGAAAAAAAGTAATAAATACTAAAAATATAGAATTAATAAAGATCAATGAATAATTTGAATTTAAAAGAGATTGTCGAAAATCTGATTGATACATTTATTCATGCAGGAAAAATTTCTTTAGATTTAAGAAAACAAGGACTTATAAAAAAAATTAAAGCCGATAATACTCCTGTTAGTAATGGAGATTTAGAAGTTAATAAAATTGTTACTCAAAAAATTAAAGAATTAACACCTGAACTTCCCATCATTTCAGAAGAGACCTCTGATAATAAATCAATAAACAATCTTGAAAACTTTTGGCTCATTGACCCTATCGATGGTACCTACGACTACATAAATAATCTAGAGGAATTTACAATTAATGCTGGATTAATAATTAACAAAAATCCAGTAGCTGGATTAATTTATGCCCCTTCAAAAAAAAGAATGTTTTACTCCTATGGTCCAAATAATGCCTATGAGTTTACAAATGGTGAAACCAAGAATTTAAATTGTTCTGAAAATTTTGATAAAAATGATGTGAAATTTGTATCCTATTCAAACAATATTAAACCTGAAATAGAAAAATTACATAAAAAATTTAATGTAAAAAAATATGTAAGAATGAAAAGTTCTCTTAAATTTTGTGTCATTGCTGCTGGCGAATATGATGGATATGTGGCTGAACCTAGAGCCTGTGAATGGGATATAGCAGCTGGTCATGCAATTTTACAACATGCTGGAGGAATAATTTCAGATTTTGATGGCAAAGCAATTAAATATGGAAAAAAAAATTTTAAAAATCCAAGTTTAATCTTAAAAAATAAAAATATCTAATATGGATGAACAATTAAGGATAATACTTATAATTATTGTATCAGTATCTATTTTTGGTTTATTGGTATTTGTATATGTTAAAAATTATATCAGAAATAAAATCAATCAATTAGTTGAAGAAGAAAAGAAAAAAAAATCAAAGTAGTTTTATTATTTTTAAATAATCATCTTTTTTTAATTCCATAACTTTTTTTGATGTCTCAAAATCGAAGCCATTTCTTGCTAATAAAGAGATATCCTTTTTATAAAAAAGGGGTCTATTATCATCTATCCTAGCTGGTCCAATTCTTTTCTTTTTACAAATTTTAATTGCTGAAAAAAAATCTTGATCTGAATTATCCTCATTAATTTTGTTGACTGTATCTTTTATAAATTCATCATTAACACCTTTGCCAATTAAGTAGTTTCTGATTTTATTAATCGAACTTCCTCTTCGGATCATACTTTTGGCTTTACTTTCAGAATAAAATTTATCATTAATAAATTTATTTTTTTCTAAATCAGATAAAACAATATCAATTAAATTTGTCACATCCTGTTTTTTTACATTTGGAACAGATAATTTAAGATATTTTTTTAGTAAATATGTTCTTAATTGTTGTTTAGATGGGGCATATTTTTCAACATATGCTAAAGCAAAATTTCTCATTTCATCTACAGTCACCTGTAATGTTTTTCTCTTATTTCTTATAGGAATCATTGTAAGATCTAATATAATATAATTTAAAATGATCGAACAAATTTATGCTTACTTTACAATTGAAATTCTCTACTTCTGGGTGAATTTAGGAGTTTTGCCTTTTTGGTTAGTATTAATATTTTTTCCACAATCAAACTTTACAAAATATTTTGTTACTTCTATTTTTCCAATCACATTATTAGGAGGTGCTTACATATTTGTGCTTTATAAAGCTTATTTAAGTGCTTATGATTTCGATAGTAATTTTGAATTATATTTAAGTATTAGTAATTTATCAGGTTTGTTTTCAAGTAATATTTTTTTAATGTTATTTTGGATCCACTTTGTATCAATTAATTTATTCGTCGGTGGCTGGATTGTTAGAGACTCACAAAAATTTTTTATCAATAAGGTTCTTGTTGGCATCCCATTAATAATCACTTATTTAATTGGTCCTTTAGGCATTTTTATTTATTGGCTCATTAGAATATTTTACGCGAAAAGTATTAACCTATATGAGTAAAATCATCGATTTTTACTTCGATTTTATTAGTCCATATTCTTACATTGCCTATAAAAAAATTAAATCAATGCAGAATAAAAATGGGGTCGATTTTAATTATAAACCTATTTTGCTAGGTGGTTTACATAAGTTAGGTAACATAACTGCTCCTGCTTTTAATGAACGAAAAATGAAAAATATGAAGAATGATTGCGAAATTATAGCTAACAAAAATAATATATCTTTTAAATGGAACGAAAAATTTCCAATTAATACCCTTTATTTAATGAGAGGATTTATTTCAATCGATGCAAATAAAAAAAGTGAATACTTTGATATTTGTTTTGATGCCTATTGGAAAAATAATATAGATATATCAATCGAAGCTAACGTAAACGAAATTTTAGATAATTGTAAAATTGATAAAAAAAAATTTTTTGAAGATATAAGTAATCAAAAAGTAAAAGACGAATTAAAAAGTTTAACTGACAAAGCTTTTCAAAATGATGTATTCGGTGCTCCAACCTTCATAGTCAACAATAAACTTTTTTGGGGACAAGATAGACTTGAATATGCTTTAGAAGAGTGTGTTTCTTAAACAATCTTAAATTTACTATTTCTAATAGCTCCAAACCCACCATCAATGTGTGAAACTTTTTCAAACCCCATATCTTTAAGAGTTTTTGCAGCCAATGCTGATCTCATACCGCCAGCACAGAAAAGAACCATTTCTTTATTCATATCTAATTTACCATCTTTAAAATATGGACTATCAGGATCTAACCAAAATTCTAACATTCCTCGCGGAATATGATTTGAATTTTCAACTCGCCCATCTCTTTCAAGTTCTCTTATATCTCTAATATCAATTAGATTACATTTATCTTCATTCATCATTGATAATGCTTCGTCTGGTGAAATTGTTTTAATTTCGCTTAAAGCTTCTGTGACTAATGTTTTTGACGATTTTATATTCATAGAACTAAATTTATTATATAGTTTTTTTTGAAATCACATAAATAAAAATGAATAAAATTTGTATCGTTTATACTCATCATAAATTAGGTGATTTAATCTGGCAATTACCCTACATAAAAGCTATCAGTCAACATCATCAAACAAATATAGATTTAGTTGTCAGAGAAAAAACTCAAGCCCAAAATATTCTTAAAGACCTAAAGCATATAAATCAAATTTTTTATAATGATTTCAGAAAGGGTTTATTTTATTGGGTTGATGTATTCAAATTAATAAAAGTATTTAAATCTGAGAAATATGATTTTGTTTATATATTAGATAAAGTCAATAAACCTGCCATCGCAGCTAAAATAGCAAAAATTAAGAATATTATTGGACCGGGATTTAAAAACCAAAAGAAATGGCTTACTGTTAAAAATTTTCTTAATGAGGAGGATTTAAAGTTAAATTATTCAGAAAGATCTCAAAAACTACTTAAGATTAATTCGATAACTATAGAGAATAAATATCCAAATTTGGAAATTGATGTTGAGAGTCTCAAAAAAAACAATTCGAACCTTCTTGTTAATGGAAAGAAAATTGCTTTTGGGGTCGATTCTTTTGAAGATTACAAAATGTGGTATGAGGAAGATTTTATCAAACTTGCGGATCTTTTGTTCGAAAAAAAATTATTTGATTACGTATATCTTATTTGTAGCCCTGAAAAATCTCATATTGCAAAAAAAATAATTGCTGAGTCTAATAAAAATTATTTTATCGATTGTTCTAATAAAGATCTACAAGGAGTAATATTAGCAATTAAAAATTCAGATTTTTTTCTTGGAAATAATTCAGGTCCATTAAATCTTGCAGCAGCTCTTGGAATTAAATCATTTGGATTAATAGCCAATGACCCAGTGAGTGAGCTAAAATATAGTAAAATTATTCCAATAGTTCCAAAGGATTATGTGGATAATGTTTGGCATAGGGATAGAAATGGGATGAAGAATCTTAAGCCCGATGAAGTGTTTAATCAGGTGATTGAAAATTTGTAATCATTTAAGTTTTATGAAAATAAAAAAAGCCCCTTGAGGGAGGGGCTTTTTTTTCGTTTAACTAACTTTAAGAGAGAATTTTAGGGACCCTTCGATGAGTAATCGCGGAGATACACAGAGAGCGAAGAGTCCCTTATTGTTAACAATTAGTCACGTATTGCATATGCAATCACGCCAGTTTCAGTGACATCAGTACCTTTGGTTTCACCTTCTTTACTTAACCTTAGGCCAATTGTTGCTTTAATAGCGCTAAACACTATGTAAGCTACAATAAACACAAATATGTTTACTGATAATACACCGATCAACTGAGTACTAAAATTTGCACCAGAATTTGTTGCAGGTACAATTAACGTACCCCAAATTCCAGCAAATAAGTGAGCAGGAATAGCACCAACTACATCATCAATTTTTAATGAGAATAATAGTTTAGTACCATATACTACGATTAATCCACCCACAGCACCAATTAAAATTGCAGCAAATGGTGATGGTAATAATGGTTCTGCAGTTACAGCAACCAAACCACCGATACATCCATTTAACATTTGAACTACGTCAGTTTTACCAAAATGCAATCTTGTTATAACTGCTGCACCCATAACACCACCTGCACCAGCAAGGAATGTGTTAATAAATATTTTAGATACAGCGATTGCATCAGTAGCTGTTCCCAATGCTAATTGTGAACCACCATTAAATCCAAACCAACCTAGCCATAAAATAAATACTCCAATTGTTACTAATGGTATTGATGATGCTGCAAACGGTTTAAGTGGCGCTGGAGCCCCAGATTTAGTAAATCTTCCTAATCTTGGACCAATTATCATTGCACCAGCTAAAGCAGCTGCACCACCAGTTGAGTGTACTAAAGTTGAACCAGCAAAATCAGAAAATCCTAACTCTGCTAACCAGCCTCCACCCCACTGCCAACCCATTACGATTGGATAAATAATTCCTGATAGAACTGCAGCAAATGTAAAGAATGGCCATAATTTAATTCTTTCAGCCATTGTACCTGATACGATTGAAACAGTAGTTGCACAGAATACCATTTGGAAATACCAATCTGAACCATCGGAATAACCTGTATCTATTTTACTGCCATCTGCCCATGGAATAAATTTTCCAATATATCCACCTGGACTGATACCATAGGCTAAGTTATAACCTACAAGCCAGAACATTATACCTGCAATTGAGAATAACCCTATATTTTTTGCACAAATAACGGATACACTTTTTGATGTAACCATTCCAGACTCTAGCATAGCAAAACCACATGCCATGAACATTACTAGAAATCCACAAATCAAAAATAATAAGGTATTAAAAATAAAACCTACTTCAGCAGAAACTGTTGTATCTGCCATACCTGCACTACTCATGTTCAATAAAAAAATTAAACTAATAAGTGGCGCACTTATTTTTTTTATTAATTTAGTCATAAGACCTCCCTGTTATAGAAAGTGCTTGTATTTTAATAATTCCTAAAAACTAACGCTGATTATGAAAATTGGGTATGCAGATTTTGCATATAGAAACAGCCTTAACGCTTTTTGACGTTAAGGCTGTAAAATTAACTATTTATTGAATACTTCTTTTAAAGCTTTGGCAGGTAAGAATTTAACCTTTTGCGATGCAGCAATTTGAATTTGCTCACCAGTTCTAGGGTTTCTTCCAACTCTCGCTTTTCTCTTAGCCACTTTATATGTACCAAATCCTGCAATTTTGACTGAATCATCAGCTTTTAGTGCATCTAAAATAGTGTTGGTAATCGTGTCAAAAGTTCTCTCAGCATCAGCTTTACTTAGGTTTAAAGCGCCTGATAATTTGACAACTAATTGTTTTTTGTTCATTTTAGCTCCGGTTTTATTAGGTTATTTACTATCTTTATCAAAAGTATTGATAAATCAAGCCTTTTTTTAGTATCTAGCTCAAAGTTATACACAATATCTAGTGTAGTGAAAAAACCTCTATTTTAAAGGGTTATTTAAAGACTTTAAATTTATTAACTAAATAAGCCTAGATCTTTGAGATCATTAAATGTTGTAAATATCATCAAAGTTAAGAGCAAAAACATCCCGATTCGAAAAAAACCCTCTTGCGTTTTTTGTGATAAAGGACGTCCTAACACTTTTTCGAAAGCATAAAACATTAAATGACCTCCATCCAACATTGGTATCGGAAATAAATTAATTAATCCTAAGCTAATAGAAATATAAGCCATCATGCTAACAAATGCCAACAAACCAAACTCTGCTACTTGACCTGAAATTTTAGCAATTCTAATTGGTCCACCAAGTTGTGAAGTATCAGCTTTACCAAAAATCATCGCACCGATATATTTAAGTGAGGATATACTCACGAAATATACCTCATTTGCTGCGTGGTATATAGCTTGTGCGGGTCCTAATTTAACATGGTTAATCTCATTGTTGTAAGCACTTAATTTAATTCCAAC
>Ga0208624_1001252_pt1 | contig 12187 bp, 10 predicted proteins | sample Knorr_S23_td_DCM_FD_185607 | JGI IMG/M metagenome (GOLD analysis project Ga0208624, IMG submission 185607) | Marine microbial communities from Southern Atlantic Ocean transect - Knorr_S23_td_DCM_ad_71m_LV_A (SPAdes) (version 2) | ecosystem: Environmental > Aquatic > Marine > Oceanic | place...
AACCTTATAATTTTGGTAAGGATTATTTTTATTCCTGACAATCTAAGTCAGGTATTAGATTAAGGATATTAAAAATGGCAGAAAGGAAGGTTGAAAGTTTGCTAAATGCAATTGAAAACTTTGATGAAAAATTAAGTCCAGAAAAGAATACTAAAGAAACAACTGTAAATAAAATTAATGCGCTGGACTTAATTGGTTCATCTAATACAGCAATAATAAGTCTAGGTTCACAGGAGTATATTTTACGACTTACTAGACATAATAAACTTATCCTTACCAAGTAAGGGTTACAAGAAAAAAGCCAGCTAAAATTGTGCTAGCCAAATAAATTAAAGAATGGAGAAAATAATGAATAGCAAGGCAAAGATAACAATAGCCTCAGTAATTTCCATCTTAAGCCTAGCCAGTTTTGGGTTTTCTGATGGTCATTCAAGTGATACGTATGGACCTTATCCAGTTACTCTTAAAGGATATTCTGGAAGTAAAACAAACTCAGTTTCTTATACCGGGCAAATTGGAAGACAAGTATTACATACAAGTATTAAAAAGTTATCATCGCAAGGTAACGGTGGTGCAAATGCAGGTCGCATTAAAGCAGAGATGATGTCTTACTTTGGTGGTACTGATAAAAATAAGAAAATACTGTCTCCTGTGGATAAAGGTGATTTTAATATCAAACAGGAAACAATGAGGGAAATTTCTAATACAAACTTGGCTGGTAAAGCTTCAAAAGGCGTTGTTAATGGATGGCCAGGTCAAATGACAGGAAAAGAAACACTTGCATTTATGATTGATAAAGCTGCCAGCACAAATAAAGGGTTTGATCCAAGTACAGGATATGATTATATCCAGTTAATCTCAAAGTTTACAATGGGTGCTGTTTTTTATCATCAAGCTTGTGATAATTATTTAGATGAGAAAATGGGTGCTGATAATAAACCTAATGATAAGCCTTATAAAGAGGGTAAGCATTACACAGGTAAAGAGCATTCATGGGATGAGGCTTTTGGTTATTTTGGCGCAGCAGCTCATACTTTAAAACTTACCCCAGAACAAAGCTACAATATTGCTAAAATGAAAGATCTTGAAGCAGCAGATGCCAATGGAGATGGTATGGTTGATCTATTAAGTGAGATGACTTTTGCACATGCTTATTATGCTTCAGCTTTTGATAAAGGTGGTAAAACCAATTATTTAGCTACCATTACAAAAGCATTTGTAGATGGACGTCAACTTATTGCAGATGCAAACGGTGAAGCATTGTCAGATGCAGAAAGAGGCAAACTAGTTAATTTAGCTGGAGTTATTTGTTCTAATTGGGAAAAAGTCATTGCAGAGGCTGTATTCAAATATGCTGGCTCTGTCTATAATGACATAACAAAACTAGAAGAATTAGTAGCTTCAAATTCTGATACTAAAAAAGCTTTTAGAACTTATGCAAAACATTGGGGTGAACTTAAAGGTTTTGCAATGTCACTACAAACTGGGAAATATAATCTTGGTGAGACAGCAACTAAATTAAATAGAATGATTGGAATGGGTCCATTACTTATGAATGCTTCACAAGTAACAGGAATGAACTCAAGTGGTGAATATTTGAAAGACGAAGGATCAGGTTGGGGAGAATATAAACTTCACATGCTTAAAGTTCAAAAACTAATGGTTGATGCATTTCAAGTAGAGGCAAGAAATAAAGATAAATTGTCTGATATGAGCAACCTTGCTGAAAAATTAGGTGGAAGTAATAGTTCAGAAAATGATTAATTATGAATTAACTTATCACTAAGAAAATGATTGATTTTTTTTCAAACATTTTCGAGCACTTCATAGACCCGCGCAAGCGGGTCTTTGTTGGTTATTTAGCAATTTCCATACTTATTGCACTTATTTGGCTAGTATTTTTTAAGAGAGTAAATCTAAAAAACTCATTAAAATTTATTTTTGATAAGAAAATATGGTTTTCTAGTTCGTCAAAAGCAGACTTTTTTGTTTTCCTAATAAACCGAATTATATCAATAAGTATTTCTCCAGTTTTAATTACACAACTAGTAATCGCAACAGCAATTTTTTATTGGCTTCATGAAATAAGTTGGTTAAGTTCTGGTTCTTTTCAAAATACACCTGTTCAGGTTGTTGTTTTTCTTTTCACACTTTTTATATTTTTGCTAGATGATTTTTCAAAATATTGGGTTCATCGTTGGATGCATAAGTGGCCCATCCTCTGGGCTTTGCATAAAGTTCATCATTCAGCTGAAGTTTTAACTCCAATGACAGTTTATAGAACCCATCCATTAGAAGGTATTGTTTTCACATTAAGAGGTACATTTACTCAAGGAGTTTCCATATCAACATTTATTTTCTTTTTTGGAAATAATGTTGATCTTTTTACCGTGTTAGGAGCGAATGTTTTGTTGTTTTTATTTAACACAGCTGGCTCTAACTTAAGACACTCTCATATAGGCATTAGATATTGGAGTTGGCTAGAATATATTTTAATTTCTCCTGCTCAACATCAGTTGCACCACTCAGTTGCCCATAGGCACCATGATAAAAATTTTGGTGCAGCTTTAGCTATTTGGGATTATATTTTTGGTTCCTTGCACCACTCTGTAGAAATCGAAGAGTTAAAACTAGGTATTGAGACAAAAGAACAAGATTTTAACAAATTATCGACATTATATTTTTTTCCACTTATTGAAATAAAAAATATTTTAAAAAAGAAAATTCAAAATTTTTTTTATTATTTGAAACTAGTAAAAAGATAAATCTATTAATAAAAACTTAGAGGTAAGCAATGAATTTTAGAAAAATATTTATATTAATTTTTTTAACTTATATTTGTAACATACCAATTTTATTTGCTAAGGAAATCAATATATATTCACATAGACAACCATTTTTAATTAATCCTTTTTTAGAGGCTTTTACTAAAGAGACTGGAATAAAAACAAATGTAGTTTATGCCACTAAGGGACTAGCGCAAAGATTGAAAGCAGAAGGAAAAAATAGTCCTGCAGACGTCATTTTGACTGTGGATATCGGTAGATTATATATTTATGAAGATATGGATTTATTAGCTGAAATTAATTCTCCTATTTTAGATCAAAATATACCAGCTCATCTTAAAAGTAAGAGAGATACTTGGTTTGGACTTTCAAAAAGATCTAGAATTATTGCGACTTCTAAAGAAAGAGTTAAAGAAAATGATATACTTAGAGTAGAAGATTTAGCAAAGCCTAAATGGAAAGGAAAGATCTGTAGTAGGCCTGGCAGTCATGTCTACAATAGAGCTTTAATGGCCTCTGTGATAGCAGAATACGGTCTAGAAAAAGCCGAAGAGTGGGCTATTGGTTTGGTATCAAATCTTGCTAGAAGACCTCAAGGAAATGATAGAGCACAAGTAAAAGGAATTTATGAAGGACTTTGTGATATTGCAATCATTAATAATTATTATTTTGGAAAGCTAAAATATTCAGAAGATCCAGTTCAAAGGGAATGGGCTAAATCTATGCGATTAACTTTTCCTAACCAAGAAGAAGGAGATAGGGGGGCTCACATTAATATATCTGGTGGAGGAGTAGCAAAACACTCAAAAAATAAAGAATCAGCTATAAAACTTCTAGAATTTCTTTCCAATAGTAAATCTCAAAAAATGTATAGTGAGATAAATTTTGAATATCCTGTGAATGTCAAAGTTGAACCATCGGAAGAGTTAGTTAGCTGGGGAAATTTTAGAGAAGACAAAATTTCAATTGAAAAAATTGCTCAATTGTCTATCGATGCGCAAAAGATAATTGATAGAGTTGGATGGTAAATCTTTGATATGAAAATGCCATCCTTAAAAAGTGAGAGTTTTTTTTTCTCAAGCACATTAATTTTTTCTTTTTTATTTTTATCTCCTATCATTGCTTTATTTATCATAAGTGCAAATAATAGTGACGGTATATGGGAGCATCTTTTAGAAACTGTTTTATTTAAATATATTTATAACACTGTATTTCTGATGGTTGGTGTAATATTTTTATCTCTTTTTATTTCAATCATACCTGCATGGTTAATATCAAATTATGATTTCAAATTTGCAAAATTTTTTGATTGGATTTTAGTTTTACCAATTGCATGTCCTGCTTATTTGGTAGCTTATGCATATACTGACTTTTTAGAGTATGCCGGTCCTATCCAAAAATTTGTCAGGTTCTTTTTTGATTATAATTCTGCTGATGAATATTTTTTTCCAGAGATAAGATCTCTTTGGGGTGCAATTTTTGTAATGTCATTTGTGTTATATCCTTATATTTATGTTCTTGCACGAACAGCTTTTAGAAAAGCGCCATTAAGTCTTTACGAAACCTCTAGATTGTACAACAAATCAACTTTTTTTTCCGTTGGTTTGCCATTAGCAAGACCTGCAATTTTTGCTGGCTTAGCATTAGTTTGTATGGAGGTAGTATCAGATTTTGGTACAGTAGAGTATTTTTCATTAGAAACTCTTACTTTAGGAATATTTAATGTTTGGATTGGAATGAATAGTATTACTTCTGCGGCTCAATTATCAATAATTACGTTCATTTTTGTTATTTCTTTACTATTAATAGAAATTAAATCGAGAGCTGCTAGTAAATTTCATGATACAAGTAAAAGAAAAACTTATATTTCTTTAAGGAAACTAAATAGTCAAAAATCAATTTTATGTATTTTGATTTGTCTTTTCCCTCCATTTGTTGGGTTCATTATTCCTGTATTAATTTTAATCTCTAACAGTTTATATGCATTTGATTATGAACCGATTAATGTATTTATAAAGCCTTTTCTAAATTCTATTTTGGTTTCTTTTTTATCTGCAGCTTTTGTAGTTTTATTTTCTTTTTTAATTGTTTCATATAGCAACGAAACTAAGTCTAAATTTGTTAAAACGCTGGCAGGAATTTCATCTACGGGTTATGCCTTTCCTGGTACTATGTTAGCTATCGGAGTTGTGATTTTTATCGGTTTCTTAGATCATCTAATTAATTCAATTGATAAATTCATTTTTATTATTCCAAATAATTTATACTTTGGGGGTACTTTTTTTGTTCTTTTGTTTGCTTACATTGTAAGATTTCAAGCTATAGGGTTTGGTTCATTATCCTCAGGTTTTCAGAAAATTCCTCAAAATTTATTTTCTGCAAGCAGATGTCTAGGGAAAACTTTCTTGGGGACTACGATAAAAGTTACTTTTCCTTTGTTATTCCCATTTTTAATAGCTGGCGGTTTATTGGTATTTGTAGATGTTATGAAAGAATTACCTATGACGCTACTTCTCAGACCTTTTAATTTTGAAACTCTAGCAACACAAACCTATCAATACGCCCATAGCGAATTAATGGCTGAAGCCTCAATACCTGCATTGATGATTGTTTCTTCTGGATTAATTCCAGTTTTTTTTATGAATAAATTACTTAGAGATCTTTAATCTTTATTTACTCAAATTATTTATACAGGCTCTCTTCTCAAACTTTGGCACATACAGTGTACTCCTCCCCCACCTTGAGTAATCATGGAGAGGTTTGGATCAAAGATTTCGAAACCTTCCGCTTTTAAATTAGCCTTCAGCGTTTTAGAAGCTTCAGGCAGAAGCACTCTATCTTTTCCTAGTGCAACCACATTACAACCAAGTTCTATAGTTTCTTGGAAAGGAACTGGAATAATTTTTATTTTTTTATTTTTTAGCCAAGTTACTATGTTTGGGTCTGTACAATCTAAACAAACTGCAGCTAGTTTTTCAGCTAACATAACAACCATCAAATCAATATGAACATAATAAGGATCAATATCAGTTATGAATACTTCCCATTCTTCTTTTTCAAACCATTGTTTTAGTTGCTGAGCTGCTCTTAAATGAGATCTACCTTCTTCTCCTTCCCAACCAATTAAAACGCAACCAGGTTCAATTACGTTGAAATCACCACCTTCAAAATGACCAGCTGTTATAAAATCATAAATCGGTATACCTAACTTATTATATGTTTCAATTGCTCTATAGTTTTCACCTCGTCTCCACCATTGTGCCATATTAGTTATTATTGCCCCAAAAGGTGTCATGATTGAACTATCTCTAGCAAAAATTTGATATGGCAATTCAGGGTCAGGTTCATGTTTGTGTACTTTTACACCTGCTGAAGAGTATGCAGATATCATTTCTTGATATTGTTTTTTTGCAGTATCAAGATTGTATTCTACATTTCTACGAATAGTTTTTTTTGATACTGAGCTAGTTTTTAACCACTTATAATTTTCAACTGGCCCTAATAATACATCTTTAAGAACACCGTACTCAGAATTTGCACCCCAATAGTTTAAAATAGGGGTATTCCCGTTATCATTTCTATTTTTTAAAGTAAAATCATTAATTATATCTTTCACAGATTTACTCCATTATTTTAAATTAAAAATTACAAAATTATTTTTGTGTTTCTTTAAAAATCTTATCTAGTGCTCCAGGTTTCATAAATGGGTTTTGATAAAGAGTATCATGGCTTTCTACCCCAACATCAATTATACAATTCGTCTGAGGCCTAGCTACACATAAAAGTATATAGCCATCTTGAGACTGTCTTTTGTTTAAAGCAGTTGCATTTGGTTGTTTTACTTTGCCATCAATGAGTTTGGCAGCACATGTAATACACCCACCATACCTACATGCTATAGGTAAAAGGTGACCCATATTTTCTACTGCATCTATAATGGCTTCATCATCACCCACCGTTACTTTGAGGTTATTCCTGTTTCTTAAAGTAACGGTATATTTTTTCATAGATGAAGCCAATTGAAATTAATTCAACGAATTAGGTCCAAATGTCAGAAGAACAATCTCCGCCTGGATATCTGGTTTCGTGTGCTCTTGAAGGACCATCGGGTTCTTTCCCAAAATCAACAATAAATTTATCATTAATTTTCATTCCTCCGTTTTCAGTATCGCAATCAACGACCACCATTGCACCTCCTTCATCCTTCATTCCTGGATAAAACTGATTATCCCAAGTAGAAAAAAGCGAAGTGGTAACGTATAGACGTTTACCATCTAAAGATAATTGTATCATTTGAGGTCCACCTTCTATTTTTTTACCGTTAATTTCTGGAGCTTTTCCTAACAAACCACCAATCCATGCTTGACCAGTTAATTTTGGATTGCTTGGTTCTGAAATATCATATTGTCTGACATCTCCATGAAGCCAATTAGCAAAGTAAAGGTATTTATCATCCATTGACACCAATATATCAGTAATCAATCCAGGAAGTGGGACTGGAAAGAAATCCACTTCTATGGAAGCAACATCAATTACTTTTTTTACTTCTGGATCTGCTCTTTCAGTATTATAATGAAATATGTTTGATGAAAGAGTTGCTCCAACATACCCATGACTAGAATCAGGATTATGAAGCATTCTTGTTTCCAACGGAATTAGACCTTCTTCACCAAGATCAAATGTTTTCTTAACCTCTTTTTTATCCAAGTCCCAAAAATGGATTCTTCTTCCATACTTATCTTTTCCTACATCATCTAATTCAAAACCTGGTTGAAAGGTTTTTGGGGCTGCCCATTCTGTTGACACCATCATATTTTTTCTAGGCTGATACCAAAAATCATAACTATATTGGATATCCATATCTTTTAATGATTTCGTCCAAGGACCAACTATTTCAAAATCTTGGTTCAAATGTAGATATCCTCCTGGAGATCCACCCTCTGCATCTCCGAGCATAGAAACTATAATGTCTTTACCCATACAATGAACGGTATGTGGCGCAGAAAGATTTGTTTTTTTCTTAACCTCTTCACCATCCACAACTTTAAATATAGAAGGAGCTCTTGGATCAGTTTTTGTATCAATTATATAAAAGTTAGATGTTCTTACACCAGGTAAAATTAAATATTTTCTTTCTTTACTTGAGTCACAATGACATGATGAGCAAGCATTCCATCCAGAATGATGAAGTTCATCACCTATATTGGGCATAGGTAATCTATGTATGACCTGGCTGTATGTAGGACTATTTTCGTCAGCATCAATAGTAGCTAAATAGTCAGGTTTTTCTATACCTGTACCTGTATAAATACATACCGTATAAACTATTTTTTCTTTTGGTGCCTTTACTGCCTCTGCAGGTGATGCATATCCTGGTCCTGTTGTTTGATCTAACATTAATTTCCCCTTCTGATTTAAATAAAATATATCAATTTATAATTGATTAGAGGTTAATAAGAAAACTATCTCCATACAAGCAAATAATTTTTGATCGATTAAACACATTTTTAAGAAAACATAATTTAACCATAGTGACTTGACTTGTATCTTTATTATAACCATGATCAGTTAACTTTATTTATTGGGGAGAAGAAAATGAAAACAAAAGCTGCTTTGGCTGTTGAAGCTGGTAAACCACTAGAAATTGTAAATGTTAATCTAGAAGGTCCTAGAGATGGTGAAGTTCTTGTTGAAATTATGGCAACAGGTGTTTGTCATACTGATGAATTTACTTTATCAGGAGCAGATCCAGAAGGAATTTTTCCAGCCATACTTGGACACGAAGGAGCAGGTATTGTGAGAGAAGTCGGGCCAAATGTGAAATCACTAAAGGTTGGAGATCATGTGATCCCTCTTTATACTCCTGAATGTAGAGAATGTGATTACTGTTTGCATCCTAAAACTAATTTATGTCAAGCCATTCGAGAAACACAGGGACAAGGTTTGATGCCAGATGGTACTAGTAGATTTACAACTGAAGATGGAGACAAAATTTTTCATTATATGGGAACCTCTACCTTTTCCAACTTTACAATCATGCCAGAGATAGCAGCAGCTAAAATTAGAGAAGACGCCCCTTTTGATAAAGTATGTTATATCGGTTGTGGAGTGACAACTGGGATTGGGGCAGTCCTTAATACTGCAAAGGTAGAGCAGGGTAGTCGTGCTATTGTTTTTGGTTTGGGAGGTATTGGTCTAAATGTTATTCAGGGACTTAGATTGGCTGGTTGTGATCAAATAGTGGGCGTTGATTTAAACCCCTCAAAAGTAGAAATGGCCAAAAAATTTGGAATGACTGACTTTGTAAATCCATCTGAAGTTAAAGACGAAATGGTGCCATATCTTGTTAATCTTACTAAGGGTGGGGCTGATTATACTTTTGATGCAACAGGAAACGTAGATGTAATGAGAACTGCACTAGAAAGTGCTCATAAGGGTTGGGGAGAAAGTATTATAATTGGTGTTGCTCCTGCTGGAGCTGAAATTTCAACAAGACCCTTTCAACTTGTCACAGGACGTAGTTGGAGAGGAACTGCATTTGGTGGTGCTAGAGGAAGAACTGATGTCCCAAAGATTGTGGACTGGTACATGGACGGAAAAATAGAAATTGATCCAATGATAACGCACAAAATGCCATTAGAAGATATTAATAAGGCTTTTGATTTAATGCATAAGGGTGAAAGCATAAGATCCGTGATAGAGTACTAATTTGCTAAATAACATAATTAACAAAAAGATGATGAGATGATAGAATTAAAACAAATTTCAAAAAGCAAATGTTATGAAGGAGATCAATTTGTATTTTCTCATCATTCAGAAGTTTGTAATTGTGATATGACATTTGGTATTTATATCCCAGTACATGAAACAAATGAAAAGCTACGTTTAATATGGTTTTTATCTGGACTTACATGTACGCATGAAAATGCTATGGTTAAGTCTGGGATTCAACGCTGGGCTTCAGAGGAAAAAATTGCTGTTATCTTTCCAGATACGTCACCTAGGGGTGATGCTTTACCAGATGATGACAGTTTTGATTTGGGTCAAGGTGCTGGTTTTTATGTGGATAGTACTGAAAATCCATGGCAAAAAAATTTCCAAATGTGGTCATACATAGTGGATGAGTTACCTAATTTAGTTCTAACAAAATTTCCCTTAGATCAAGAAAAACAATCAATAATGGGACACTCCATGGGAGGGTTAGGGGCTCTTAATATTGCAATTAGAAATCCTGAAATTTATAAGACGGTTTCTGCTTTTGCTCCCATTGCTAATCCTACAAAAGGAATATGGGGTCAAAAGCAATTTGAAGCTTATTTAGGAAAAGAAACAGAAAACTGGAAAAAATATGATCCTTCAATCTTACTTAATGAACAAGGTTATAAAGGAAAAATATTAATTGATCAGGGGACAAAAGACGATTTTCTTAAAAATTTAATGCCTGAAGCGCTCGAAAAAATTTTTAATAACAGAAATAACGGAGATCAACTAAGGTATCAAAAAGATTATGATCATAGCTATTTTTTTGTATCTTCCTTCCTAAAAGATCATGTTCTTTGGCACAAAGATAATGTAAAATAAATTATTAAATTAAGCCTGCTTAATATAACATAAACAGGCTTAATTATTTTTGGTTTTACGACAATAAATCAAAACGATCAGAATTCATTACTTTAACCCAAGCTTTAATAAAATCTTTCACAAATTTTTCGTTGTTGTCATCCTGAGAGTAAAGCTCAGATAATGATCTTAATTCAGAGTTTGAACCAAAAATTAAATCACAACGTGATGCTTTGCGTAAAACTTTACCTGTTTTCCTGTCACTACCTTCATAATAATTAAAAGATTTCTCTGACCAAACTACGTTCATTCCAAGAAGTACTTTGAACCATTCGTTAGATAATTCGTCAGTTTTTGTCCATAACCCTTTTTCATCTGAAGAAATACCAATTGAACGCAATCCTCCATATAAAACAACCATTTCGGGTGAAGTTAATCCAAGTAGGTGTGCTTTATCGAGCATCATTTCCTCAGGAGATACTGTATATTCTCCTTTTTGAAAATTTCTGAAACCATCTGCATTAGGTTCTAATACTTCAAAACTTTCAATATCAGTCTCTTCTTGTGAAGCATCTCCTCTTCCTGGTGAAAATGGAACATCTAAATTAGTAATTTTCTCAAGACCAACATTCCCAGCTAAAACTATAGTATCAGCTAATGAAATATCATTTTTCGAGGAAATAGGTTCAAGAATATCTAAAACTCTTGCTAATTGCTCTGGTTTATTAGCTTCCCAGTTTTTTTGCGGTTCTAATCTTATTCTTGCTCCATTAGCTCCACCTCTCATATCTGAAATTCGAAATGTTGAGGCTGAAGCCCATGCTGTTTCAATCATGTCCTGTGCTGAAAGATTTGTTTGTTTAATTTCATTCTTTATTAAATCTACGTCGTAATTGCTATTACCTTGAGGAATAGGATCTTGCCAAATTAGATTTTCTTTAGGAACTTCTGGCCCTAAATACCTTACTTTAGGCCCCATATCTCTATGTAGTAATTTAAACCAAGCCCTCGCAAAAGCATCTGAAAATTTTTCAGGGTTTTTGTGAAAATCCTCAGAGATTTTTTTATAATTACTATCTGTGATTAGGGCAATATCTGCAGTAGTCATCATAGTAGGGACTTTAATACTACTATCTTCAACATCGGGTGCTAAATCTTCTTGCTTTTGGTCGACTGCATGCCATATGTGCGCTCCAGCTGGACTTTTAGTTAACTCCCACTTATAACCTAGGAGCAAATCAAAATATCCATTATCCCATTTAATAGGATTAGTAGTCCAAGGGCCTTCAATTCCGCTTGTAATAGTATCACGGCCAAAACCTTTTCCAAAGTTGTTACTCCAGCCAAAACCCATATTTTCAATAGGTGCTCCTTCTGGTTCTGCAGAAACGTTCTCTTCAACACTTGCGCCATGTGCTTTACCAAAGGTATGACCTCCAGCAACAAGGGCTACAGTTTCTTCATCATTCATAGCCATCCTTGCAAATGTTTCTCTTATGTCTCTCGCGCTGGCTAGTGGATCAGGATTACCATCAGGACCTTGGGGATTCACATAAATTAACCCCATTTGAACTGCAGCAAGTGGATTTTCAAGATATCTGTCGCCTGTATATCTTTTATTTTCTTTTCCAACAATAAGCCATTCATTTTCTGCACCCCAATATATATCTTCCTCGGGATGCCATATGTCAGCTCTTCCACCACCAAAACCAAAAGTTTTTCCTCCCATTGATTCTATGGCTACATTTCCTGTTAAAATCAGAAGATCTGCCCAAGAAATTTTATTACCATACTTTTGTTTTACAGGCCATAAAAGACGACGAGCTTTGTCAAGGTTGCCG
>Ga0208624_1001253_pt1 | contig 12187 bp, 10 predicted proteins | sample Knorr_S23_td_DCM_FD_185607 | JGI IMG/M metagenome (GOLD analysis project Ga0208624, IMG submission 185607) | Marine microbial communities from Southern Atlantic Ocean transect - Knorr_S23_td_DCM_ad_71m_LV_A (SPAdes) (version 2) | ecosystem: Environmental > Aquatic > Marine > Oceanic | place...
GATAACTCCTTCTCCTAAAACATTATTTAAAACTCCCATCAGTAAGACTGATGACAAAGGATTTGCATTTTACTATGTAAACAATTTTTCTGAAGCTAGAGAAATTGAAGATAAGTATTTTGAACAACTTGCAGATTCTGAATTTGAAAATTTTATAAATTCTTTTAATGAAGAGTACAATCTATGGATGGATATTGATAGTGATATATACACATGGATAAACACAAAAGTTTTATTGGCTTCAAATTCTGAATTTTTGGAAATAGAAAATGAAGAGAGTGAGCCAAGTATTTATCAACCCCTATCACAATAGTTTGATATATACTAAATTTATCCTAACAAATTAGATAATGAAAAAAAGTTTATTTAATCAGTATAAAAAATTTTTACCAATTACCCATAAAACACCAGAAGTTACGCTTGGAGAAGGCTTCACTCCTCTTGTTAAGTCAAGAAATCTGTCAAATAAATTCAACTGTGAAATGTACTTCAAATTAGAAGGATGTAATCCTTCTTCATCTTTCAAAGATAGAGGAATGTTTATGGCTGTATCAAAAGCAATTGAGAATAAAAAGCAAAAAATTATATGCGCATCAACGGGTAACACTTCGGCTTCTGCTGCAGCTTATGGAGCAAGATATAATTTAGAAACATTTGTTATTATACCGGCTGGTAAGATAGCTCTAGGTAAGTTACTTCAAGCAATGGCATATGGAGCAAAAATAGTTTCAATTGATGGAAATTTTGATCAAGCCTTAAACGCTGTAAGAGAAATTTCTGACAAACTAGATTTAGAAATAGTTAATTCTATAAATCCTTATAGACTTGAAGGACAAATGACAGGAGCTTTTGAAATTTCTGATGACTTGGAAACTGCACCTGATTATCAATTTATGCCAGTTGGAAATGCAGGAAATATAAGTTCTTACTTCAAGGGATATAAAAAATATATGGACGATAAAATAATCTCTAAGTTACCTAGATTGATTGGAGTTCAAGCTGAAAATTCTGCACCACTTGTTGATAATAAAATAATTGACTCCCCGAATACAATAGCAAGCGCAATTCGTATAGGAAATCCTGCTAGTTCTAAGCTTGCTAAAGAGGCTATTTCGGTAACTGGTGGAAAATTTATGAAAGTCTCTGACACTGAGATTATAAATGCTCAGTCTATTTTAGCAAAAGAAGAAGGATTATTTTGTGAGCCAGCCTCAGCAGCTTCTTTAGCAGGATTTTTGAAATATGCTGAAAATGAAAATGATTTTCACGGAAAGAAAGTAACTTTTATTTTGACAGGAAATGGTTTGAAAGATCCAGATGTTGCAAAAAAATACCTAAGCTCTAAAATAATCAAAACGTCTTCAAAAATTAATGATATAACTGAAGCAATTCAAAATGGGAAATCAAAAAGTTTTCTTAGCAGATTTTTTTAGTGGAGTTTTTATGGCCTCTTCTGACATTGTTAATATTTGGGAATCATTTCTGAAAAAAAGTACCGAAAAAACTCCTTATGATCAAATGATCTGGAAGAATAATTGGATCAATCATTTTTCAAATGGATATAAATTTGAATATTTATATAATGAAGACTTTTTTGTGCCGCTTAAAATTAAAGACTCAATTGCAAGTATTATTGGGGATAAAGATATTGTTGATTACAATAACCTTCTATCTATAAATCAAAACTTTTCTAAATTTGAGGAAATTTTAGATCAAGTATTCTCCTTAAATATTAAAACCTTTCAACTATTTTCAATTTCTGAAAACTCATCTTCTTATACACTATTATGTAATGAAAAATTGCAAAAAAAATATTCCATAAACTTTCAAAAAGAGGACGTTTCACCATATCTAAAATTACCTGAAACATGGGAAGAATACATATCCAACTTACCTAAGAAAAAAAGACATGAACTTAGAAGAAAAATTAGAAGATTGGAAGAAAATACAGAATATGATTCTGGTGATTACACTACTTCCAATCATAAGGATGAAATATTAGATAATTTTTTTAAGTTACACCGAATGAGTTCACAAGATAAAAATAAATTTATGACATCCAAAATGGAAAATTTTTTTATTGATTTGATTTCACAAATGTTGATGACTAATTCAATAATTTATTCATACTTAAATATTGACGAATCAACGGTTGCTTGTTCCCTATCATTTATAGATTCAAATATCAGATACTTGTATAATTCTGGTTTTGATCCCGCCTATAATAATTTTTCATCAGGACTGCTAAATCATGCATTTGCCATAAAGAGATCTATAGAAAAAAAATATGATGTATTTGATTTTATGAGAGGCAATGAGAGGTACAAATATGATCTAGGTGGAATAGATACTCAACTTTATACTGTAATTCTAGAAAAAAAATAGATGGCACTCAATTTTTGCGTAGTATCTATTCATTCTTGCCCAGGAGAAAAAATCGGACTAAATAAGGCTGGAGGTTTGAATATTTATGTTACTAATTTAGTTAATTTTTTATCAGCTAATCATAATGTATATCTAATAACTAAAGATTGCGATAATTGTGATTTAAATTTCTTAAAGAGTAATGTTAAAGTAATCCATTGTAATCCAAAAGATTATAATCCTAAAAATGTACTACCAAATTTTGATGTGATAATTAGCAATTATTGGACTTCAGGAATTTTTTGTAAATTAAATTTATCAAAATCAAATGCTGTTAAGATAAATATATCTCATACATTGGAGTACTTAAAGAAAGAACATGTAAGTGGTTACAAAGTTGATTTAGCAAGAGTAAAAGTTGAAAAGGAAAATTTTGATTTTTTCGACTATACATTATCATTTTCAGATTTAGAATCTAAATTATTGTCTGATAAATATCATGTTCCTTCACAAAAGATTATTGAATCTACTCCTGGTTTCAGCAGAGATCTTTTTTCCCCTGAAGCACTTACTGTTGCTAGAAAAAAAATAGATTTTGTTCAAGATGGTAAACTCATACTTTTTGTAGGTAGAAATGACTACTTAAAGGGTATTGATATTGCTATAGATGCTTTTCAGAAAATTTATAATGAATTTGAATCTATAACATTAGGAATAGTAGGTGGTGATTATGGTTCTGATTCACAAAAAATAATGGAAAAAAAGCATTCCAAGTTTCTGTATTCAAAAGATATAAAATGGTTTGGTTCAGTACCTCATGATGAACTAAGAAATTATTACAATGCATCAAATTTAGTTATAATTCCTTCTAGGTCTGAAACTTTTGGCTTAGTTTGCTTGGAAGCTTTAGCTTGTGAAACACCAGTATTATTTTCTGATACTGGAAGAATGAGAGATTTTGTTCACATAGGTAAAACAGGCATGATTTCTGAAGAGACAAATGCTGAGAGCTTTTCTATGAATATTAGAGAATTCTTAAAAAATGAAAAAACTTTTATTTTTAGAGAACATTATTATGAAAAAATAAGTAAATTTGAGTGGACTTTAATTTTTAAAAAATTGACATCACAGTTAATCAAGTAATTCATACCATCCTAGCTTATCATAGGTATAAAACCCTATTTCTTCATAAATTTTTTTTGCAGGGATATTCTCTTGATCAACTTCTAGTACGATTTCATCACAATTACTTTTAATTAATTCATTTATAGCAATGATAATTAATTCCTTAGCTAAACCTTTATTTCTAAATTCTTTTTTTACACCGCACATTGATAATTTTGATTGACCATTTGATAAATTTTTTTGAGTCCAAGTATATCCAACCCAAATTCCAGATTTACTTTTTGAGATATTAAAAAATGATTTAATATTTGTATGTTTTAATGAATTTAATTCTTCTCTAAAATCTTTTATTGAGTTTATTTCATACCCATAATGATCAGAAAAACAATCATTTTGAATATTTACTAAACGTTCTATATTTTTATTTTCATCTACACTACATACTTCGAAATCTTTAATCTTTGTAAATGGTATTTTTTCTGAAGAATTTATTTTCATAAAGTCATAAATCTTAATTAACCTTAAAAAAGAAAGTTCATTAGGATTTATATCATTAGAATCTCTTATAGCAATTTCTATTTTATTTGATTTAGTAATCTCTTTAATCTCATTAATAATTTCTCTGATTCTTTTAATGTCAAATGTCATAACTATTGACCTATTAAGACTATCTTCGTTCTTTATAAGAAAATAATTTTCAATTTTTTTATCAAAGTATGAAATCAGTATTCTGTATTTTTTATCATTAATTATCTTTATTATTTCTTCAAAAAAAAATTTTTTATTTTTATTAAAATCCCTAAATCCATGATTAGGTTTATCATGTAAGAATTCAAAGAATTCTGAAATTAATCTTTCATTATCTTTATTTAGCGTAATAGTTTTCATTTAAAAGTATTTAATAGCTATTTAGTCTATATAGTTATATAATAGAAATCAACACTATGAATAGGAGTAGTAGTTAATTATTTTTCTAAGAGAATTGATGTTAGCTGAAAATCAATAAAAATAATTAATGAACTCGCCTAGGAGTGGTTTCTCTGAAATAGATTAAGAGAAAACGTTATTCTACGAAACAGATTAAAGAAGTGGCATTAATATATGCAATGAAGGTGGTACCGCGGGTTTATCTCGTCCTTAATTTAAGGGCGAGTTTTTTTTTGTAAAATTGGAGAAAAAAAATGAAAGAAAATTTAATAAAAGGTAGCGAAATAGTATGTAAAGCACTTATAAATGAGGGTGTGGATACTGTCTTTGGTATTCCTGGAGGGGCAATATTGCCACTTTATGGGACTTTAAATAAATTTCCTGAAATTAAGCATATTCTTACTAGGCACGAACAAGGTGCGTGTCATGCAGCAGATGGTTATTCTAGAACAACTGGAAGAGTAGGCGTTGCGTTTGCTACATCTGGTCCAGGAGCAACAAATCTTATAACTGGTATGGCAACTGCAATGATGGATTCTGTACCTCTTGTTGCAATTACAGGACAAGTTGGAAGACCAGCGATTGGAACTGATGCTTTCCAAGAAACAGATATAACTGGTGCTACATTACCTGTTACCAAACATAATTATTTAGTTATGAAAGCTTCAGATATTGGATCTGTAATTCACGAAGCTTTTCATATAGCTCGGACAGGTAGGCCTGGACCTGTTTTAATTGATATTCCTAAAGATGTTTTTGATGAGTTAGCTGAGTATGATTTTTCAAAGGATTCTAAGATCAATCTTCCTGGATATAATCCATATCTTAAGGTTGATCAGAACCAGATTGAAAAATCAGTTGATCTAATAAATAAAGCTAAAAAGCCAATTATTTTAGCAGGTCATGGAGTAATTATTTCTAGAGCACAAAATAAACTTTTAGAACTCGCTGAAAAGGCTCAGATCCCTGTAGTAACTACATTACTTGGTATTTCTGCATTTCCAGAAGATCACATTCTTTCCACAGGTTTCCCAGGAATGCATGGAATGGCCTATGCTTCAATTGCTCTTGATGAAGCTGACTTGATTATTGCTATTGGCTCTAGATTTGATGATCGAATTGTTGGTAATGCAAAAAGGTTTGGAAAAAATTCTAAAAAGATTCATATTGATATAGATCCGGCCGAAATAAATAAGACAGTTAAGGTTGATTCTCCAATTGTTGGTGATATAAATGAGGTTCTAGAATTATTGAATCCTAAAGTCAATTCTGAAACTCATACTTCTTGGTTGAAAGAAGTGGAACATCTTAAGTCAGAACATCCATCATTGATGATTCCTGAATCAGAAACTTTATTGGGTCAACAAGTTATAAAGACTCTTTCTGATTTAACTGAAGGCAGTGCAATAGTATGTACAGGAGTTGGACAACATCAAATGTGGGCAGCTCAACACTATAGTTTTAAAAAGGATAGCACTTGGCTATCTTCTGGTGGATTAGGTACGATGGGATATGAAATACCATCTGCTATAGGAGCTCAAATAGGAGCCCCTGATAAAACTGTTTGGTCAATTTGTGGAGACGGAGGGTTTCAAATGACTGTTGGAGAATTGGCAACAGTAGCCGAAAATAAACTGCCAATCAAATATGCTATTTTGAACAATAATCATTTAGGTATGATAACTCAGTGGCAAGATATGTTTTACAATGGTCAAAATATGCATGAAACATATACCGGAAATCCAGACTTTGTAAAATTAGCTGAAGCATATGGAATAAAAGGCATCAGAGTTGAGCATCAGGATGATTTAGAGAAAGCTATTAATGAGGCAAATAACTATGATGGCCCTGTAATAGTAGATTTTGTCATAGAAAAAGTCGATTATGTTTATCCAATGATCCCAGCTGGTGGTAGTGTAGATCAATTAATTGAGGAGGAAAAAAAATAAATGTCCGATGGAATCCATATAAGAACTATAGTGGCTCTTGTTCACGATAAACCAGGTGTTCTTGCAAGAATATCAGGTCTTTTCAGAAGAAGAGGAGTGAATATTGAAAGCTTAGCAGTAGGGCACTCTGAGAAGAGTGGATTTTCTAGAATGACATTTGTGGTTGGTGGAGCAGAAAATTCTGTAAAAAATATTTCTTCACAATTGAACAAACTTATTGATGTAGTTGAAGCTTCTGATATTAGCGAAAAAAATATAGTTTGGAGAGAATTAGCATTAATAAAAGTTAAGTGTAATCAATCTCAAAGAGTAGAAATATTAGAATTATCGAAGGTGTTTAGGGTAAATGTTGTTGATGTTGGAATCAATAATATTACTTTTGAATTAGCTGGAGGTAAATCAAAAATAGATTCTTTTATTGAGCTATTAGACGCGTTTGGTGTTTTAGAGGTTATGCGAACTGGTAGAATAGCAACACTAAGAGGAGCAACAAAAGTAGGAATAAATGATGGTGAATTTACTGCATCAGATAATTCAGATATTTATATAGCTGACAAAGATGCATCTGGTTCTGTATAAAAATTAGAAATAGAAAGAAGGAGAAAAATGGCAAAATTATATTATGACAAAGACATTGATGATCAAATATTAAGAAATAAAACAATTTCTGTTATAGGTTATGGTTCTCAAGGACATGCACACGCTCAGAATCTAAAAGATTCTGGTTTTAATGTGATTATTGGGCTTTACGAAGGCTCAAAATCAAAAGATCAAGCTGAACATGATGGTTTTGAAGTTTATAGCATTTCTGAAGCTGTAAAAAAATCTCAACTTATCAGTTTATGTATTCCTGATCCTTCAATGAAAAAAGTTTACAACGAAGATATAAAAGATAATTTAGAAGAAAATGATATTCTTTTGTTCGCCCATGGTTTTGCAATTCTATATGAAGAAGTAAAACCTCCAGATAACGTTGACGTAATTATGATTGCACCAAAAGCCCCTGGCCATAGAGTTCGAGCGGTTTTTGAAAGAGATTTAGGTGTCCCTTGCTTGATAGCTGTTGATAAAGACTTTTCAGGTTCTGCACATGACATAGGACTTGCATATGGAAAAGGAATAGGTGGCGGAAGAGCTGGAATTTTAGAAACAACTTTCAAAGAAGAAACTGAAACGGACTTATTTGGTGAACAAGCTGTCCTATGTGGAGGTGTTACAGCTTTGATCAAGGCAGGTTTTGAAGTTTTAACTGAAGCTGGCTATCAACCTGAATCAGCTTATTTTGAAGTTTTGCATGAATTAAAACTTATTGTTGATTTGATTTATCAAGGAGGGCTTGAAGGCATGAGATATTCTGTTTCTACGACTGCCGAATATGGAGATTACACAGTAGGACCAAGAATAATTGATGATTCAGTAAAGAAAGAAATGAAAAAAGTTTTAGATGATATCCAAAGTGGAAGATTTGCAAGAGAATGGATAGCAGAAAATGATGAAGGTCTTCATAAATATGATGATCTCAGAGAAGCAGATTTAACTCATCCTGTAGAAAAAATTGGTAAAGAGTTAAGAGCAATGATGCCATGGCTGGAATCCACAACATAAATTTTTAAAGGGCACAAAAATGCTAGAAAAACAAAAAAATGATAAGCTTATAGTTTTTGATACTACATTGAGAGATGGAGAACAATCAGCTGGAGCTTCATTGACTTCTCAAGATAAATTTAGAATTGCATCTCAGTTACAAAAACTAAATGTTGATATTATTGAGGCAGGCTTTGCAGCAAGTTCTCCTGGAGATTTTGCTGCAGTAAGAAAAATTGCTCTTGAGATAGAAGGTCCAACAATAGCTACACTTGCACGTGCAGTAAAGAGTGATATTCAGTCTGCAATAGATTGTGTAAAAGATGGATTAAAGCCTAGAATACATACTTTTCTATCTACATCAGATATTCATTTGTTACATCAAATGAAAAAGGATAGAGAATCTATCATGTCTATGGCTATAGATGCTGTTAAACAAGCTAGAGATTCTGTTGCTGACGTTGAATTTTCACCTATGGACGCATCTAGATCCGATCCTGAATATTTATATATGATGCTAGAAAAAGCCATAGAAGCAGGTGCAACTACAGTTAATATCCCTGATACAGTTGGTTATACAAATCCTAAAGAATTTGGGGAATTGATTTCTGGAGTTTTTAAGAATGTTTCCAATATAGATAAAGCTATAGTTAGTGTTCATTGTCACAATGATTTAGGGATGGCAGTTGCAAATAGTCTTTCAGCTTTAGAAAATGGAGCAAGGCAAATTGAGGGTTGTGTAAATGGACTTGGAGAAAGAGCAGGAAATGCTGCTTTAGAGGAAGTAATTATGGCTGTGAAAACAAGGCCTGATCACTATGGAATCACAACCGATATAAATACTGCTGAGATTGGCCCATCAAGTAGATTAATTTCAAATATTTTTGGATTCCCTATACAGTTTAATAAAGCAATTACAGGTCAAAATGCGTTTAGACATTCATCTGGAATTCATCAAGATGCTTTCTTAAAAGAGCGAACAACATTTGAAATTATGCATCCGGATGAAGTTGGATGGAAGGGTGATGCAATAGTTTTAACTAAAGTTTCCGGAAGAGCAGGACTAAAAGCAAGATTAGAACATCTAGGTTATAAAGTTACTGATAAAGAATTACTAGAAATATTTAACAGCTTTAAGAGTTTAGCAGATCAAAAAAGAGAAATAACTGATAAAGATCTGGAATCATTAATGAGTGAATTTCATAGAGAATTGGACACGACAGAGAATTTTAAAGTTTTAGATTTAGACGTTATTTGTGGGAACAAAAGAGATCCTATAGCAAATATTTCGTTAGAGATGCCTAATGGAAAAATAGGCAAAAGTTCAAAGTCAGGAACAGGCCCTGTTGATGCAGTTTGTAATTCAATTGATGAAATCACAAAAATGGATGTCAATTTAACAGAATTCTCTGTATCTTCTGTAACAGAAGGAATTGATGCTCTGGGAGAAGTTACTATCAGAATAGAAAAAGATGGGACTATCTATTCAGGTCAAGGATCAGATACTGATATCATTCTTGCAAGTGCTAAAGCTTACGTTAATGCAATAAATAGATACTTAATAATTGAATCAGTAAATTAATTACTAAAAATATTCGAATAAGGAGAGATTAATGTCTAAGAAATTAACAATGTTTGAGAAAATTTGGAATAAGCACATAGTGGCTGAACCAAAGGATCAGCCCGAAATATTATACATAGATCTTCATCTTGTTCATGAGGTGACATCTCCTCAGGCATTTGAAGGACTTAGATTAAATAATAGAAAAGTTAGAAGACCTGATTTAACTATTGCAACTGTTGATCATAATATTACAACTGATGATACGCGTACTCAAATAATCAAGGATGAAATTGCTAGAAAGCAAGTTGAGACAATTAGAGAAAATTGCAAATCTAATAATATTACTCTTTTTGATGTTTGGGATAAAGAACAAGGTATAGTTCATGTTATTGGTCCTGAACAGGGATATACTCAACCAGGGATGACAATAGTTTGTGGAGATTCTCATACCTCTACTCATGGAGCTTTTGGAGCTTTAGCTTTTGGGATTGGAACCTCTGAGGTCGAACACGTTCTTGCTACTCAAACTTTAAGGCAAAGGAAACCTAAAACTATGAAGGTAGAATTTAAGGGCTCTTTGTCTAAAGGAGTAACTGCAAAAGATATGGTTCTTAAGCTAATTGGTCAAATAGGTACTGCTGGTGGCACAGGATACGTAATGGAATATACAGGTGAAGCAGTTAAAAGTTTGAATATGGAAGGCAGAATGACCATTTGTAACATGTCTATTGAAGGTGGTGCAAGGGCAGGTATGATAGCTCCCGATCAAACAACTTATGATTGGATGAAAGGAAGAAATAAAGTCCCAAAAGGATCTGATTGGGAAAAAGCTATAAAAGAATGGGATGAATTAAGATCTGATCCAGATGCAATATATGATTCTTATGTAGAAGTTGATTGTAATGATTTAGAACCTTTTGTTTCATGGGGGACGAACCCTTCTCAAGTATTACCTGTTTCAGCAAAAATACCATCTCCTGATGATTATGATGTTTCTATTGAATCTCAATCATGTGCTAATGCTTTAGAATATATGGGCTTGAAACCTGGAACTAAAATAGAAGAAATTAATGTAGATAGAGTTTTTATTGGTTCATGTACAAATGCTAGATTGACAGATCTAAGAAGCGCTGCTGCAATCATAGAAGGTAAGAAAGTAAATAAAAATGTTAGAGCTCAAGTGATGCCTGGGTCTACTTTAACAAAAATTCAAGCTGAAAAAGAAGGTATAGATGAAATATTTAGATCTGCTGGATTTGAGTGGAGAGAATCAGGTTGTTCAATGTGTTTGGGTATGAATCCAGATATAATTGCACCAGGAGAAAGATGTGCTTCAACTTCAAACAGAAATTTTGAGGGAAGGCAAGGAAAGGGCGGAAGAACTCATTTAGTAAGCCCTGAAATGGCGGCAGCAGCTGCTATAGAAGGACATTTTGTTGATGTTCGAGATTGGTAGGAACTAATTTTGACAAAACAAAAACCAAAAAAGTTTGGAAAACCAAAGTCTTTTTCTAAATATTCAAACGCTGATCCGCTACAGAAAACTAGTTTGTTGTCAAAAGTTTTTGGGAATCAAAAAAAATTAGATGATGCAAGAGACTCTTTTTTCAGTTCTTATAACTTTGAATCAAATATTAATCCTATGAGATTGATTTCCTTATTACTTTTAATATCAATAATTTTATGCATAGCTATGTTTTTCATTGAAAGAAGTAATGAGAATATTTATAAATCATGGACTTATCAAGGTGTGACAACCATTCCTCCTTCTGATGCGTTAGATTTTGATTTAGTGATTGAATTTTCAAAAAAAGAAAATTTTGATAAATGTAACACAAATAATCCCAAAAAATTATTGGATGGAATTTGTGATGAATCCTTACAATTAGTAAATGATATGAATAAAACTCAATCTCGATCACAAGTATTATATATTTTTCAATTTTTACTAATGTTTATACTTTTTTTCCCATTAGGTACTTTCTTCCATAGAACTTTGAGAAATATTAAGACATTGAAATATCAAACATCAATATCTCCAGAAAAAATGATTGTATGGATATACTTTGCAATATTTTTATATTTTTTGGCGATCTTTACATCGAGATTTATTTCAAAAGAATTCAACATAGCATTCATGATTTTTTTAGTACCTTTGTCTTTTCTTGTTTTCAGAATAATCAAAACATTTATTGAAATTTATAAAGGTAGCTTAATTGATGTTTCAGAAAACTTATTTACTACTTTTACATTGAAATTTAAACTATGGATTACAGCATTTGTTGCTGTACTATTTTTTAATCCTTCTACTATTACAAGATTTTGGGCTTATGATTCTGTAATTGTAGAAGATTTGATTGATGCTACTAAATTAATGTATTTTTCTTCATTATTGCTAATAATTTTTTCTTTGTTGACATTAGCTATGGTGGTAGAAATTTATAAATTACAGGAAATAAAAAAAATAAAAACTGGGTCTATCACTGTAGATCCTTTACAATAACTATAGGAGAAAAAAATGGAAAAATTTATTGAACATACAGGTCTTGTAGCACCACTTGATAGAGTTAATGTTGATACCGACCAAATAATTCCAAAACAATTTCTAAAAAGAATTGAAAGAACAGGTTTTGGGCAATTTGCATTCTACGATTGGAGATATCTTGAAGATGGA
>Ga0208624_1001254_pt1 | contig 12184 bp, 9 predicted proteins | sample Knorr_S23_td_DCM_FD_185607 | JGI IMG/M metagenome (GOLD analysis project Ga0208624, IMG submission 185607) | Marine microbial communities from Southern Atlantic Ocean transect - Knorr_S23_td_DCM_ad_71m_LV_A (SPAdes) (version 2) | ecosystem: Environmental > Aquatic > Marine > Oceanic | place...
AAGAAAGAATTTTGACCTCGTTATTGCAAGGGACGGACAAGCTGGCGTGGAAGCAGCTCAAAAAGAAAATCCAGATATAATTCTGATGGACCTTAGTTTGCCAGTTTTAGATGGTTGGGGCGCTACAAGGAAACTGAAAAGCGACGCTTCAACGAAGGATATTCCAATCATTGCACTATCAGCTCATGCTATGGAGGAGCACAAATCTAGTGCTATCGAGGCAGGATGTAACGATTATGATACTAAACCAGTTGATTTTGCTCGATTGATGTCAAAAATTGAAGAGCAACTAGCAAAGGTATAGTTTTTATGTTGTCGAACGAAAGCGAAATACTTGTTGTTGATGATATAGAGGATAATAGGTATACGCTTGAGCGCCGCCTCAAACGGGATGGGTATGAAAATATCACTTTAGTTGACGGGGGTGCCGCAGCACTGGAACTAATAAGTGAACGGCAGTTTGATCTTATTCTATTAGATTTGATGATGCCGGAAATCAGCGGGTTGGATGTTTTAAAAAATCTTAAATCTGATCCACTGCACCGAAACATTCCAGTCATAATGGTAACCGCGGCAGATGAGGTAGAGACAGCTGCTGAATGCATTACTGTTGGGGCTGACGACTTTATCACCAAACCTTTCAATAAAACGCTTTTGCGTGCCCGAGTGGCTGCATCACTTGAAAAAAAGAAGCTCCGCGATCAAGAAGCAATTTATCTTAATCGGATAGAGAAGGATAAACGCAAATCGCTAGATTTAGTTCGCTCATTTTTGCCCAAGTCAGCAGCATCAGAGATTAAATCGTTAGGTAAAGTGACTCCTCGTAGGTACGAAGATGTGGCAATACTGATTTGTGACTTAGTTGGCTTTACTAAGTTTTGCGAAGATAATTCTCCGGAGACAGTTGTAGAGGAACTTGAAACTGTATTTGGCCTTTTCGAAAAAGTATTTGAAGAATATTCAATAGAGAAATTAAAAACTGTAGGCGATGCTATGGTTGGGGTCTCTGGCATCTCTAACGAGGCGGACGAGCCGGTATATGACATTGCTAAATGCGCTGTGGCGCTAAGTGAATTATCCAAAACGCGTGAGATAAAATGGGATCTCCATTTGGGGATACATTTTGGCCCCGTCGTGGCGGGCGTCATAGGGCAAAAGTCCATGCAGTTTGATTTCCTAGGCGAAACGGTCAACACCGCGTTTAATATATGTGGTTTATCAGAAAAGAATGATATTTTGATTTCTAATGACGCGTGGATGCAATCACGTACGGACATAAAAGTAACGTCCATCGGCGCAGATAAATTAAGAGGAAATCATGCGGTCGAAATATTTAAATGCATAGAAGTTATCTAACTTCTAGACAACTCTTCATCAATTGATCAAAAAAGTGAAATTGCTTGGATTAGTGCTTTTGGTCTTTTTGATAGCAGGTCCCCTTTTAGCATTGGGAGAAGTTAAAATCATGGGTAAGGCTTGGTGGGAGGCGTCAAGACAGTCCTCAGGTATCTCTCCTAATCCTGATGAAGTAATGGAAGCAGTGATTCAAGTGTTTGCAGCACGGGCCTTCAGTTGGCGTGGCATTTTTGGAGTTCACACTTGGATTGCTGTTAAGCCGACAAACGCCTCTGAATATACTGTGTATCAGTTAGTAGGTTGGCGTCTCAGGAGGGGAGAAGATCCGGTGGTCATTCAGCGAGATATTCCCGATCGTCTCTGGTATGATGCGGTACCAGAATTGCTTGTAGATGTTCGCGGCGAGGGTGTTGATGAGTTAATTAAAAAAATAGACAAGGCTGCAAAAACTTATCCTTATAGAAATACCTATTCCGTCTGGCCAGGACCAAATAGTAATACGTTCATCGCATGGATTGGCCGCATTGTACCAGAGTTACGTTTGGATCTGCCTCCTACTGCAATAGGAAAAGATTGGTTGGGAAAGACAAATTTTTTTTCATCTACCCCAAGTGGCACCGGGTATCAGTTTTCAGTTTTAGGTCTTTTTGGTATTTTAATAGGAGTGGAAGAAGGGTTAGAAATTAACATCTTGGGATTAAACTTCGGAATTGACGTGTTTGATATGAGTTTGCGCGTGCCGGGTATCGGAAGACTTGGCTTTCAACGGACTATTAGGCCTCGGACGCTGTGAAAGTAAAACATTCAACCGTTAAAATGTCTGGATAGTTAAAAAAAGTTTTAGTGCCGAAATTAATTGTGTACAAATATTTTCAATTTGTTGCAAAACGGAGAAACTGTGCCCTTTAAAAATGAATCATCGAGAACCTGCGGTGAAATACCTATTTTGGATATGTCTCCGTTGGTTGATGGCGGTAACATCCAGGAATTAGCAAAGGAACTCAGGTCAGCTTGCAAAGATATTGGCTTTTTTTATGCCGTGAACCACGGCGTCTCTAACACTGTAATCACGAACGCATTCGAGGCATCACGCCGTTTTTTTGATCAGCCTCTGGAATGGCGAATGCAGGTGCATAAAGATCGTTTTCATCGTGGGTACTTACCACTGGGTACGACAAAGTATCCTGGAAAGCCCGCTGATTTGAAAGACAGCTTTGATATCGGGGTAGATTTACCGCTGACGCATCCGGATGTTGAAGAAGGACTACCCTTGCATGGCCCTAATCAGTGGCCAGTTGCTGAGTGGTTCAAAGAGCCGGCTGAGCTCTACTTTTCTGCGGTAAAGTCTTTTGGATTTAAATTATTGCTCTTGTTCGCCAAAAGCCTAGATCTCGAAGACGATTTTTTCTTAAGGCATTATGATAATCCGACAATACTTATGCGTATGTTACATTATCCACCGCAATCGGAGGCACAAGAGGAGGGATCGATCGGTGCTCTTGCTCACACAGATTACGGAGTGATAACTGTACTGGCACAGGATCCACTGGGTGGTTTGGAATTAGAACGTCGAGACGGTAGTTGGATTAAGGCACCATATATTCCCGGGACATTTGTTGTGAATATTGGTGATTTAATGGGGAGATGGACAAATGATGTTTATAGATCAAATAAACATCAGGTTATAAATCGGTTGGGCGTAGAGAGATTTTCTATACCGTTTTTTTTTAATCCTAATCATAGGTCAGTGATAGAGTGTATCCCGACTTGTAAAACCTTAAAGAGGCCCGCTCGATATCCGCCAGTAGTTGCCGGGGAATATATAGCTAACAAAATAAGAGCAAATCAGGGCTTTAAAGGGTAGATACTCACATCTAGGCTCATGCAATTTTTATTAAGACAAGATGTCTATTCAGCGGCAAGGCGTTGTCGCCTTATTTGAAATCCATATTTTTTATCGAGCTCTAAGTCTTCCAATATTGCTAAACCTCGGTCCAATTCAGCGCCCTCTAGAAGACGCAGTGGTTTTCTAAGTGGCCCTGCTGGCAGGCCTACTGCATGCATTAAACTTTTCACACTGACAGGATTTATATGGGAATAATTGTATTTCAATAATTCGAGGTTATGTAACCATGCTTCGCGGCAGGCAAATGCATCCTCACCTGTCTTCCATGGTGTTGATATAACTGCCATTTCCTGCGGGATAATATTGCCACTCATATTAGCTGTACCATGTCCACCTAGTGACATCATTGAAATCACCAACCCTAAGTTAGGTGCGCAGCAACACATAAGGGAGAGATCGGGCTTAGCAGCACAGAGTTCTGCAGCTTGTCCAACACGGGTTGTGGATTCCTTTAACACCACGATATTTTCATGGCGGGCTAGTTTTAAAATATCAGAAGTTGTTAAGTCCGTTTTTACTCTTGGTGGATTATTGTAGAAGCCAATAGGTATGGTAGAGGCGTCAGCGATTTCCAAACAAAAATCGACGATATCGGCATTCGACGCGCAGATATAGGCTGGAGCGGCTATTATAGCACCATCTGCGCCATGGCTGCCCGCGTGATGGATAAAGTCTTTGGTTGTCTCTGTGTTTTGCCCTGTGCAACCGTAATAGAAAAGCATGCGTCCATTATGGAATTTCATCGTTTCTTCAAGGATATGTTTCCTTTCGTCTGTTGACAACATCGAAACTTCCCCCGTGGATCCCATTATTAAGACAGCCCGAGTTCCATTTTCTTGATGGAAATCTAATAGGGTCCTAAAACCCTCGATATCAACACTGCCATCATTATTAAAGGGTGTGATAAGGGCTACAAACGAGCCCTCTGGTTTAATATGGGGCATGAGTAAACTCCAGACATAAAACTTGTTCACAAAACATGTAAGCTCAAAGTATATACTTCAAAGGCGCTGAAAGTAAAAAAAAATGTGGCCCTTTATCCTTGGGAATGCTCCAAGAGAAAGTTACGGGTAAGCTGGGATATTTTTTTACTTCGTGTTTCTGGCAGCATGTGGCCGCCGAAATTTAAACAATATTTGGTCGTGTTTTTAATTTCTTTAGTAAGATTATCAGCATGCCATGGCGGCATTAGAATGTCATCCTTACTGGTGATCACTAGGCATGGTGAGGCAACCTTGTGCGTGAATGTTCGTGCGTCAAAATTGAGTATACTATTTAATCGTCTTTCTATTTGTAACGCATTATGCGGAAAGCGTTTGGCTGCAATCGCTTTAGCTTCAAATGCTTCCGTGTACTCCGCTTTATAATTAGCTGGGAACAAGATTGTAGAATTAAAATGAGTGTAAGAGTATGGGGACAATTGCTTTGCGGCATCAATTCTTAGCCTCTGTAAGGTAGTCAGTTGTTCATCGGCATAACTCCATGGATTTACTAAAGTAAGCGTTTTTACGCGTGGGGGTTGAGAGCTAGCCCAAGAGATCCCCAATCCACATCCAGTGGAATGACAAAATAAATGTGATGCCTCAATATCTAGATGATCTAAAAGGCAACTAATCTCAGTTATTCTATCTGATATACTAGGGCCATATTTGTCAGAGTTTGCAACACTACGGCCTGTTCCCAATTGGTCAAATAAAATAACAGAAAATTTTTTCGATAAACTATTTACCAGAGCTTTAGTTCCGTTTGGACCGACGCTTTGCGGCAATAAAAATAAAATTGGAACCCCGGTTCCCAACAGCTCATAATAAATTTCACCGTCTGGATGACGAACCACAGGCATCACTCTGTCCTTCTAAATCTGTAAGTTTGCGATCTCGAGTAATATGGTATTATCAAACAAGACAAACTTAAAGATTGAAATAGGGATACGTAGATGGCCAATCAAATAGCTTTGATCCTGGGAGTTGGCGCGGAAGATGGGATTGGCGGTGCTTTATGCAAAAGGGCAGCGCAAGACGGATACCATGTTGTTGCCGTTGGTCGTACAGAGGAGAAATTACGAAAAATAGTTGGAGCAATTAACAATAATGGTGGAAATGCAAGCTCCCTTGTCGTCGATTTAACGAAAGAGCCCGAGATCGTATCACTATTTATGGAGATCGATAATATGAACGAGGAATTGGCCTTCGTCTGTTATAATGCGGGAAACGCTTTCAGATGCGAAACTACTGAAATGACAGCCGCTTTTTTTGAAGAGGCTTGGCGTATTTGTTGTTTGGGGGGGTTCGTAAGTGGCCGAGAGGCCGCCGCTAGATTAGGCGCGCGGGGATCTGGGACTATTGTATTTACTGGTGCAACCGCCTCTCTAAGGGCTCGTCCACCTTTTTTGGCATTTGCGTCTGCAAAATTTGGTTTAAGGGCAGTTGCAAGTGGGTTGGCAAGAGAATACGGTCCAAAAGGAGTACATGTTTCGCATGTCATAATTGATGGTGGTATTAACGGTGATGTCATTCGAAACAAAGCTCCAGAACGGATTAAATCTGCAGGAGAAAATGGTATGCTAAATCCAAGTGCTATTGCAGAAACTTATTGGCAATTACATCTTCAACATCCATCGGCGTGGAGTTTTGAAGTCGATCTAAGACCATTTAAAGAAGTTTTTTAAAGTTTAGCAACGTAAGTTATTCTTGGATCGTGTCTATAAAATGCACGACGACATAGCGCATATGTTTCTTGCGGAGATTTTCATTTTCGCTAAAAAACATTGAAAGAATGAGGATAGATGGAAACTCTTTTATCACGCACCCCAATACTTCAAAGAAATATGGTGCTCGCAGCTTCCATGTTGTTCATGATTATAGGTACTGGCAGTGTCTATTTTATCGTCGTTGCCTTAAAGCCTATCAGTCTTCAATTCGATTGGCCGCGGGCAGTGCCATCGATAGCTTATGCCCTACAATATTTTGCCGCAGGATTTGGCGGGATTTTGATGGGGTATTGGCTTGATAAATTTGGGCTTGGGGTACCGGCTTTTATTGGTGCGACTATGCTCGGTCTTGGTTCAATTTTGACCTGTTATATTTCAAACCCGTGGCACCTTTATGCTATTTATGGAATAGTAATGGGGCTCTTAGGCAGGTCCACACTATTTTCGCCACTTACAGCAAATATTACGCGGTGGTTTGAGCACAATAAGAGCAGAGCCGTTGGGATCGTTGGTTCAGGACAGGCGCTGGCTGGCGCAGTTTGGCCGCCAATATTTCAATCCTCGTTCGCCTCTATCGGGTGGCGTGACACAGCATTTTGGTATGGCATATTCTGTCTGTTAACGATGTTGCCGTTAGCTTTCATACTTAAACAAACACCTCCAAAAATAGAGGAGGGACAGAGTGAAAAGAGTGGCAAGGAAGTTTCTTCAGATTCAAATAAATCACTCGATCTATTGGGTTTGTCGACATTGGCAGTACAAATTACTCTAGCAATAGCGTCAATAGGTTGCTGCGTAGCTATGGCCTTACCGTTAGCTCATATGGTCGCGCACGTTAGCGATTTGGGTTACGATTATGAGACAGGTGCTCAATTACTAGCGCTAATGTTAGGAACAGCGGGTGTCTCAGCATTTTTTGGAGTTGGTTTCTTTGGTAAGCGGTATGGCGGCCTGAAAACAATTTTTATTTTTTCGGGTGTCCAAGGTTTGTTTTTATTCGCACTCATTTTCGCGGATCATCTCTGGATGATTTACCTTGTCGCAATATTCTTCGGCTTGGGCTACGGTGGAGTTCTTCCCTGTTACCCTGTAATAGTGAGAGAGTTCTTGCCGGCCTCCCAGGTCGGCAGGCGGACAGCACTGGTAATACTATGCGCTAGCGGCGGGATGGCCCTAGGTTCGTGGATAGGCGGGGCGTTGTACGATGTGACCGGGTCGTACTCACTAGCATTTATTATTGGTGTTGGTTTTAATATTTTCAACTTAGTGATAATAGGTCACCTAATTCATCGCAACACTCGTCAGAAAAAAGCGGTTCTTTAGGGTATTGCATCAAAGTAAATGAAGTTCATTATAACCACTCGCGGCGACTTGATCGCATCGTTCGCGGTACTCCGGCGCTGTACCACTATATCTTACAATTGTGCGTGTTTGCTTGCCTTCAACGTTGAGGTTTACTCCGGTCATCCATGAATCTATCTCGTTGGAAAGAAGCCCTTCCGCTTTTTCGTGGACAAACTTGTGCCAATTTTCAACTGACTCGGGCGGCGCTTCTGCCACCGTCATACTTTTGCTTGTCATATATTCAATAAGATCACTAATCCATTCAACACTATATTCTATGCTTCTTGGATTGTTCCCGAGAGCGGCGTGCGGGCCAAGAATCATAAACATATTTGGGAAATCATCTACCATAACCCCCACGAAAGTTCGTGGGCCTTGCCTCCATTTATCTTTTAGAAGTTTACCGTCCGTTCCCCTTATATCTATTCTATCAAAGGCGCCTGTGACAGCATCAAAGCCAGTCGCATAGATAATGACGTCAAATTCAAAGTCTTTCTTTTTAGTTTTTATGCCTCTTGGTGTGATACGTTGAATGGGATCGTCCAACATGCTAATAAGTTCGACGTTAGCTTGGTTATAAACTTCATAATAATACGTCTCTTGGGGAACCCGCCTTGTCCCAAATCCGTGATCTTTGGGTATCAACATTTCAGCTATTTTAGGATCGTTGACTCTTTTGCGAATTTTATCTGCCACAAAATCAGACATAAGTTTATTGGCTTCCCTATCAACGAGCATGTCTCGAAAATTTCCTTGCCAAATACCAAATCCTTTTCCTGCATATCTATCCTCGTAAAATGCTTGGCGTTCTTCTTCTGTAACCTCGAAGGTGCCTCTTGGATCTATGGTGTGGACAAAACATGCCGCGGTCTTGCGGCAGAGTTCAAAGAGCTCGGGATAACCTGCACGTATTTGATCCATTTCCTCTTTGGAAATTGGTCCATTATGCAGGGGTGTGCACCAATTAGGCCGTCGTTGAAATACGGTAAGCGTTTTTGCAGTCTTCGATATATCCTGAATAGCTTGAACGCCGCTTGCGCCTGTACCAATTACTGCTACACGCTTGCCTTTGTAGTCAATACCTTCTTTGGGCCAAAGTCCGGTATGGCACCATGGTCCTTGAAAATCCTCAATTCCTTCAAATTTAGGCATTGTTGGTGTTGAAAGAAGTCCAACACCAGTTACAAGGAAACGTGTAGTGTAAGAAGTGCCATTTTCAACGCCTACTTCCCAACTATGTGTCTTTTTAGAATAATGCGCATATTTGACCCTGCTTGAAAATTTTATATCATCACGTAGTTTGAATTTATCAGCAAAATAATTACAGTACTTTTCTATTTCTGGTTGTCCTGAAAAATGTTCTGTCCAGTCCCATTCATCCAAGAGTTCTTTAGAAAACGAATATCCATAAGAATAACTTTCTGAGTCAAATCTGGCCCCAGGATAGCGGTTCCAATACCAAGTACCTCCAACGCCGGTACCTGCTTCTAATATTAATGCTTTAAGTCCAAGTCGGCGCAATTTATATAATTGATACATCCCAGACATTCCGGCACCTATAATTATGGCATCTAATTCAGGATTAAATGGGTGAGTATTTGACATTTTTCTATCAGGCCTCCTGGATACAAGCTCAAAATATTTTTGTTCGTTCCAGTTCATTGTAAAACCGAAATAATCTGCATTAATTTTATAGGATAAAAAGGTTTGAGCAAAAAAAAATCGTCAAAAATTAGTAGCTAGATAATATCCATTTTTTCAGACAGATTTCTTTCTTAGTCTTTTGTATCTCGACGATAACGCCTATTTTGTCTAAACACGTTTTGAATATTTTATTGAGTTTGATGTGATGACCAAAATACCAATTTTCCAAGTAGATGCTTTTTCAGATGAGATATTTTTTGGAAATCCAGCAGCTATCTGTCCGTTAGATAAGGATCTCACAGAATCTCAGATGCAGAATATTGCCAGAGAAAATAACTTATCAGAGACTGCCTTCGTGAAAATTGATAAAGAACCATTTTCTATTAGATGGTTCACCCCGACAACGGAAGTTGAATTATGCGGACACGCTACACTCGCTGCAGCAAGCGTGCTTTTTGATGAGTTTCTCCAGGAGCACCAAACAAAAGTATGTTTTTCATCGAAGAGTGGGGAGCTGCAGGCATCAAAAGAGAATGGGATGATATATTTGAATTTTCCAACGGATTATCCTAGTCAAACGGAGCGCAGCACTCATGTCGCTGAAGCCCTCGGAGCTGAGCCAATAAACTACTATAGAGGGAAGTTCGATCTTTTAGTCGAATTCGAAAAAGAACGGGAGATCAGAGAGATGGATCCAGACTTTCGTCTTTTAGGCAAACTAAATTCTAGAGGGGTTATCGTTACTGCACCTGGTTCAGATGTAGATTTCGTCTCACGTTTTTTTGCTCCCCAGGTTGGTGTTGATGAGGATCCCGTTACAGGATCCGCTCACACGACACTAACACCATTTTGGTCTGAACGGGTTGGGAAAAAGGTACTAGATGCGCAGCAATTATCATCTCGGGGCGGAAAGCTTAATTGTAAGTTGCTAGGAGAAAGAGTGCTAATAGGCGGCAAGACCGCTAGGTATTTAGATGGTTTTTTGACTATTTAAATAAAATCAGTTGCAAATTAATTAGGATAGTTTGTTTACAATGACGCTTAATCAAAAAAAAACTGCTATGGGAATTGGCGCACCAGTATTGCGCAAAGAAGATGAAAGACTGCTAACAGGTAATGGTCAATACACCGCGGACTTTACGCCGCCGGCTACCTGTTTTGCCTTCATACTAAGATCTCCCTACGCACATGCTGTTATAAAAGGGATCCGTTCCGAAATCAGCTTGAGCGAGCCTGGTATAATTTCTATTTTTACCGGAGCAGATTTACTTTCTCATAAAATAAAAGGTATTCCCCATAACGCTGAGTGGAAGGGAGCACCGGATGCAGAAATCCGACTACCTGATGGATTTGAGGTCTTCACACCTGAACATATGCCGCTTGCGACCGATCGAGTGCGATACGTTGGAGAGCCTGTTGCGTTAGTGATTGGAGAAACCGAGGAAGTGGCCCAGACAGCGGCAGAATTATTAGAAGTTGATTACGAGGTTCTTCCGTCCGTGATAGACGCCAGGGAAGGAATGCAAACGAGTGCTCCTGTTATATGGCCCGGATGCTCTAAAAATATCTCTCTTATGTGCGAAGTTGGTAACCCTTCTGATACAGAAGTAGCTTTTGAAAAAGCAACGCATATTGTGAAATTTGAAAGCTGGGTGCAGCGCATTACAGGCAGTCCTATGGAACCTCGAGCTGCTATTGGTTTGTACGATCGGAAAGAGGAGCGTTATGTGTTGCGGTCAGCCTCCGGTCGGGGGGCTGTGCAAACTCGTGAGCGTCTCGCCTACATGCTTGGCGTGCCTATGGAGAATTGTCATGTTGTATTTGGTGATATGGGAGGGAATTTTGGCACACGTAACGCTTTCTTCCCAGAGGCTTTTCTTATGCCGTGGGCAGCAAAAATTATAGGAAGGCCGGTGAAGTGGATTAGCAGCAGGTCAGACTGTTTCTCAAGTGATTATCAAGGTAGAGATCTAGCAGTCGAAGCCGAACTTGCTCTTGATGCAAGCGGAAAATTTTTGGGCCTACGAGGTACGAATGTGTCAAATTTAGGTGCTTATGTTGCTTATTTTTGGCCTTTGCGTAAGGGATTGTCTCTCATGCAGAGCATCTATGATATCCCAGCTGTTTCGTTTCAAGGGTTGGCAGTTTTTACCAACACTCCTCCAACGGCTGTATACAGAAGTGCTGGCCGTCCAGAAGCGATTTATGTTATTGAGAGGCTAATTGATCTTGCCGCTGACCAATGTGGGTTTGATCGAGTGGAACTGAGAAGGAAGAATATTATTCCTGCCACCAAATTGCCATTCACAACTGCAGTAGGGGTCACATATGACAGCGGTGATTATAACTCAGCCATGGAACTTGCTATCAAACGGAGTAATTGGGAAGGCTACAAGGAAAGAAAGGCAACCTCGCTTAAAAATGGTATGTGCCGAGGAAGGGCGGTGGCGAATTATATTGAAGTAACCAGTGGGATCCCAAGAGAGAGAGTGGAATTAAGGGCAAAATCAACAGGCAAGATAGAACTGGCGGTTGGTACAATGAGTAGCGGGCAAGGTCATGAAACAAGTTACGCTCAGGTTGCGGGCGAGTGGCTTGGTCTTCCAATTGAAAGTATTGATTTCATAGCTAATGATACTGACAAAATCTCTGTGGGTGGAGGATCACATTCTGGTCGCTCTATGCGCCTGGTGAGTATTGCAATTGGTGAAGCTATAGATGATTTCTTGAGCAAAGGTAAAAAAATAGCAGCTCAAATTTTAGAAACAGACCAAGACAAAGTTGGTTACAAAGCGGGTCACTTTATCTTTAAAGGTTCTGAAAAGTTTGTAACGATATCGCAACTCGCTAACGCATGTGAGACGCTAAATAGTCTTCCGCCAGAGTTGCAACATGAACTCATCGGTGTTGGTGATATAACAAATAGAGCTGGAGGATACCCTTATGGTTCTCATGTATGTGAGGTGGAGGTAGACCCAGAGACAGGTATAGTGCGAATTGTAAGATGGACTGGTGTAGATGACGTGGGTTTAGCAGTAAACCCAATAATCCTTCATGGTCAAGCTCATGGGGCAATTGTACAGGGAGTGGGTCAAGCACTCCTTGAACAAATTTATTACTCCAAGGAAGGATTTTTATTATCAGGTTCCTTTATGGATTACGCGATGCCCAGGGCATTGGACTTTCCTTTTTTAGATACTGTTATAACCGAAACACCCGCAACA
>Ga0208624_1001255_pt1 | contig 12182 bp, 7 predicted proteins | sample Knorr_S23_td_DCM_FD_185607 | JGI IMG/M metagenome (GOLD analysis project Ga0208624, IMG submission 185607) | Marine microbial communities from Southern Atlantic Ocean transect - Knorr_S23_td_DCM_ad_71m_LV_A (SPAdes) (version 2) | ecosystem: Environmental > Aquatic > Marine > Oceanic | place...
CAAGAAATATAATTACCAAGTTTTTAAAACTGCGACTTACGAGCAGAATGGTCATCGAGTCAGTAGCACATATGTAAGGGAGCAGCTTCTGAGTGATAACTTTGATTTGGTGACAGAAATACTGGGTAGGCCGTACTCAATTTCGGGAACGGTTGCTATAGGTCAACAGCTCGGGTCCAGTCTGGGATTTCCGACGTGCAATGTAGATCCGGGTTGTAATCGAATTTCCCTGAGAGGGGTCTTCGCCTGCGAAGTCAAGTTGGGTCGGAGAATTTTCCAGGCAGCCGCTAATTTTGGGTATCGTCCTACCGTAGATGAAAAAGCAACCTTGCTTCTCGAAGTTCATATTCTTGATTTTAATGAAGATGTCTACGGACAGTTAATTGAGGTTATGTTTCGAAAAAAAATTCGTAATGAATTAAAATTTGACGGTATTGATGCTTTAAAAACTCAGATAGGTATCGATGTAGAGGATGTGAGAAAGTATTTTAATGAAGACTAAGTTTGAAATACCTTGTGATTTATTATGACAAACTATAAAGAAACACTTAATTTGCCGCATACGCAGTTTCCGATGAAGGCAAATTTATCCCAAAGAGAACCTCAAATCTTGAAGAAGTGGCAGGAGATGAATCTCTACCGAAAAATTATACAAAAAAATGCAGGTCAGCCAAGGTTTGTTCTGCATGATGGACCCCCCTACGCGAATGGGAATTTGCACTTAGGGCATGCTATCAATAAGTCTCTGAAAGATTTTGTTGTTAAGTCAAAGCAGCTAAATGGTTTTGATGCAGCATATATACCAGGGTGGGATTGTCATGGCTTACCTATCGAACACAATGTGGAAAAGAATAAGGGTAAGGCTGGGCAAAAGATTAGTCATCGAGAATTTAGAGACGAATGTCGGAAGTATGCTAAGAAACAGGTAGAAATTCAAAAGGCGGGATTTGTACGCTTAGGTGTTCTTGGAGATTGGGATAATCCTTATCTGACAATGAACTATAAAACGGAAGCAGATATTGTTCGAGCACTGGGAAAAATTGTTTCTAATGGTCATATGGTAAAAGGATACAAGCCGGTTTATTGGAGCGTTGTTGGTGGCTCTGCTTTGGCGGAAGCAGAAGTTGAGTACCAAGAAAAAGAGTCTTTCGCTATTGATGTGGAATTTAATGTAGCTGAACGTGATAAGTTCTTGGGAGTGTTTTCGGATCTCGATAGAAAAAAAGTAGCAGACTCTGTCTCTGTCGTCATATGGACAACAACTCCATGGACTTTACCTTCTAATCAAGCCGTTTGTCTTAGTGCAACTTTAGACTATGCACTAGTGAAAATCGATAGCGATGATAAATGCAAAACTATTTTGATAGCTACCGAAATGATAGATGAAGTGATGAGGCGTTATGATGTCGAGGAGTACGATGTTCTGGCAGAGGTCAAAGGAGCGGCGCTGGAAAATTTTGAGCTTAAACATCCTTTTATTGATAAAAACGTCCCGTTGATTTTGGGTGAGCACGTCAACACAGAAGCCGGCACCGGAGCTGTGCATACGGCTCCTGATCATGGTCTTGATGATTTCTATGTGGGTCAAAAATATGGGATTGGCACTCTAAATCTGGTTGATGAAAACGGGCTTTTTAGTGAGGATGCTGGTGAATTTGCGGAAGCTCATGTTTATAAAGTTGATGAACAGATAATTGAGAAACTAAAAGCGAATAAGAAACTAATAGCGCTCGAGAAAATAACACATAGCTACGCACATTGTTGGCGAACTAAAACACCACTGATTTATAGAGCAACACCACAATGGTTTATTAGCATGACTGAGAAAGATCTTCTTGGTTCCGCTCTAAAAGCAGTCGACCAAATAAAATGGATTCCTGACTGGGGTAAAGCTCGGATAGAGTTAATGCTTAAAGGAAGTCCAGATTGGTGTATTTCTCGTCAGAGAACCTGGGGCGTGCCTATCACCATTTTTACCCATAAAAAAAATCAAGAGTTACACCCAAAGACTTCTGAGTTTTTCAAAGAGATTGCTAGACGGATCGAGCAAGACGGTATTGACGCTTGGTTCGACTTGGATCCGAAGGAGCTATTGGGATCTGATGCTGAGAATTATGAAAAAGTTACAGATACTCTTGATGTTTGGTTTGACTCCGGGGTTACCCATTATTCGGTAGTTGAGAAAAGAGATGAGCTTGATTTTCCTGCGGACCTTTATCTTGAAGGTTCAGATCAGCATCGCGGATGGTTTTTATCTTCTTTGAAAACGGCAATAGCTATGTATGGACATGCGCCATACAGAGAGGTTTTAACCCACGGGTTTTTTGTTGATGCCGAAGGGAGAAAAATGTCTAAGTCGTTAGGTAATACAGTCGCGCCTGACAAAATCTATCAACAATACGGTGCAGACGTTTTGCGGCTTTGGGTGGCGGCTACAGACTATCGCGGAGAAATGACAGTATCGGAAGAAATATTTAAGCAAGTGTCTGACTCCTATCGTAGGATTCGAAATACAGCAAGATTTATGCTTGCTAATTTGAATGGATTTGATCCTGCGAAACACACCATAAGACCGGGTGAAATGTTGGCAATGGACTATTGGATAGTTCGACGCTGTCAGTTACTGCAAACTGAGTTAATGTCACACTATAACGACTACAATTTCCTTGGCGTATATCAGAAGATCCATAATTTTTGCGTAGTAGAACTAGGTGGTTTCTATCTGGATGTTATAAAAGATCGTCAATATACATTGAAGTCAGATAGTCTTGCACGAAGGTCAACTCAAACAGCGATGTTTCACATTCTTGAGATGTTTAGCCGATTGATTGCGCCGATCATTAGTTTTACTGCAGACGAGATTTGGGAAAACATCCCCGGTGATAGAGCGGATTCGGTGTTTCTTACAAACTTTTCCGACGCTGTCGAAGATTTGCCAGAATTGAGTGAGTTGGATGATCAATACTGGTCAACCTTGATGGAGGTGAGGTCTGCTGTCAATAAAGAGTTAGAGGTTAAGAGGTCAGAGAAGGTAATTGGTTCAGGTTTAAGTGCTGAGTTAGAGTTATTCTGTAGCGCAAATTTGATGGTGGACCTAAAGCGTTTGGAAGAAGAGCTACGTTTTGTTCTGATTGTATCTAAGGCGTCGGTTTATGACATTGATGACGCAGATTCATCAGCCAAACCAACAGGAATAACTGGTTTAAAGATTCGCATTGAGGCTTCTAATTTCGAAAAGTGTGATAGGTGTTGGCATCATCATGTCAGTGTTGGTAAAAACAGTGATCACCCTTTGCTTTGTGAACGTTGTATTACCAACGTTGAAGGTGACGGCGAAACTCGCAGATTTGCGTAAGCGTATTTGGTGAAAAAGTGGTCGATCTTGGTAAAAAAATAAGTAATGGTTCTCGAGTAACCTTACATTTTTCATTGTCACTCGCGAATGAACAAGTGATCGATTCTAACTTTAATAAAGAGCCTGCCAGTTTTGAAATAGGTGATGGTAGTATGTTACCCGAGTTTGAAAACTTGCTTATAGGTGAGCATGAAGGGGCTTTAATTGAGAGTACTTTGCCCCCCCAAAAAGCTTTTGGTGATAAGAATCCGGAAAATATTCAGCGTTTTGCCGCTGACAAATTTACCCATTTGCTTGAAGATGAGGTTCTGCCGACAGAAAGAGGAAGTGTCGTAGTTTTTAAAGACCCTGCTGGATTTGATCTCCCTGGAGTTGTATCTCAAATATCTAAAGACTTCGTGCTTGTGGATTTTAATCATCCACTGTCAGGTAAAGATATTATTTTCAAAGCACATATTGTCAAAATTGATGACCCGGGTGTTTCACGGATAGAAGTCAAACTCTAAAGTTGCGATGACCAATCAAAAATCTCACAAATCTAGCATGTCAATAAAGTTAGCTAATCCTAGGGGGTTTTGTGCAGGGGTTGACCGGGCGATAGATATAGTAGATCGGGCGCTTGATATTTTTGGTGCGCCTATTTATGTCCGGCATGAGGTTGTGCATAATAAATTTGTGGTGGATAAATTGAGAGGTCGGGGCGCTATATTTGTTGACGAACTATCTGATATTCCCTCAAGAGATTGTAAGGGAAAGACTCCTGTAGTTATATTTAGTGCTCATGGTGTCGCAAAAGAGGTACAGGAGGAGGCAATTAAAAGAGGTTTTAAAGTTTTTGATGCAACATGCCCTCTGGTCACCAAAGTCCATCTTGAAGTAGCAAAATACAGTCAAGCAGGCAGAGAATGTATTTTGATCGGACATCAGTTCCACCCCGAGGTCGAGGGAACGATGGGTCAATATGAGACTAGCAATGGCGGGAAAATTTACTTAGTTGAATCAGTAGGTGATGTTCAAAGTCTAAAGGTTAAAGACCCTCAACTGCTTTCTTACGTCACCCAAACCACTTTATCTATGGATGATACGAGCCGAATAATTGACGCACTAAAAGGACGCTTCCCTTTAATCACAGGGCCACGTAAAAAAGATATTTGTTATGCAACTCAGAACCGGCAAGACGCAGTGAAACAATTAGCGTTGGAATGTGACTTACTCCTCGTTGTTGGCTCTCCCAATAGCTCTAACTCAACTCGCTTAAAAGAGTTAGCAGAGCGGTTGGGTTGTTCGTCATACTTGATCAACAGTGTTGGCGATATCGATCCAAAATGGTTTGATGGTAAATACCAATTTGGAATTACGGCAGGTGCCTCTGCTCCTGAGATACTAGTGCAGCAAGTAGTGGAGTATCTGCAGGAGATGTCCCAAATAAAACCAGAGGAGTTGAGCGGAGTCGAAGAAAATGTTGTTTTTTCAATGCCAAAAGAATTACGCATGGCTTGAAACGCTTTCCTGCATTGTTTTAATGTAGTCCTTCTAAATTTTTTAATTGAGTTTCGAAAGATTCGAGTGTGGAACTAATCTGATTTTTCTTTTCCCGTTCTTTAATTACGATTGAGGACGGAGCATTGTTTACAAATTTTTTATTATTTAGTTTTGTCTCTACTGCTTTTAAACCAGACAGTAGTTTGTTGATCTCTTTCATTAAACGAGATCGTTCTGCGTCAACATCGATTAAACCTTCCAGCGGGACTAGTATCTCAAGTTCATCGAATCTCTGGGTTGCTGAAGCAGGGGCCTCATGACCATCTTCTAACCAGCTTATATCCTTAAGTTTTGCCAGTTTCTGCAAGTAGGGTTTGTGGATTTCCATCCTCTCCTTGTCTGTTAGGGATCCGTTACGTAAAAGTATGTTTATACTTTTCGCAGGCGAAATATCCATTTCTCCTCTTATATTCCTAATTGAAAGAATTACTCCTTTCAACCATTCGATATGCTCTTCCGCCTCCTCATCTATATTTTCCCGATCATAAGTTGGATATGACTCCATCATAATGCTTTGCCTATTTATGCTAATTAAGGGCGCAATTTTCTGCCAAACCTCTTCAGTTATGAAAGGCATAAATGGATGGAGTAGTCGTAATGTTTTTTCAAGAATGAAAATAAGTACAAATCTTGTCGCTTGCGCATTTTCAGGATTTTTTTCTTCATCCCAAAGAGTCGGCTTTGATAATTCGACATACCAGTCACAATATTCATTCCAGATAAACTCATACAACTGCTGTGATGCAAGGTCGAAGCGGTAACTTTCCATTGCCAAATCTACTTGTTTAATAGCTCGTTCAAAACGACTTATTATCCAACGATCTGAAATCGATAGGTTTTTAGAATCTAAAGAGTTTGCTAGCTGCTTTTCTTCGGAATTCATCAGCACATACCGTGCAGCGTTCCAAATCTTATTACAGAAATTTCTAAACCCTTCGGTTCTACCAAGATCAAACTTAATATCGCGACCTGTTGATGCTAGCGAGTAAAATGTGAATCGCAGAGCATCAGTGCCAAAGCCTGCAATGCCATTAGGGAATGACTCGCGAGTATGCCTCTCAATTTTTTGTTTAAGTTGAGGCTGCATTAGATCCGCGGTCCTTTTTGATGTTAGCGCCTCGAGACTAATTCCGTCTATTAAGTCTATCGGATCCAGGATATTCCCTTTTGACTTCGACATTTTCTGACCGTGTTCATCTCGCACCAAACCAGTGATATATACTTTCTTGAAAGGCACCTGTCCTGTGAATTTTAAGGTCATCATTATCATTCTTGCGACCCAAAAAAATATAATGTCAAAGCCGGTTACCAAAACATTAGTAGGATGGAATCTGTCAAAATAGTCGCGTTTATTAGGCCAACCTAATGTTGAGAAGGTCCATAATGCTGACGAGAACCAGGTGTCAAGGACGTCCTCGTCTTGAGAAAGGGTTACAGTGTCGTCTAGGTCGTACTTTTTGCGGACTGATGCTTCATCGGCTGCTGCATAAATATTCCCATGTTCATCGTGCCAAGCTGGAATTCTGTGCCCCCACCATAACTGACGGGATATACACCAGTCTTGGATGTCGCGCATCCACGAAAAGTAAGTGTTTTCCCAATTTTTTGGCACGAATTCAATATCTCCGTCTTCAACGGCCTTTATTGCAGGCGCTGCTAGGGACTCTATTGCGAGATACCATTGGTGGGTTAAATAAGGCTCAATTACAACTCCGCTTCGGTCTCCTCTCGGGATTTTTAACTTATGGGCTTCTATTCTTTCAAGCAAACCCAAAGCTTCTAATTGGTCTACTATACTAGCTCGCGCTTCGAAGCGGTCCATGCCTCGATAAGTCTCAGGCGCATTTTCGTTTACTAAAGCATCGTCCGTGAAAATATTGATTATCTCTAAATTATGTCGTTTACCCACTTCATAGTCGTTGAAGTCATGGGCAGGCGTAATCTTTACGCACCCAGTTCCAAATTCTGGATCAACATACTCGTCAGCAATTATTGGAATTTCTCTATCACATAGTGGCAGCTGAACAGATTTTCCAATCAAGTGGAGGTATCGCTCGTCATTGGGATGGACCGCCACAGCGGTATCCCCGAGCATGGTCTCAGGGCGCGTAGTGGCTATCACGATTGAATCTTCTCCCTTTAGAGTCTTCTCGTCATTTGCAAGCGGGTATCGAAAATGCCACAAGGAACCATCTTCTTCTTCCGAGATTACCTCTAAATCTGAGATCGCAGTTCGTAGCTGTGGATCCCAGTTGACTAGTCTGTTGCCTCTGTATATGAGGCCTTCATCAAACAGGTCAACGAATACTTTTTGGACCACTTCAGATAATTCTTGATCCATCGTGAAACGTTCTCTGGACCAGTCCAAAGAGGATCCCATGCGTCGCAGCTGCTGGGTGATTATGTTTCCAGATTCTTCTTTCCAGTCCCAAACTTTCTCTACAAATGCCTCTCTTCCTAATTCCTGTCGGCTAGTTCCTTTTGTATTTAATTGTCTTTCGACAACCATTTGGGTCGCAATCCCCGCGTGATCTGTGCCTACTTGCCATAAGGTTTGTTTGCCAAGCATTCTGTGGTATCGAATCAAAGCATCCATAATGGCATGCTGAAAACCATGCCCCATATGAAGTCTGCCTGTAACATTGGGAGGAGGTATGGCGATGCAATAGGTGTCGCCTTTGCCTTGGGGTTTGAAATATCCGCGATCTTCCCAGGTTTTATACCAACGATCTTCTAATTCTTGCGGTTTGTAAGTTTTATCCATTAATCTATTGAACTAAGGCGGCTTGAGACAAATGAGCTAGTATACAGTAAGGATCAAACTAATTCCTGAATCTCAAAGATAATTAATCACTTGCAGTTTTAAGTTTGTTAACTTTAAAAGGAATTTTGGCCCCAGACTCGTTATTTTTGTCGGCTGAGATATTCAACAAGCAGAGAGACAGGTCTTCCTGTGGCGCCTTTTTTAGCTCCTGAAAACCAGGCTGAACCGGCTATATCTAGATGCGCCCATTTCTGCTTCTCAGTAAATCTTGATAAGAAACAAGCGGCAGTTATTGTGCCGGCTCGTGGTCCACCGATATTTGCTATATCCGCAAAGTTGCTTTTTAAAAGGTGTTGATATTCATCCCAAAGGGGTAACTGCCAAGCTCTGTCCATACAAAATTCACCGCACTCGAGAAGTGCATCAGCTAGAGATTGGTTATTGCTTAACAATGCATTGGCATAGGAGCCAAAAGTTGCCACCGCCGCGCCGGTCAATGTTGCAATATCAATTATTGTTCGCGGTTTGAATCGTTCTACGTATGTTAGTGCATCGCACAATACTAGTCTTCCCTCTGCATCAGTATTAAGGATTTCCACTGTCTTACCTGACATTGTTGTTACGATATCTCCAGGTTTTGTTGCTTTACTTCCTGGCATATTCTCAGCAGCTGCCACCATGCCAACGACATTAATTGGCAGTCTAAGCTCAGCGATGCAACCCATAGTTGCAATAACGCTTGCAGCACCACACATATCGAATTTCATCTCGTCCATTCCGCCGCTAGATTTAAGGCTGATCCCGCCGGTGTCAAAGGTAATACCTTTACCAACAATCGCATAAGGTTGGCTAGTGGCTTTTGTTCCTTGGTATCGCATTTCAATTAGTTTGGCATCTTCAGCAGAACCTGCAGACACAGAAAGCAACGAACCCATCCCCATTCTAGCCATCTGCTTTTCGCTCAAAACCTTAGTAGAAATTTTTCGATTCTTTGAAGCAAGATCCATGGCTTGTTGAGCCAAATAGGTAGGTGTGCAAATATTTCCAGGTAAATTACCAAGTTCTCTTGCTTTATTTATTGCCTTTCCGATTGATTGACCTCGTTTTAAAGAAGATTCTAATCCTTTCCTATGACTGCTCAGCTTGGGAGAAATAGAAACTGCTTTAGTCGACCAAGGTTTCAGTTTTTTGCTTTTTGTTTTATCGTATCGATAGCCAGTAATCTCGACTTCCTGCGATATCTTTGCTGCAACCCAATTTCTATCTCTGTCATTTGGTTCACAGCTACCAATTGATAAATGAACTGATGAGGCTTTTAATTTGCCACAAGTCTTAAATATTGATTCGATAAATTTTTTGGCAGAATCTGCACAGAACTTCTTTTTATCACCCGCGCCTGCTAAAAGAACCCGTTTGGCGGAGATACCAGTAGGCTGATGTACAATAAGTGTCTCTCCCAGATTTCCGCTAATGTCGCCCCCAGATACTAAAACACTGATTAACTTCTTAGTCTTATCATCTAGGATTTTAGCCTCATCAGATAACCTACCATTGGCCCAAATTGATACCACCAAGCAATCTGTAACGATCTTGTCGGGAGATCCGCCCTTTACCGAATATCTCATAATTTGTCTTACGTAAGTCCTCAGTTATGAATTTTTTCGCCGTCAATTAAAAGTGGTTATCCTAAATTTATTCCAACCGTTAAGCAACAGTGGCAAAAATCGATCGTAAACAGAAAGTTGAAAATAATCGAAGTTCACTGACTTTATTTAAAATATTTTAGTAAACTGCTTACAATGCAAAACCAGGGCCTATTTCTTTGATCATTTTTCGATATCTCGGTCAGCAAATTTTACAAGTGACTGCCGCTGCATCACTGATACTTCTCTCGGTTGGCTTGATTAGTCGTTTCATCCAGTATCTTGGTCAGGCGGCCTCTGGTGATATAGCTTCTGATGTCCTATTTCTCCTTATGTTTTATCGCTTACCAGATTTCTTTTTGGTAATTGTTCCTTTAGCTTTTCTACTAAGTATTCTGCTCGTCTATGGGCGAATGAGTGAAGACAACGAAATAGTAATACTTATGAATTCTGGAATTAGTCAAAGGAGACTGTTAGGGCTTACTTTATTGATTTCCATTATTGTTTTTTTATTCATGGGATTGGTAAGTCTGAGTCTTGCGCCTTGGGGTGTAAGAAATGTCGAGCAAATAAGTTCAAATCAAGAGCAGCTGACCGAGCTCGATTTGATGATTCCGGGACAATTCCAAACATTTGGTGGAGGATCTAGAGTAACCTACACCGAGACGATTAGTGCTGATCAAGGTGTTGGGAGGAGGCTTGAAAAGGTGTTTGTTGCGCTGAGTCAGGAGCGAGAGAGTTCAGAGGAAAGGAGCTCAGATGCATCTGCGCCGCGTATTTTTTTAGCAGAAGTTGCCAGCCCAGTTTTTGATGACAGAACAGGCGCTCGCTTAATGCGCATGGAAAATGTGCTTCAGTATGATGGAAATCCTGGCAGGGCAGAATTTTCTATTGCTCAATTTGATGTCCACTCTCTGCTTCTCCCGGAACCCACAAGGTTTGAGCCAACTCTTGAAGAAGGGTCTATTAGAACTTTAGCTTTAATGAACTCGGATTCTTTGAGAGATAGAGCAGAACTTCAATGGCGCGTTTCAATTATGCTTTTGATACCTGTTCTTGCATTCATTGCGGTCCCTTTGAGCAGAGTGCATCCAAGGGAAGGGCGGTATGGTAGATTAATTCCAGCGGTTATCCTGTATGCTGCTTATTTTTTCTTACTGCAGTTTGCGCGTGATGCGGTGTCCGATGGTGAATTAGATCCAAGAGTAGGACTTTGGCCCGTCCATATGTTTTTCATAATGATTGGAGGAGCATTATATTATTTTCCTAATTTCGGAACGCATCGATCTGCAAAAGTATAATTGTGATTCTTTTAGATAAATATATTCGTAATACCATACAAGCTTCGATGTTGGTCGTGATAAGCATGCTTACAATCCTTGATGTTATCTTCAGCATGCTTGATCAAATGGCAGATACTGATGAGTATTTCGGTATTCTAAATGCTGTTACCTTTGTGTTACTCACAACTCCTACGACCGTTTACGAAATGTTACCGTTTGCGGCACTCGGTGGAGCATTAATTGGTTTAGGTATTATTTCTTCGAATAATGAACTTGTGGTGATGCGATCTGCAGGCATCAGTGTTTACCGTATAGTTTTCTCTATTTTAAAACCCACCTTCTTGATTATGTTGCTTAGCTTATTTCTAGGCGAATTTATTTCTCCGCCTCTTGAGCAGTATGCGCAAAGTAATAAAGCTATCCAAAAAAGTGGCGTCTCAGCGATAAGTCCCGAACAAGGTGTTTGGCAAAAAATTGACAATGAATTCATTCATATCAATGCCATTGCGGCTGGGGGACGCGAGCTATATGGAGTTAGTCGGTATGTGATCGAAGAAAATAGGCAAGTAACACTGACAAGTTTTTCAGAATCTGCCAGTTATGTTGAACAAGACGATGACTCTTATTGGGAATTAAAAAATGTTCAAGAGAGCATTTTCGGGGGGTCCGAGATAACGTCTCAGGAATATTTGAGTCAAAATTGGCTAATATCTCTTTCTCCCGAATTACTCGGTATATTATTAGTTGACCCAGATGAACATTCCATCTCAGGGCTATATAGTTTTGCAGGGTACTTTGAAGATCAAGGGTTAGATGGTGATGTGTACCTCATGGCTTTTTGGAAGAAATTGTTACAACCACTTTCTACTTTGTTCTTGGTTATTCTCGCAAGTTCAATTGTTTTTGGTCACTTAAGACAAGTTTCAGTTGGATCGCGAGTAGTTTACTCTATTGGAATAGCTTTAATATTCACAATATCTCAGCGTGTGTTGGAGCCGGCTAGCCTACTTTATGGTTTTAGCCCGATGTTGGCTGTTATGACTCCGATAATCATTTGTGGCGCTCTTGGAATTTATATTCTTAAACTCGTGCGTTAAACAATTTTTCTACTGCTCACATAGTCGCAGTTCTTTGTTCAACTCCACTTTAAAGAGTTTACGATTAGTCGGTTCCCTGCTCTAAAAAGGTCGTTCAGATTTGGGAATTAGTACCACCTTTGTGCCAGATATAAGGTCGTGGAGCGTATCACCATTTTTATTAAAATAGTGCCAAAAATAGCCGATTCCAAACAATAGAAAAGAGGGCCATGCCATCAGCCATCTAATAGAAACTTGTTTAACGGTCAGATAATCGTCGTTTTCAGATTTTAGCCTCAGTCTCCAAGCCAACATACCAAGAGTTTGCCCGCTTTTTAACCAAAACCAGCAGTAAAAGGCAGCGGCGCTGAAGAACATTAGCGAAAATAGAAGGTAATCCACATATAGATTTGTAACTAACTGACCATTAATGATCCTAGCATTTTCGACTCCAGGAAATAGCTGAATCAGGTAGCCAATTAGCATCCAAATAGCGAAAACTAGGAAAGAATCATACAG
>Ga0208624_1001256_pt1 | contig 12179 bp, 11 predicted proteins | sample Knorr_S23_td_DCM_FD_185607 | JGI IMG/M metagenome (GOLD analysis project Ga0208624, IMG submission 185607) | Marine microbial communities from Southern Atlantic Ocean transect - Knorr_S23_td_DCM_ad_71m_LV_A (SPAdes) (version 2) | ecosystem: Environmental > Aquatic > Marine > Oceanic | place...
CGCGATGGTCGCGGGCCCCAAGCATCCGCAAGATATGCGGAGTAACGAGACCAACAAACCCTACTGAGCCTCCGATTGTTACTGCGACTGCAGTAAAAATGGAAGCCGAAAAATAAAGAAAAATTCTCAGTAAGTTCACATTCACACCTAAACTTACAGCCACCAAATCACCTCTAGATAGCACATTTAAAGATTTCGCTATTCCTATCCCTCCAACTAATCCTAGAACAATAAGGATAAAATGCCCAAGACTTACTGTGCTCTGACTCAAATCACCCATTAGCCAAAACAACATGGATTGAACGGTATTTGATGCACTAGTTGTAAGAATGAGATTGATCACTGCTCCCCATCCTGCTGATACCACAACTCCAGTTAGCAAAAGTCGTGTCATCGATTGGTTGTTAAATGGGTTGCTAATTCCGAAAACGATCAATGTTGAACCTAACGCGCCAGCAAACGCTAAACTTACTAATAGAAAACTACTTGCACCTAGCAGGATCGCTGAGAGAGCCCCAACCGCGGCGCCACCTGAAACTCCTAGTATGTATGGATCTGCTAGTGGGTTCCTTAATAAAACTTGCATTGCTACCCCAGACATCGCTAGTAAACTGCCTACACTAAACGCTGCCAACGTTCTTGGAATTCGTATTTGGCCCAAGATTTGACCCGTGAGTCCCGTTTCCGGTGAAGCAAAGTGAGACATTATGTGGTTGATACTTATTTGTGCGGAACCGCTTAATAACGAAAAAAGCATAGCAGCACCAGTAAGTGCCAACAGCGAACCTAAGAGGAGGTAGTGGTGTTTCAGTATCACTGAGTAAAGGCTCTATCTTGAGATAAGTTGTTAAAAGTATTAAATCGCATCATTTTCTTCGTTAGATTCCAGTCGATGTTGCAGCTAGCTGCGCAAACTCAATGATAAATGCAAACAAATATTAAGTCATTTTGAAATAATCGAACGCTAGCTGAGGTAATTGGGATATAAAAATATTGAAGTGCGATGAGACAGTTATGGTGGTATGGTTTGTTTTTACTAATTATGTTATCGGGAGTTGAGATAGAAATGCCTTCTTTTGATGTTGTCTCTGAAGTTGATATGCACGAAATGAGTAATGCCATTGATCAGGCGAATCGAGAGGTAGACACTCGTTTTGATTTTAAAGGGGTAGATTCTAAATTCGAATTGATAGAACAAGAGGGGATACACATATCCGCAGAGGCTGACTTTCAGGTAAGACAAATGATAGAGATTCTTCGGTCTAAATTAGTGAAAAGGGGTATTGATACTAAGTCGTTAATAGAAGCTGATGTCGAAGTTGTGGGGCAGAAAGCTACAATGATTGCCAAAATCCAACAGGGGATCGAGTCGGATCTCGCTAGAAAAATTGTGAAGATGGTTAAAGAAAAAAAAATGAAAGTACAAGTTGCGATCCAAGGAGATAAACTCAGGGTAACCGGAAAGAAGAGGGATGATCTCCAAATGATCATCACATTTCTTAAAGAAGCAAATTTGGGAATTCCGCTACAATATGTAAATTTTCGAGATTAAATATTTAGATTGGTCAGGATTTAAAAGCGACCATAGCTCGGGTGTTAATACATCATGGAGTCATTAAGAATTAAGACGTTAGATTGGTGGAGGAGGTTTTCCACGATTCTTGAGCCCTACATGGAATCAGCGCCACTAGCGGCATTTTTTCTAGGAATCTCATCTGGTTTCCCTTTTGCCTTGATAGGGGCGACCCTAACAACACGACTAGCGCAGGACGGCATATCAAAGAGCTCTGTAACTGCTTTTGCCCTCACCTTTCTCGCGTATAATTTCAAACCACTTTGGGCACCTATGGTTGATAGCGTCAGCCTTCCGTTGATAGCAAAATATGGCCAAAGGAGGTCCTGGCTTTGGTTTGTGAGCAGTTTGTTGATTTGTGCAATTTTCGCTCTTGGCCTGGCTGATCCTCGTCACACATTAGCTGCAGTTGCAATATCAGCAGTGGCCGTTGGTGTGTTTGGAGCTACTTTGGATATCGTAATTGATGCATACCGAATCGAGTTGCTAAAGCCCAGCCAGCTGGGAGTTGGTTCTGGTATGTCTCAATATGGCTGGCGAATCGGCGCTGCCTCTGCGGGTGCATTTGCGCTTCTAATAGCACAAGAATATGGTTGGTCAGTAGCTTATATCGCCAGTGTTATCTTTGTATTGCCTGCTATACTCGTTGGTGTATTTTTAGGTGAACCCGCCCGAAATTGCGAAAGAGTTGTTCCTCGCGGTCGGTTTCAAGGAATTTTTGAATATTTCAGCCCTCTCCTAGAATTTATAAGAAGGCAGGGGGCTTGGGTAGTTTTATTCTTCATTCTGATCCACAAAATTGGGGATACATTAGCCAATCTAACTTTAAGACTTTTGTTTGATGATCTAGGGTTCTCCAACGAGGAGATCGCATTTTATGATGTTGGTTTTGGTTTTATCGCTTTCCTCTTAGGAATTTTCTTTGGCGGTCTTTTGTTTTCTAGATTAGGGTTAAAGAGATCTGTGTTTATAAGCTTAGTTTTGATGGCCGTATCTAATTGCAGTTTCGCAGCACTGGCTTTAATAGGAAAGTCAAATCTTGGTATGGCGGCAGCAGTTGGTTTTGAAAACTTTGCGAGTGGTATTGGAGGGGTCACAGTGGTGGCTTATTTGTCTGCTCTGTGTAATCTTCGATTCACGGCTACCCAGTATGCTTTGCTTTCAGCGCTCGCAAGTATTGCGGGTAGAGTATTAACAGGAACCTTAGCTGGAGGGTTGATAATAGAAATTGGCTACTTTGGTTTTTACATACTAACCACAATTATAGCTGCGCCGGGAGTCATTTTGTTTTGGTATATGATTCAAAAAGGGTTGGTAGATCTCAATCGTGATCAGGAGGGTAAATTTTGAAGTCTTAGTGTCTATGCTAGCTACATTGGCTATGATTCGCGTTGGCCCGAAGCCACCCATATTGGCTAATAGATATTTTCTTGCCAGAAAAGACTACTCCCTCTTTTTCCAGTTTTGATTTTTGAGTTTGATATTTTTCAGTACCGACCTGAAAAGAAATGCATCCTTTTGAATTGATTACCCTGTGCCATGGTAGACTGCTGTCTGAGGGAAGGTGTTTTAACGTATAACCCACGTATCGGGCATGACCAGGTAATCCGGCAAGACTGGCTACTGCGCCATATGAGATTACTTTTCCTCTCGGAATATGGGAGATGATAGACCAGATTCTATTCTTAGGATTCATGTTTTGCTAGCGCGCACCCCAAGTTGTTGGCTGAATGAAGAAAAGTCTATCATCGATTCATTAGGAAGGACTAAATATTGCGACGATTGCTCATAATTTTTATTGCCACTCCGTTACTGGAAATGTTTATTTTATTCCAAGCTGCAGATGTCTTTGGGGCCTGGACCACGCTTTTATTGGTGGTTTTGACCGCTGTAATTGGCTTGAGTATTCTTAAAAAGGAGGGTCTTTTGATATTTTTGCGAGCAAATCGGAGATTAAGTTCAGGAGAACTTCCAGCTCAAGAAATCATTGAAGCAATGTTCTTGGCAGGTGCAGGTGCGCTTTTAGTAACACCCGGATTCTTAACCGATTGCGCAGGCTTTAGCTTTTTGATCCGACCCTTACGCGAATTTTTTGCAAAATTGGTAATAAGGGCAGGGATTTTTAAAGCAACAACCATCGGTGATTCGCGTAACAAAATGTATTGGTCAACTTATGATAAAAGCTCTGAGGTCAGACGTGGTGATGTCTATGAAGGTGAATTTATGAGGGATAATGAGGTTAGTGAGATTTTGAGCCCTAAAGATAAAAATATCAATAAAAACAATTAGATAAGATTTTTTTAGAAAAATTATCCAAAATTATTAAAAGAATTAATCTTCAGCTATTGAAATTTACTTAGAAAACCCCATCTTGAGATCATCATTAGAAAACGGTGTGGTGCATATTAATTTGGGATCACACTAGAATTGGTGTTCTCACCTACCGTTGAATTGGTCACCGGGCCAATCCGACAAGTGGACGAAATACCTGTTATTTAAATTGTTTGACCTAGGAGACGTAAGAATGAATATCCGGCCTTTACAAGATCGTGTCGTAGTAAGACGCATGGAAGAAGAAACAACCAGTTCAGGAGGAATTGTGCTGCCAGGTTCGGCTACTGAGAAACCCGCCCAAGGCGAGGTGATAGCGGTTGGCCCCGGGAAGCGGTCAGAAAATGGGGACAGTCAACCAGTTGACGTAAAAGTGGGAGACACCGTTGTTTTTGGAAAGTACTCCAGTAACACCGTGAAAATTGGTGAGGAGGAATTACTGATTTTAAATGAGAGTGAAATTTTTGGCGTTATAGAGTCTTAACTGACTATCGGACATAACTTCAAATATTATTAGAAAAGACAGGACATTATAAAATGGCTAAAGACGTAAAATTTGGTGATACAGCCCGACAAAAATTGCTAGCAGGTGTGAATACTCTTGCGGATGCGGTAAAAGTAACCTTAGGCCCAAAAGGGCGAAACGTAGTGCTAGACAAATCCTTTGGAGCTCCTACGGTGACGAAAGATGGAGTTTCGGTCGCAAAAGAAATAGAACTTGATGATAAGTTTGAAAACATGGGCGCTCAGATGGTGAAGGAAGTTGCTTCACAAACTTCAGACGTCGCAGGCGATGGCACAACTACTGCGACAGTGCTTGCGCAATCAATTTTAAATGAAGGTCTCAAATCTGTTGCAGCTGGTATGAATCCTATGGACTTGAAGCGAGGAGTGGATAAAGCGGTAGCTGCTCTTGTTAGCGAGGTGAGTGGATTATCCTCTCCATGCGAAGATTCTAAGGCAATTGCTCAAGTGGGAACTATATCTGCGAATTCCGATAGTGCTGTTGGCGAAATCATCGCCGAAGCGATGGAAAAAGTCGGCAAGGAGGGAGTCATTACCGTGGAAGACGGTAATGGATTGGAAAATGAATTGGATGTTGTTGAAGGTATGCAATTCGACCGCGGATATCTTTCAGCATATTTCATAAACAATCAAGATAGCATGAGTGCGGACCTGGAAAATCCTTTTATTCTTTTATTTGATAAAAAGATTTCAAATATCCGTGATTTGCTTCCTTTACTTGAATCGGTCGCGAAGGCTGGTAGACCGCTTTTAGTCATAGCTGAAGATGTGGAAGGCGAGGCGCTAGCTACATTGGTAGTAAACAACATGAGAGGTATCGTCAAAGTTGCAGCTGTCAAAGCGCCGGGCTTCGGAGATCGAAGAAAGGCGATGTTGGAAGACATTGCAATTCTCACTGGAGGAACCGTTATTTCTGAAGAAGTGGGTTTGAACCTTGAGGGTGCGACTGTTGAAGACCTGGGGTCTGCTAAGCGAGTGCAAATTAGTAAGGAAAATACGACTATAATTGATGGAGCCGGAGATGCGAAGAACATTGAAGGAAGAGTCGGGCAAATACGCGCACAAATAGAGGAAACATCATCTGACTATGACCGAGAAAAATTACAAGAGCGAGTAGCCAAGCTGGCCGGAGGAGTCGCAGTAATTAAGGTCGGAGCGGGTACTGAAATTGAGATGAAAGAAAAGAAAGCTCGCGTCGAAGATGCGCTTCACTCTACTAGGGCCGCAGTAGAGGAAGGAGTTGTCCCCGGAGGAGGAGTCGCATTGGTGAGGGCGTTGCAAAAGGTTGAAGGGCTTACCGGCGATAACGAGGATCAAGATGTAGGCATCAGCTTGTTGCTCAAAGCTGTGAGTACCCCTTTGCGTCAGATAGTCGCGAATGCCGGAGAAGAATCATCTGTAGTCCTTGATAAAATTAAGCAGGGCAAAGGTAATTTTGGTTTCAATGCTGCTACCGGCGAGTATGGCGATATGATCGAGTTGGGTATTTTAGACCCTGCTAAAGTCACTCGGACAGCTCTTCAGGCCGCGGGTTCTGTTGCAGGCCTCATGATTACGACCGAAGCCATGGTATCTGAGTTGCCAGAAGAAACACCTGCTGCTGCACCAGCGATGCCTGATATGGGTGGAATGGGTGGAATGGGTGGAATGATGTAATCGTTTTGCTTTTGGACAACCAATTACTGGTTAATGAAAGCGCGATCTTCGGTCATGAAGATCGCGCTTTTTTTTGTTTACAAAACTTCAATTATTATGACTAATGCTGCGAGAAGTCCGACGCCACAATGAATGACTCCTTTAACGGAGGTCATAGGCCCGGTTTTACCTTTCACTGCATTTATTTCTAAAGCTGCCACAATCAGGAGCGTTAGCGCTAAGGCCAAGGCGCTGACTCCTTCTTCTGAGGACATAGGTATACGTCCGATACCATTAAGATGCCCAGAGGCGCCCATAAAGAAAAGCATCGGTAGTGAAAAAAGAGTATTTGTTCTCGAGGCTAGGCCGGCCTTACCTAGAGCAGATGCTGCGTTTGGAAGAGCTTCACCACCTCCTAATACCTGTTCATTGGATGCTATCACTATCTTCTGATTGGGCCATATGATGAGCCAAACGTTTAAGAACATGAGAGTACCCATGATCATGCCTAGCGTAATGTAATAATTTATTGCGCTACCTAGGTATGCTGCCAAGATAGTCCCTGATAGAAAAGTGAAAAGAGCCCCATAACGAAACCACCAGAGCGCTCTTGGCACCAGCTTGGAAATTGCAGCTGATTTTCCTTCAGGGCTAGTTTCTTTAAAGTACTCTGTCTGAACGAAATTAAAGTAGTATAAAAGCCCTATCCAGATTACTCCGGCAAACATGTGAATCCATCTGAAGGTGTAACTGATTAAATTTTCAAATTCCATTATGTTAGTCCCAATTTTGATCAATAATGTGTTTATTATACGCCTTATCGGCTCCAAAAGACTGAAACTAAAGTGATGTTTATCTTGATATAATCATGCTTTACTAATCCTTGAGGGATAGCATGAGTGCGATAATTGGAGGATAATGGGAAGTATGAACGATAAAAATGAACTGGGTGACATTCCTCCTTTGGTACCTGAAAGGGAAGACGTGGCGTCTCATATCAGCGATAAAAGAGCGCAGAGCCAAGAGATAGTAAGGCCCAGCTATTATACAGAGAGAGTCAAGGTTAGCTCTTGGCCTGTCAGGGTGATGCTTTCAATTTTGACACTTACAGCTGTGGGTGGAAGCTATGCTGGATACTATTTTTACGGCAAGTATCAAACAGATCTGCGCCAAGCAAATCTCAGAATTGGAGATCTCGAGGTAGCGCTTGCTTTAGCAGGAGAGTCGGCAGAAGAGTCCGATAATGACTTGATGGAAAATATTAACCGAACGATAGAACAGTATGACTTACTTTGGGCTAACTGGAGAGCCAACAACAAGCAATTTGACGATATCGCTGGCGAAATTTCACGATTGAAAATTGCTAACGAAGGACAAGATGAAACAACAGAGAATAATACTAAAGCTATCGCACTTGTTAACGAGACTCTTATCACTAGCGAGACTCAAATCAATAGTCTTACAAGTAGCTATGATCAATTGGTCGGCGATTTAAGCAATTTAGATGCAAGTGTTAATGAACTCGGTACATTGCGAGAGGATCTTGAAACTATTCGTCAGGCGCTTAATAGTGGAGACAGCACTGTCCTTGGATTGGCGGGAAGAGTCGAATATATAGAGCAATCTATGGAATCAGTTAATGCTCACAGACTTCAGATCAATGAGAGCCTTTTTAGATTACAAGAAAATATTGAAGCACTTCAAAGACCCGGGGGTCTTTAATTTCCTGTGAAATTCGGGGATCGCTTTTCAATAAATGCTGTAACCCCTTCCCTAAAATCATCTCTAGATGCGCAATCCGAGAAATACTCAGCTTCTGCTTGGAGTTGTGCTTCAAATTCATTTTCAAGCGAACGGTAAAATAGCGCCTTCGTGTTCCCATAAACATGGGTTGGGCCGTTTGCTAACCTTTCCGCCAACTTTTTAGTTTCACTTTCGAGGTCATTTTTTGGTACCACAAAATTAATCATGCCAATATTTCTAGCGGTCTCTGCATCAAACCGATCACCTAAGAGTGCTATTTCCATTGCTTTTTTAATACCCACAGCGCGCGGCAAGTGAAAAGAGGAAGACCCGTCTGGACTAGTCCCTATTTTACAATAGGCCAATGTAAAAAATGCGTCGTCGGAGGCAATAACCAAATCACACGCTAGCGCCATAGAAACTCCAGCGCCCGCCGCCGCTCCGCGACAACTTGCGATTATGGGCTTAGGCATCCGCCTCATAGCGAACATGATGGGGTGTAGGTCATGTATTCGCAGCATAAACTCTTTTCGGATCTCTTGAGGAGACTTCTTTATTGACTCGCCCATTCCCTTCACGTCGCCACCGGCCATAAAATGATCGCCAGCACCTTTTAAGACGACGCATCTTATTTGTGAGTCGAGTTCGATTTCGTGTAACTTTTCCGCGAGTTGTTTTCTCATATCCATACTTAAAGCATTTCTCGCTTCTGGTCGGTTCATAACTAAAGTAGCAACACCGTTTTCGATCAAAACTTCTAAGTCAGACATTTTTACTCCAAGGGACTTTAAAAGAGACTAATATCATTAAAGTATAACTGGGAATTTACTTAATCTCACTCTTCATATGTTATTTGGTTAATTTCATTCATGAGGTATACTTAGCCATGATGTAAATCTGATGTGAGCGGACGTGGCGGAATTGGTAGACGCGCTAGATTTAGGTTCTAGTATCGCAAGGTGTGAGAGTTCAAGTCTCTCCGTCCGCACCACACATTATCTGAGTCCTAAAACTTGAGTTGCAGGTCATTTACTCGCCCAGCGCTTACTGCGCTATCATGATTTTATGAAAGAAATCTTCAAAAAGGCGAATAAAGCGCTCAAGAAAGTTAAATCTGGGCAAACTTCTGTCTCAAAAAGCAGTGATGTCCAGAGTTTCTTATCTCAGGTAGCCGCCACGCCTAACAGGGCGGGCAATGCCCACTTGATTTTTGCACTCGATGCTACCGCGAGTCGAGAGGAAACTTGGGATGTTGCACGACAACTTCAAACTGAGATGTTCCTTAGTGCCCGCTCTTTGGGAGGGTTGAATTTACAGCTTTGTTATTTTCGAGGCTTTGCAGAGTTCTTCTCAAGTCGTTGGGAGAGTAACGCTGACGAGATAGTGCGAATCATGGCTGGAATGAGCTGTGAAGCAGGCGCAACTCAGATTGAAAGAGTGCTCGCTCACGCAATAAATGAGAGTCAGGTCCGCTCGGTTAAATGTGTGGTTTATATCGGCGATGCTATGGAAGAAAACGTTGATGTTCTTGCAAGTCTCTCTGGGAAATTGGGATTATTGAATATACCTGTGTTTATGTTTCAGGAACGAGATGATCCGGGAGCAAGAAAAGCCTTCATGGAATGCGCCCGTCTGTCGGGCGGCGCCTACGCACAATTCGATCAGGCAAGTGTGTCTCATCTAAAGGAGTTATTAAAAGCAGTCGCTGTCTATGCTGCAGGGGGCTTCAAGGCACTCAAGAACTTTAGTAAGAGTTCGACAAAGGAGGTTAGACTTCTCGAACAACAGCTAAAATCCTGAGTAAGTAGAATGATTTTTAGACTTCTAGCGCTTCTTACACTTCCTGTGCTTGCCTATTTCTTAGTTAAGTCTCTTCAAGAGCGTTTCAGTTTTTCACCTCGTCAATCAAGAATTTTGTTTTTGATCGTAGCGTTTCTGTTGGTAATAGGAGTTTTAGTTTTGCTTGGAAGATTGCCAATTGGAGCTATTTTTGCGCCGTTAGGTGCAGCATTCGCTTTTGTTCTGCGCTTTCTTCCCACAGTCCTTAGGATTCTCCCCATGTGGCAGCTGTTTAAAGGGCGCTCAGCTTCGGCAAAACCCAGATCGGATGGGCAAACCTCAACTATTCGAACTGAGTATTTCCTTATGGAGCTCGATCATGACAGTGGCAATATGGATGGCTCAGTATTGATCGGGAATTTTTCCCAACGACGACTTTCAGAACTTGCCTTAGAAGAGCTCTTGGAAATTCTTAATGAGTGTCAAAATGAGCCAGACTCTACTCAGGTACTTGTTGCCTATATGGATAGGAATTATCCCGACTGGAGGGATATGTCTGAAAGGAATACTTACGAGAGCTCAGAACCAGATACACAAATTGATTATAAACTTGCTCTTGAAATTCTGGGGCTATCCGAGCCAATAACGCAAGATGATGTGATTAAAGCTCACAGACAACTCATGCAGAAACTTCATCCAGATCGTGGTGGTTCAGACTATTTGGCAAAGAAGATAAATCTAGCAAAAGATTTTTTGGTCAGAGAATTTGATTGATTCAATTTACTTATCACTCCAGATAAGTATCTTTGTGAGTGATAGAATACACTCTTCGAGACTTAGCACTGAAAGAGAAACGACCTATGACACTGATCCGGAATAAAGATTTTATACAGAGTGTTGCGGATGCACTTCAGTATATCTCCTACTATCATCCAATTGACTTTGTTCAAGCGGTGCATCAGGCCTATGAAAATGAGGAGTCATCCGCTGCAAAGGATGCTATGGCTCAGATTTTGATTAATTCTCGTATGTGTGCTGAGGGAAAGCGGCCAATTTGTCAGGATACGGGAATAGTAACAGTGTTCCTCAAGGTAGGCATGGATATCCAGTGGGAAGGAGGATTGTCGGTTAGTGATATGGTTAACGAGGGAGTCAGAAGAGCCTATCAATTGCCAGATAACGTGCTTAGAGCATCGATACTGTCCGATCCGGCAGGTGCGAGAAAAAACACAAAAGATAATACGCCTGCAGTGATTCATATGGAGTTAGTCCCTGGTAATACCATTGATGTGAAATTAGCAGCAAAAGGGGGCGGGTCAGAAAACAAGGCAAAGATGGTGATGCTCAACCCAAGCGACAGTATCGTCGACTGGGTTGAAGAGACGGTACCTAAAATGGGGGCCGGATGGTGTCCACCTGGCATCTTGGGGATAGGTGTTGGTGGGACAGCGGAAAAGGCCGCAGTGCTGGCAAAAGAATCACTGATGTTGCCGATTGATATCCATGAGCTGAAAAAGCGAGGGCCTGCGAATAGAATTGAAGAACTTCGCTTAGAAATAATGGATCGTGTAAATAGCTTGGGTATTGGAGCGCAAGGTTTGGGGGGGTTGACTACTGTATTAGACGTAAAAATTTCCGACTATCCTACACACGCTGCTTCGTTGCCGGTTGCCATGATTCCAAATTGTGCGGCTACACGTCATGCGCACTTTACGCTTGATGGGAGCGGGATAGCAGAATTAAGTCCACCTAGTTTGGAGGATTGGCCGAAAATCAAGTGGGATGTAGGACCTCGAGCACGGAAAGTGAATCTCAATGAACTTACCGCGGATGATGTTGCGAGCTGGCAGCCAGGCGAAACACTACTTTTATCGGGTAGTTTGCTTACGGGTAGAGATGCTGCGCACAAAAAACTTCTCAACATGATCGAACGTGGTGAGGGGCTACCTGAAGGCGTGAATTTTGATAATAAATTTATCTACTATGTGGGTCCAGTAGATCCTGTGAGAGAGGAGGTCATTGGTCCAGCAGGCCCCACGACAGCAACAAGAATGGATAAATTTACTGATGATTTGCTAGGAAACGGGTCTTATAGGGATGATTGGGAAGGCTGAGCGGGGACCAATAGCAATTGAAGCAATAAAAAAGCATAGGGCGGTTTACTTAATGGCGGTGGGAGGCGCTGCATACTTGGTTTCAAAGGCGATTCGAAAAGCAAAGGTCATAGCTTTTGAAGAGCTGGGCATGGAGGCTATCCATGAATTCGAAGTAGAAGAGATGCCTGTGACAGTAGCAGTGGATGTAAACGGAATTTCAGTTCACCAAACAGGCCCTAAGCAATGGAAAGCAAAGATAGCTGAAAACCGTGTAATCGAAGTTTCGTAGATTACTCAGACATATCTTGATATTTATTTTCTATTTCCAACGAGATGTCGTTATCGATATCGTTAATAGAAATCGAATTTTCGCTGATAGCAATCGATTCACTGCCTAAAACGTTATTGTCAAATTTGTAAACTACGTTATTTTTGCCTTCAGAAGTCGCGCGGTCGTAATTTGAAGTCGCCTCTTTTACTTTCTCATTTCTCCGATA
>Ga0208624_1001261_pt1 | contig 12162 bp, 11 predicted proteins | sample Knorr_S23_td_DCM_FD_185607 | JGI IMG/M metagenome (GOLD analysis project Ga0208624, IMG submission 185607) | Marine microbial communities from Southern Atlantic Ocean transect - Knorr_S23_td_DCM_ad_71m_LV_A (SPAdes) (version 2) | ecosystem: Environmental > Aquatic > Marine > Oceanic | place...
AAGAGAGGCATTAAAAAATTTTCCTGGCTTGTACAAAATTTCTGAAACTTTTCCCGCACAAGGTGATCTATTTACATGGCAATCGAAAACATTCATAAAAATACTTACTTTAGTAAATTTTTTATTTTCTAAATTAAGTTCTTTTGGTCCTTCGTTTTCTTGAACTTGTAAAACTAAACCATCTGCTGGACTTACCAAATAATCATCATCATCTATTGAATATCTTTCAGGATCTCTAAAAAAATAGTAACACCAAATTGTAAGAACTAATCCAATTAATCCTAAGAAGCTGCTAATTAAGTATAAAATTATTGTAGCAACTGTAAAAATTACTAAAAATTTATAGCCTTCGTTATGAATTGGTGGAAATACTTTGTCTATCATAATTATATATTTGGTAATATGGTCCTAATATGTATATTAAACTCCAAAATTCAATTATTAAGATATATACTCTAATATGAGCAAAATTAAGGTTAAAAACCCAATTGTTGAGCTAGATGGCGATGAAATGACTAGGGTAATTTGGGATTTCATAAAAAATAAGCTTATCCTTCCTTATTTAGAGTTAGATATAAAATATTACGACTTAGGAATTAAAAGTAGAGATAATACTTCTGATAAAATTACTGTCGACTGTGCACACGCAATTAAAAAATATGGTGTAGGGATTAAATGTGCAACAATTACGCCAGATGAAGCAAGGGTTAAAGAATTTAATTTGAAGAAGATGTGGAGATCTCCAAATGGAACAATAAGAAATATTTTGGGAGGAACTGTTTTTAGAGAACCTATATTATGCAAAAATATTCCAAAGCTAGTTCCAAGTTGGGAAAATCCTATCTGTATTGGGAGACATGCATTTGGAGATCAATATAGAGCAACTGATTTTCAGGTGCCAGGAAAAGGGAAATTAGAGATAAAATGGACTTCTGAAGATGGAAAAGACAAAAAAGAATTTGAAGTTTTTAACTTTCCTGGTCCAGGTGTAGCTCTTTCAATGTATAACTTGGATCAATCAATAATAGATTTTGCTAGATCATGTATGAACTATGGTCTTAATAGAAAATGGCCAGTATTCCTGTCTACTAAAAATACAATCTTAAAAAAATATGATGGGAGATTTAAAGATTTATTTCAAGAAGTATATGAAAACGAATTTAAGGAGAAATTCAAAGAAAGAGGAATTACTTACGAACATAGATTAATTGATGACATGGTTGCATGTGCAATGAAGTGGAATGGTAATTATATATGGGCTTGCAAAAATTATGATGGTGATGTTCAGTCAGATACAGTTGCACAAGGTTTCGGATCATTAGGTTTAATGTCTAGTGTTCTAATGAGTCCAGATGGAAAAACAATTGAAGCAGAAGCTGCACATGGAACTGTAACAAGGCATTACAGATTACACCAACAAGGTAAAGAAACTTCAACAAACCCTATTGCATCAATATTTGCATGGGCAAGAGGTTTATACCACAGAGCAAAATTAGATAATAATGAGGATTTAAAAAAATTTGTAAAACACTTAGAAAAAACTTGCATCCAAACTGTAGAGTCTGGATCTATGACCAAAGACTTAGCAATTTTAGTAGGTCCATCAACTAAACATTTAACCACAAATCAATTCTTAGATGTAATTGATGCGAACTTGAAAAAACGATTAAACTAAAGCTTTTAAGCTGTTAAAAGCATCCTCAATTTTATCTTTGTTTACTCCTCCAGCTTGAGCAAAATCAGGTCTTCCCCCACCGCCTTTTCCACCAATAATTTCTGATCCATTTTTAACAAATTTAACAGCATCATATTTGCTTTTAAGCTTATCTGTTATACCGACCGCTAAACCAACTTTATCGTCTTTGCTTGCAAAAATAATCACTATTCCTTCCCCTATTTCTTTCTTTCCATTATCAATTAATCTTCTTAATTCTTTTGGAGGAAGTCCATCAATTTTTTGCATCCTAACATTTACACCATTAATTTTTTCATCATTAATAATATTTTTTGATTTATTATTTATTATTTCATTGATGGATAATTTTTCTAATTCTTTATTTAATTCTTTAATTAAATCTTTTTTATTGTCTTTATTTAAATTTGGTTTTCCTCCAAGTTTTTTAATTTCTTCTGATAAAACTTTAATTGTTTCTTCATCCTTTTGTTCAGAAAGATTAGATTGTTTTTCTTTGTTTTTTAAAAATTCATCTAGTTGTTTATCTCTAAGAGCTTCAACTCTTCTGACACCCGCTGCTATAGCTGATTGACTAACTACTTTAAAATTACCAATATCACTGGTATTTTTTACATGTGTTCCGCCACATAATTCGGTTGAAAAATATTTATTTCCTTCTTCACCCATAAAAACCACCCTAACTTCATCTCCATATTTTTCTCCAAATAATGCTAATGCACCATGAGCAATACCTTCTTTTGGAGTCATTATTCTTGTAATTACCTCTGATTTTTTATTCACCATTTGATTTACATGTTCATCTATTTTTGTCATTTCATCTGAAGAAATTGGCTTCATATGACTAAAGTCAAAACGTAATCTATCTGGTGCAACTAATGATCCTTTTTGCATCACGTGAGTTCCTAGTGTTCTCCTTAAAGACTCGTGTAATAAATGTGTTGCTGAATGATATGCTTTCACATTTTCTCGTCTTTCAATATCAATTTTAAGTTCTACGTTATCCTTTAAATTGAAGTTTCCTTTTTCAACTTTTCCGTAATGTACAAATAAATTACCTAATTTTTTTTGAACATCTGAAACTTTAAAAATATTATTTCCATTAGATATTGTTCCATTATCACCAACTTGTCCTCCGGACTCACCGTAAAATGGAGTTTGGTTTAAAATTACCATACCCTCATCACCTTCTTTTAAACTATCGGATTGTTTGTTATTTTTAATTAAACTTAAAATTACTCCTTCTGCCTGGTTAGATTCATAACCTAAAAATTCAGTTGAGCCTATTTTGTCTTTAATTCCAAACCATATTTCATCTACTGAACTATCACCTGATCCTTTCCAATTTTTCTTTGCAAGTTCCTTACTGTCTTTCATTAGTTTGTTAAATTTTTCGTGGTCTAAGCTTAGTGATTTATTTTTAAGAATGTCCTCTGTTAAGTCTAAAGGAAAACCATAAGTGTCATAAAGTTTGAAAGCTACTTCACCAGGTAAAACTTTATCTATCTTTTCAATCTCATCATCTAATATCTTCATACCTCTTTCTAAAAGTACTAAGAATTTTTCCTCTTCCATTTTTAAGGTTTCTTTAATTAACGATTGCGCTCTTTCCAATTCAGGATAATTACCAGACATTTCGTTTTCTAATGTTTTAAATATATTATAAAAAATTGGTTCTTTAGCTCCTAGCAGATGTGAATGCCTCATTCCCCGTCTCATAATTCTTCTAAGAACATAACCTCGACCCTCATTTGAAGGCAAAACCCCTTCTGCTAATAAAAATGAACTTGCTCTTAAATGGTCTGCAATTACTCTAAAACTAGATAGGTTTTTGTCTGTAGGTTTTACTTTAACAGTATCAGAAATTGAATTTATTAATTTTAAAAAGTGATCTGTTTTATAGTTATCATGTGTACCTTGCAGTAATGCAGCAATTCTCTCCAGTCCCATTCCAGTATCAACGGATGGTTTGGGTAAATCAATTCTTTTATCTTTAGTTACTTGCTCATATTGCATGAAAACTAAATTCCAGATTTCAATATATCTATCACCATCTTGATCTTTTGTTCCTGGAAGACCTCCTTGTAAATGATCTCCGTGATCATAAAATATCTCAGAACAAGGTCCACAAGGTCCTGTTTCGCCCATTGACCAAAAGTTATCTGATGTTGCTATTCTAATTATTCTGTCCTCACCAAAACCTGTTATTTTTTTCCACAAATTAAAGGCTTCATCATCCTCATTAAAAACAGTGAAATAAAGTTTATTTTTGTCTAATCCAAAATCTTTTGTAATTAAGTTCCAAGCAAGCTCAATTGCTCTTTCTTTAAAGTAATCTCCAAATGAAAAGTTGCCCAGCATTTCAAAAAATGTGTGATGTCTTGGGGTATATCCTACATTTTCTAAATCATTGTGTTTTCCACCAGCACGAACACATTTTTGAGAAGTTGTAGCTCTTTTATAATCTCTTTTTTCAAGCCCAGTAAAAACATTTTTGAATTGAACCATTCCTGAATTTGCGAACATCAAGGTTGGATCGTTATTTGGCACTAAATTACTCGAGTCAACGATTGTATGACCGTTTTTCTCAAAATATTTTAAGAAAGTTTTTCTTATCTCGTTTAGTGATTTGTCAGCCATATTTTTAAAATACAGCTTTTTTAATTGATGTCTAGATAACTATAGGGAAAAAAGGCGCTTAAAATAAGCGCCTTTTTAGATAACTAAAAGTTAATTCTTTTTAGATGGTGTCTCTTCTTTTTCTTCTGCTTTTACTTTTTCTTGATCGATAGGATTGCCCTCAATCTTTTTTGAAATCAAGCCAGCTTTCTCTCTAATGGCCATTTCAATTTCAGCAGCAGCTTTTGGATTTTGTTCAAGGTAAAGTTTTGCATTTTCCTTCCCTTGTCCAATTTTCTCACCTTTGTAAGCATACCAGGCACCAGATTTTTCAACTATGTCTGCTTTTGCTCCAAGGTCTATTAATTCCCCCGTTTTGCTAATTCCTTTTCCATACATTAAGTCGAATTCAACAACTTTAAATGGTGGCGCAACTTTATTTTTTACTACCTTCACTCTTGTTGCATTTCCAATAATTTGCTCTTTATCTTTAATCGCACCAATTCTTCTAATATCCATTCTAACTGATGAATAAAACTTTAATGAGTTACCACCTGATGTAGTTTCTGGACTTCCAAACATAACACCAATTTTCATTCTAATTTGGTTAATGAAAATAACCATTGTGTTTGTTCTAGAAATCGAACCTGTTAATTTTCTTAGCGCTTGAGACATCAATCTAGCTTGTAAACCGACATGATGGTCTCCCATATCTCCTTCTATTTCTGCTCTAGGAGTTAATGCTGCAACAGAGTCAACAACTAGAACCGACATTGAACCTGATTTTATTAAAGTGTCAGTAATTTCTAAGGCTTGTTCACCAGTATCTGGCTGCGAAATTAGTAATTCTTCAGTATTAACACCTAATTTTTTTGCATAAACAGGATCTAATGCATGCTCTGCATCAACAAATCCACAAATACCACCTGCCTTTTGTGCTTCTGCCACTACTTGAAGCGCAAGTGTTGTTTTTCCAGAAGATTCTGGTCCATAAATTTCGATAATTCTTCCTTTTGGAAGACCACCAATTCCAAGAGCCAAGTCTAAGCTTAAAGATCCTGTTGAAACTGACTCAACATCCATAGCTTTCTGTTGACCAAGCTTCATTACAGAGCCTTTACCAAAAGTATCAGTAATTTGATCTATAGCTGCGTCTAGCGCCTTGTTTTTCTCTTTGTTTTCCAAATCTTTATCTTTTGCGGTTTTAACCACTTTTAAGTTATTTTTTGTCATTTAATGCCTCTTTTTTTTGCGTTTTTTGTCACTCGAATCATGATATTAAATGTACACATTTTGTTCTCATTGGCAAGAACTTAATTTATTTAGCTAAAATAAGCCAAAAATGGCCTAATTATTGAAACCCAAATGATCGGCGCTTAAAATACCAACTGATTGAAGAAGTTTAAATTTTGATAATAAAAATTCTCTCTCTGAATTTGCAAGACTTATTTGAGAATTGAGTAAAATAGAATTTGATTGAATCACATCCAATGTGGATCTACCTTTGCCACTTTCATATTCTGCGGTAATTCCTTCATTTGCTATTTGAGCTGCTCTTACTTGTAACTTAACAGATTCTAACATACTTGCATTTGATTTCATGTTTGACCAAGCAGTGGTTACATTAGTATCGTTAATTCTTAACGCATTATCTAATAATAATTTTTTTCTATTTCTTAAGTTTTTAGATTTACTTAAGCCAGCATAATTTTTTCCTCCAGAAAAAAGTGGCCATGATACTGTTGCTTGAACAGTCTCTTTATCTTGTTGGTCAATTGTAGAACTTAAGTCATCAGTTTCTTTAGTTTCAAAAGACAATGTTGCTGATGGTGACAAATCAGATTGTGAAATCTTTACGTCTTGTTCTGATTGCTCATACTCTAGTTTTGCAATAATTAGTTCAGGGTTATTGGTTTTTGATAAATTAATTGCATTTTCTAAAGTCATAGGAATTTTTAAATTTAAATCAGAATTTTTATTTAATGCAAAAGTATCCTGAATTGGACCAATAACATTTTCATAATTTAATCTTGCTGTAACAACTTCATTTTTAGCTTGAATAAATTTTGCTTGTGCCTCTGCTAATGAGGATTCTGATTGTGCAAGATCAGCCACACTAACTTCTCCTCTATCTAATCTAATTCTGTCAGTTTCAACTTGTCTTTCAAGTAAACCGACATTTCTTTCATTAATTGAAAATTTCTCATTTGCCACAATCATTCCAGAAAAAGCTTCAACTGCTTTAAGTAGTATTTCTTGTTCAGATTTTAATAATTTTGCATTAGCTAGATCTAAGCCCAATTTACTCTTTTTAAAATCAGCAACTCCCCCAAAACCTTGAAATATTTTTTGTTCTATTTTAACTGATTTTGACTCTGGATTAACATCGGTAATTGTAGCATTAGTGCCATCCCGATTAGTTAATCTTGAGGTATCCTCTGAACTTTTAGAACCCGATAATGTTATCGAAGGTAAAAAATCACTTCTTGAAATATTAAGATCTGATTTTGATACTTTAATATTTTCTCTTTCAGCATTTAATTCAGGATTGTTTTGATATGCCTCTTTTAAAGCTTGAGACAAATTAATTGCAAAAGCATTAGAGGTTAAAAAATAAAAAGCTAAAATTATTAATATTTTTTTCATTTATTGTATTTTAGTTTTGTAATTTGATGATGTCCATTTAATGACATCACAATTGACGAGTATTTCGTTGCAGTTTTAAACATATGTTCAGTAATTCTTTGGTATGTCATCATAAAATTTAATACTTCTTGTTTATTCATTACCTTGGAGTTTTTCTTATTTTTATTTTTTATTTTTAATTTTTTTTCTTGAACCAATCTCCACTTTCTTAATAAAGCAAAATTTTCTGCTTTCAAATATAATAAACAATCCATCATGCTATGAAATTTTTTATATTTATTTTTAAGATTTAAATTAACATATTTTCTCCACTTCATAGATTTATCATTAAACCTTTCTAAAGAATTTATGGGTTTTATAAGTTGTTTTGTACTTTGAGATTTTGCACCAACACACCAGCCTTCGAAAATTACAATATCTGGTTTTGATTTGACTTTATACCATTTATTTTTTGAAAGCCTGTCATCTATAGATTTATCAAATTTTGGAAGAGATAAGCTTTTTAACTTTTTTGCTTTAACTTTCCTAAACAAATTAAGCATCATATCAATATCATGAGTTCCTGGAACTCCTCTAGTTTTTAACAATGGATGAACTTTTTTAGACAAAATAATTCTTTCTTTCCTAGTTTTATAAAAATCATCAATTGAAATTTTAAATACATTTAATTTAAAATATTTTTCCAGAATTATTTTAATTATTGAAGAGATTGTTGTTTTCCCAGTTCCTTGACCACCTGATAAACCAACAATCATGGTTTTGTTTTTTTTCACTTTTTTAGCCATCCAAAAACAAACCGGTATAAGGAAAGATCTCAACATTTTATCTTTATTTTTAAATTTTTCGCTAGAAATTTCTTGAGTTGATATAAACCTATAACAAGGTTTTTTGACTTTATTTAAACATGCAGAAATTTGGGACATTTTATTTTTTATCTAAAGGATGATTCCGACCATCATTTACAGCTACATCTTTAAATTTGAAAACATCAATGTCATCTATACAAGCAACGTTTATTCCATAAATTTTTGGATTTATTCTTGGTCTATTATGTGTATGAATTCCACAGTTAGTACAAAAATAATGTTTAGCAGTATTAGTATAAAATTGATAAAGTTTTAAAGAATCTTCTCCTTTAATTAATTTAAAATCATTTTCACCTAATACTCCAATTACATATCCCTTTTTTTTGCAGATAGAACAATTGCATCTCATTATTTTTTCAATTCCACTGTCTGGAATGTTTACTTCAGCTTCTACATTTCCACAGTGGCATTTTAATTTTTTTATCATTATTTTTTCCTATCTAATATATGATTATATCCATCATTTATTCTTACTCTAAATTTAAATAGCTCATCTTCTGTTATTCCATTTAAGCATCCTACATTTATACCATATGTATTAGGATCTGCTCTTCTTTGATTGTGTGTATATATCCCACAATTAGTACAAAAATAATGTTTAGCAACGTTTGTATTGAATTGATAAAATTTTAATAACTCTTCTCCTTTTGTCACCTTCAAATCTTTTTTATCAATCACAGTACTTATTGCTCCCTTCCTTTTACACATTGAACAATTGCATCTGTAAAGATCTTCTAAGCCTTTGGTTAAGTTCACTTCAATTTCAATTTGACCACAATGACAATTCAATTTTTCCATAATTTATATCCAAGCAATCTATCCCTTGTCCAAGTTATCCACAATCCAACAAAATGTAGTTTGGATGTTCACGTTTTGATTCACTTTTGATTCAGTTCCAGACTCAAAATACAACCTATTTGACACTATTGAATAAGTGTTGTACTAATGAGAACAAAATAAGAACATTTATTATGAAACTGACTATACCTTACTATTTACACAAAGCAGGAGCTGGTTTTCCGTCTCCAGCTACCGATTACATAGAGGAAGATATAGATCTAAACGTTCACTTAATTAAGAATGTTCCAGCAACTTTTGTAATCAGAGTTCAGGGAAAATCAATGACTGATGTTGGTATCAATGATGGAGATATATTGGTCGTCGATAAAAGTTTAACACCTAGAAATTTTTCAACTGTAATTGCAAATGTTCATGACGAATTAGTGGTTAAAAGCTTTGTACAAGAAAGAGATAAAAAATTTTTAACCTCAGGATCTAAAAATTTCAACGATAGAATTTTAATTAACGAAGAAGAAGATATTTTTATTTGGGGAGTTGTAACTTATGTCATCCACTCAGTATACTAAAAAAATTGCATTAATTGATTGTAATTCTTTCTACGTTTCTTGTGAAAGATTGTTTAATCCAAAAATAAGAAAAAAACCTGTTGTAGTTTTATCTAATAATGACGGCTGTATAATTTCAAGATCTAATGAAGCAAAAGCTTTAGGTATTAAAATGGGTGAACCTTACTTTAAAGCAAAAGATATAATTATAAAAAATAAAGTAAATGTATTTTCATCAAATTATTCTTTGTACGGTGATTTATCGAGAAGAGTAATGAGAACTCTAAAAAGATTTAATTCCGATATAGAGGTTTATTCAATTGATGAAGCATTTATGGATTTATCAAACTTTTCTGATCAAGAGGTTGAAGAAGTTGGGAAGGAAATCAGGAATACTGTTTTACAGTGGACAGGGATACCAACAAGTATCGGTATAGCAAAAACAAAAACTTTAAGTAAAATTGCAAATCACATTGCGAAGAAAAAACAATCTGGTGTTACAAGTTTAATTGGTATTGAAAATCTTGATCCGATATTAGAAAAAATTGAAATAAATGATGTATGGGGAGTTGGAAGACAGTTAACTAAATTTTATCAAAAAAACGGAGTTTATAACGCCAAGCAATTAAAAAATAAATCAAATACCTGGATTAAAAAATGTTCAAATGTTTTAAGTTCAAGAACAGCCATGGAGCTTAGAGGTATTCCTTGTATTGATTTAGAAACAACACAATCAAAAAGAAAAAGTTGTGTTGTGTCTCGTTCATTTGGAAAAAGAGTTGAACATTTCCAAGAATTAAAAGAAGCAGTTGCAAGTTATTGTTTAAATGCTTCTGAGAAAATTAGATCAGAAAATCTAGTTGCAAAAGCGATAACTGTTTTTGTTAGAACAAGTCCTTTCCAAAGAAATTTTGGTTATTATTCAAATTCAAAAACAGTTGATTTTCCGATTGCAACGAACAATAGTATAGAAACTGTTACAGTTGCAGTTTCAATATTAGAAGAAATATTTAAACATGGTTGTCGATATCAAAAAGCAGGGGTGATGCTAACAGGATTATCAAATGAAAATGATAAGGAAAATTTATTCTCATCCGAAAAAGATGAAAAAATAAATAGATTAATGAGATCAATGGATAATACAAATTACCGTTATGGAAGATCTACGTTAAGTCTTGCAAGCGCAGGCGTTTATAAAAAATGGAATATGAGAAGAGAACATTCATCTAAAATTGATACAGCTGACTTTTATTCTTTACCCAAAATAAAAGCTTAAAAATTTTTATTCTTTAAACTTATATTTGTATACGTGAAAGTGGTAGTACCAGTATCTCCAATACGATACATTCCAATTTTAATATAGGGTTTATTAGGGCCATAGGGACCATCTGTTCTTTTTTTAATAATTGGAACATCTAAGTGTTGAATGATTAATTCTTCATCTAAAAAATATTTAGCTGATACAAATTTTTCTTTATTATTGTACTCAATTTCTGCTCTAAATTTCTTATTCTCTCCTGGCTTTAAATATGCCCCGTAGCTGAGTTGTTCACATTTTGGTTTAAAACAATCAGTGCTATGTTGATTTCCGACGGCCCAATATTTGTTAACTTGAACCATTGATGGAGGTTTTCCAGAGGATCTTCCATCATGAATCTGAAAAAAATGTGAACGATATTGCGGTGCTCCATCAGGCTGTATATTAGCCTCAAATATAGTAAAACCTGGACTAAGTTTGTGAGTAATTTCTTGTCTACCAGAATATTTATAACCTCCAGTTGGTTTTTTATCTGTTTTACATTTTCCAATCTCACCTTTATCTAATTTAAATACTGCGCTATTAACCTTAAAAGAATTTTTATTGTAATTTTTTTTTGGTTTTCCGTTAATAACCAATGCCTCTTTATCAGTTAATCCACAAGAAATTTTCCATTTATTTTGTGTTTTCCATTCGTCGGCATTTGCCAAAGTATAAATTGAAAAAAATACAACTATAGTTGATATGATTTTTTTCATTTTTATAAATTGCTTAATTGTTATTTTTAAATTTCTCTTCTTTTTTAGGTTTTCTAAGAACTATACTGTCTAAATAGATCGTTTGGTCTTGAAGACTTTCCCAGTCTGAATTCCAATAACCAATAGTTCTGTGTCTATAAATTCCAAACTTCATATAACCACCTGTGCAAGTATCTGCCAGAGTTTTAATATTTTTCAAATCTGCAATTACTTCATTATTTTTATAAATTTTAAATCGCCCAGTCTCATCTAACTTCCAAAGAACATGAAATTTAAGGTGTGTCCATTTCCCTTTAAGATCATCAATCTTACCAATTATAACTGGATCGGATGCGTATGCGGATTTACTTACCCAAGTATAATAATTTTCACCCTTATACTTTGTGTCTTGAGCCCAAAAGTGACAACAGTTATGACATCCTTTGGCTTTATTATCTGTATGCATTTGTCCAATGACAACAACTGCACCCTTTTCTAAACTTTTATAATTTTTATCAAAGTAAACTGCATATTCATAAATATGTTCTTTATTTTTTAATCTAAGATCTCCTAGGTGAATTTCTTGTCGACTCCTATTTCCTTTACCATCACATCCAATTTGTAATTTTGCAGATTTTCCTTTTCCACATCCAGCATCTTCTCTATTTACTGTAACCTTAATACTTGTTTTTCCGTCATACACGGGAAAGCCATCGCTTTGTTTAACTTCTTTAATTCTATTTGTTTTCTTATAAGACAGTGATAAAAATTGTTCTTTATATCCCTTAATATCTTTAAATTTAGTTCTATGTTGATCTGCACTAGTCAAATTAGTAAGAAATAAAAATATTGAAACAATGAAATAAAAAAATTTCATTTTTTATATTGGTTGATCACCTTCTATAGCAACTCTATCCATTACTCTTTCGTGTCCCAATCCTCTTCCAGGAAAAAAATCTGATAAACCTTGATGTTGAGTGCTTCTATTATCCCAAAT
>Ga0208624_1001262_pt1 | contig 12157 bp, 11 predicted proteins | sample Knorr_S23_td_DCM_FD_185607 | JGI IMG/M metagenome (GOLD analysis project Ga0208624, IMG submission 185607) | Marine microbial communities from Southern Atlantic Ocean transect - Knorr_S23_td_DCM_ad_71m_LV_A (SPAdes) (version 2) | ecosystem: Environmental > Aquatic > Marine > Oceanic | place...
CCTGCGTGCCAAGTCGAAGGGGGTTGATGTCAGGACGGCATCCCGGACTGATTGGAGATCTTCGTTTCGTCGATATCCGGGATCAGTTGCTTCCTGCGATGCTAAAGCGTCAAGGCTACGCGACAGCTATCTTAGGAAAATGGCATTTGGCGGGCTATCCGGAAGATTTTACTAAGAGCCCGATGCATCCTCTGGAATGCGGATTCGATTACCACTATGGGACTCCGGGAAGCAATGATGTCCCGGCGCCCGTAGGGAAAAGGCAAACACGAGACGTTTTTGACGAAGCGGACAAACTCACTTTCCAAGTCCCATTGATACGCGGTCGGGAAGTTGTCGAATTCCCGGTGAATCAGGAGCTATTCACAAAGCGTTACACAGAGGAAGCGGTCAGCTGGATATCGAAAAACCGCGACGGGCCTTTCTTTCTCTACATGGCCCATAACATGCCCCATGTCCCTATATTCGCTTCTAAAGATTTTCAGGGGCGGAGCGAAGGGGGCAAGTATGGCGACGTCATTGAAGAGATCGACTGGTCTGTTGGAAAGGTTGTGGAAGCGCTGGAGCAGCAGGGAATCAGGGAAAAGACACTGATCATCTTTACGAGCGACAATGGACCTTGGACGATGTTCGGGCCGCACGGGGGAACGGCGGGACCTTTGAGAGGAGAGAAGGGAACGTCTTGGGAAGGTGGATACCGCGTTCCGGCGATATTCAATTGGCCGGGAAAAATCGAGCCGAAGCAAGTAGATGGGATTGGGGCCAATTTGGATTTGTACGCCACCTTCGCTAGCCTGATCGACGGTGCGGAGCCCAGGGACGCCGTGGGCTATTTGTCTCAGGATCTGTCCGGGACCTTGCTGGAGGGGTCGCCGAGTCCTCGTAGCGAATGGCTCTATCTGGGTGTAACTGAAGCGTATCGGTCGGGAAAACACAAAATTCACTTTAGCTCTAAGGATAGAGGGTCTGATCCTGTTACAAGGGGGCGGGTGCCTTTAACGAAATACGATCCGCCGCTTCTCTTCGATTTGTCTGTAGATATGGGGGAACGTGACAATATCGGCCCTCGGAATCCGGAAATAGTTCAGCGGTTGGTCAAGGAATTTCAAAATCGCGCGAGTGGCCGCAAGTAGGTTCTGGGCTTGATTGGGCCGTTCCTATATCAGATATACAATCCGTCGTTTTCTTTTATCCTTCATAGTTATCAAGCCCTGCCGCCATGCCTATAGAAAACTCCCGCAGATCGTTCCTCAAAGCCCTTTCGGTGAGCGGAGCGGCTTTATCAGTCGCTCCCCATATTGTCGTTCAGCCTCGCGATCGTAAGTACCGAACCGCTCTGATAGGCTCAGGCTGGTGGGGAAACAACATTCTTGGAGAAGCCATGGCGTCGGGCGAATGCAAAATAGTCGCCCTATGCGATGTTGATGAGCGCTATTTGACTTCGACTAAGGAGCGGGTTGCGAGCGATTCGGGTGACCAGCCCAAGACCTATCGCGACTATCGAGATCTGTTTGCTAGTGAAGATGTAGAGATCGCCATCGTGGCGACGCCGGATCACTGGCATCCTTTAATAACGATAGAAGCGGTAAAGGCGGGCGCTCATGTATATGTGGAAAAGCCGATTGGCCACACGATTGAAGAGGGCCGGGCCATGGTGAACGCCGCTCGAGCAGCTAATCGAGTTGTGCAGGTAGGAACGCATCGGCGTATCTCGCCGCACAATGTATCGGGCTATAAGTTTATCCGCTCGGGCAAAGTGGGGAAAATTGGCATGGTGCGCTCTTTTGTTAACTATGGCGGTGGCCCGGAGACGCCCGTCGTCAATAAGGAAGCCCCAAAGGAGCTAGATTGGGACATGTGGTGTGGCCCCGCTCCTTACCGCTACTACTGTGAATCGCTTCCAGGCACCCGTGGACGACCTATTCATCCGAGAGGCTTTCGCAACTATTTGGACTATGCCAACGGTACGCTAGGCGATTGGGGCGTGCATTGGTTGGACCAGATTATTTGGATCCTGGAAGAGAAGTTCCCCAAGCGAGTGTATTCAACTGGTGGACGCGAAATCGCGGGAGAGCCGATCTACAACGACAGAGAGCAAACAACCGATGCGCCAGATCACCAAGTCGCCACCTATGAGTTTGAATCATTCACCGCTACTTGGGAGCACAGACGATTTGCTGGAAACAACGCTGAAAAGGGCGAGAACGTGGGCTGCTATTTTTACGGTACTAATGGCACCTTTCATATGGGCTGGCGGGAAGGCTGGACTTTTTATCCATCCAACAACAGCGAACCGGTTGTCCACGAAAGCCCGAGCTTGAATGCTCCGGATTTGCAGAATATCAAAGAGCTATGGCAGGACATGCTTAGCTGCATCAAAACAGGGAATAAGCCTGTCTGCGATATCGAGGAAATTCATTACTCTACCAATTTGAGCTTGTTGGGAATGCTATCATTCAAGCGCGGTCGCAGTATCGATTGGGATGGGGAAAAGGAACGCGTTGTGGGGGATAATCAGGCAAATAAGCTGCTCCGACGAGAGTATCGAGGCGAGTGGGAGTATCCGCGAGTCTGATTCGATTGTCGAAAGGCGGCGAGACGCCTAGAAGAACCGTTCCCAGCGAAGGTAGCCGATTGCCTGCTTTACCACTGGCAGTTAGTCGAGGCTCGAGTGAACAAGGAATTGGGCGAGGAGGAGGCAGCCAAGGGACTAGCGGATTGGTATGCGACCCCGATAGGGAGAATTTTCTCGGGCATGGATGCGGGCTGCAGAGATCCTAACGACTCACGATGGAGCGCTACCCATTGGGGATGGAACCGGAATCTGCTTATTGATTGCGGTCATGGGCTTTTCGATGAAGGTGATGGCCCCTTGGAAGAGGCCTTTCTTCACGAAGCCGCTGATGGGGATTCGCGTTCTCGCGTATGATTGGAATTGCCGGCGATACATTCCGCAGCGGTGAACCTTCCACGAAATCCGAGAGAACCACGTATTCACGAGGCAGGTGAACGGAGAAAAAACGCTAGGCGCGTTTCGTTGAAGCGCTCAGCTCCCGCATCCGATTTAAGCACGCTTGCAGGTCCTCGCCCAGCAGTTCCGCCGCTTCCTGAATGGATACGATAGCGCGCTTCCGTTCCTCGCCCTCGGGCCAGTACTTCAATACCTTATGCACGCTCATCTGATAAAGCCGAATCCGTGAGGCATTCCCAAAACTGATTTCGAATTCCTGATACCAAGGGCAGACTTCCCCAACAAGGCCGGCTTCTTCGTAGGCTTCTTCCTCGGCTACCTCTCGATCGCAACGACCCTCTTCGATGCGTCCTTTTGGAAAGGTCCATCGCGATCCACTACGGGTAGTGACGAGAGCAACCTTGGTCTCGTTTTCGTCCATAACAGGTAATACGCCTACTTGATAGTCCCCCATAAAAGCTCTACTGGCATGGATTCAGCCGCACAACAAATCTACAGGTAACCATTTCAAAGCAAGTTTGCGTCTTTTGTTTCGAAAATCTTACATCCTAGTAACAAAGTCCTGTGACGAAATGACTAAATTTTTGCTAATAAACGGAAGTCTAGCCTGGTCGTTTGCCAGGTTTGTTGGCTTTGGATCGATCTGTTGAATACATTAAAACCCGGGCAAAATCATCTATCAGCCCTTTTGTTGCTAGTTTGTTTAGCGGGCAGGATTACGTTTCACGATTAAGCCTTTAGAAGGCTTTTTATCAATGTCCTTGTTTTGGAGTCGCTGAACTTGCTAACGCGTTCACTGATGTTTTCCAGGGAGTTTTGTTTAGATTGCGATAGCGATGTGACTAGTCCGCCGATAGTGGCTGCCGTACCTGAAAATAGGGATGAGGAGTTCTTCAAGTGGTTCACGAGGAATCGGGTTTGAAGACAATAATCGTTGAAGCGTCCTAGCTTTGTCTGCATACCGCACGAGCGGGAGAACGATGCGTCTTACTTTCTTTTGGGGAAGCAAACTGGAAAATAGCTCCAGCAAATAGCGCAGTTTCTAGCATTCGATGCGCAGCTTGTGAATTTCGCTATCAGGCGTACCGGTTCCGATACGCTTTCCTTTCCTGCAAATCGATTGGTATCGCCTAGATATCTGCTTCGTCGCCAATATATAAATACTCTCTTCGGCAGCGGGGCCTTTAGGAAGGTCTGGGAGGAAAAACCACTCTTGATTGGCTTTCCTGCGAGCCTGGTAGTCTTTTGAAACTAGGAGCTTTCTCAGCCTTCGAAATTCAAGATTGCGCTCTCTTTGCAGATCATTAAAAAATGAGGCGCCACCAACAACTGGGTACAAGTCTAGGCGGGAGCGATAGGCGGCTTCGTCCAGCAAATAGACATCCCGGTCCCGCAACATGTTGGTATCTTTGGTGTAGCCGCCAAATACTGTTCTCAATCGCTCGCTATCCTCTGCCGGGTAGACTCCCTTGATAAGGGCTAAAAGCTATCTGAGCTTGCGGATAGATACTCGGTATTGGTGGAGACATTCCGTATCGGTATCCTCGATGATGCCATCTTCGTTTCGCTGCATTGATAGGACTAGAAATTGAGTGACTCGAGTTGCCGCGCAGATGGCGCTATCGTCAGCGCCCAGCTTAACGTCTTCCTCGAACGATGATTTCGGATGAGATTTGGCCATGTGTAGGCGAGGTCTAGGCGTAGTCTTCTTAGACTTTGGAAGCCGATTGGCTCGGATGAATCTTAACGCTTCTTTTCAGAGATTGAAAGCGCTTCGATTTCGAAGATCAAAGTAGAGTAGGGCGGGACAGAGCTAAAACCTTCAGATCCATAGGCGAGGCGACTTGGTATGAAAAATCGGTATTTGTCGCCTGGTGACATTAGTTTCAGTCCCTCTGACCAACCCGGTATTACTTCCCACAAGCGTATTGTCATTGGTTCACCTCGTAGGATCGAACTGTCGATCACCGTTCCGTCAGCAAGCGTGCCGTGATAGTGAAGTTTAATAATGTGTTTGCCGCGAATAGCCTCGGAAGAGGCTCCTTCCTTTAAAATTTCGTACAGCAGGCCAGAGCGGGTTTTCAATACCCCTGCCTGCTGCTCACGAGCCGCTAAAAAGGCCTTTTCCTGTTCACGAGCTTGCCGCTTGTTGACGGTAGCCAACGAGGATTGAGCTAAACTCAGCGCTACTAGCACAATTGATATCCAGTGTTGGGCTTTCATGGATATCGTTAAAAGACAGTCAAAGCGTAGCTCTTCAAGCGCATTCAGTCAGAATCCTAAAATCAACTTGCCCCAAGCGTGATTTGTTCGACCATTGGATTTCATGTTAAGTCCTAGATCGCGTTTGCTGACAATGATCGCATTTCTCGTCCCTTCGGCTTGCGTTCTTGGCAATAGTTTCCTGGAAGAAACCCAGCGGAAGGCTTCTCAAGGGGACATTGAAGCTCAGCGAACCTTGGCTTATCTCTATGGATCAGGCAAAGGCGTATCTCGGAATGACTATGAAGCCGGCAGATGGAAGGCCGCGGTTTCCAACCAGGAAGCCAAGCAGGTAAAAACGGAACCCCGTAGGCCAGTGACCAACTACCGAAGCCCCGCTTTGCCTCCCCGCCCTTCAGAAGGCATTCGGCCGAGGCGCCCATCAAATCGCGTATTCGTTTCGGAAGTGGTTCGGCAGCGAACGCGCAAGCATCCCTTCGTCCAAACCGGAAATGCCCTGATCAGTCCATTTAAGTTCGTCTTCAGGAAATCGCGACGCATGCTGACAAAGGTCGCTGGCAGAGCGGCAATCGCCAGAGTGACAGGGGTTTGAGAAAATCGCTGGAGCAGAAGCTGAGCGATTGTATTGGATTTATGGGAACTAAGGAAAGGCTAGACTAAGTTAGTCGCCTTGGGTAAGGTCTCAGTAAAATACGATTCTAAATTTGGTAGATCCAATTCGGCTTCCTGTTTGAATCGCGATTTAGCTTGTCGCATATCTGATTGCAAAGAGGAAAGATCATCTCGTCTCCAAGCGAGTAAATTACCTTTGATCCCAAACACTCCCGTATGGGAATGTCTAAATACTTAGATTAACGTCACTCAATTGTGGGTGTGGATAAATAATAGATAGGAAACAGGAATGAAAAATATAAAATGGGCGATGGGGATATGGGGTTTTCTAACTACAGCAGGGAATTTGGTCTGAGCAAGCCTTAGTGCTCAGGGGATGCTATCTGAGCAGAAGGAAATGATTCATGGTCTTTTCGATGTCCATGAGAAGATTACCCGCTATGTTGAGGATACAGAAGAAGGTTACCGTTCGGTTACTACATCTGACGATCCTGAGGTGGCTAAAATGCTGCAGAAGCATGTAAGTCAAATGGAAGGCAGAATGATGGACGGCCGTATGGTTCGCAGGTGGGATCCTGCTTATGTCGAGTTTGTCAGCCATTATGATGATGTGGCGATCGAGATTACGAACTTGGCTAACGGCGTTTCTTTCGTAGCCGTAGGAAAGACGGAGGAGGCGAAAAAGGTCCTTCGAAACCACGCCCAGATCATTAGCAAGTTTGTCGAAAAAGGCTGGGCAGAACATGACTTCGCTCATCCGGCTTTTGTATCGGGCAGTGGAAAGGAAGCAGACGGACGGATGATTAGAAAGCCAGGATGCTGTTCTGGAAATAGTGAAGGATCTTGTGGCTCAGGTAGCGAATCTAGCTGCAATGCTGTGTGCGAAGCCGGGGAAGGGAACTCGACCAGGTCTTGTTGTCAGATGAAGGCGAAATAGCATTAAATGGCTGTTGCAGGGAGCGCTCTCCAGACGAAGAGCGAAGTTCGCATTGGAATAGCGTTCGATAGGTAGATTGGGCTGCTGCATGGAAAGATCGAGGACCTGCGGCAGCCTGCGAAATCCTTATAATCGCGACAGGCGAGTTCCTAATTAGCATTGATTGACGACTTCTGTGGTTGTCGCTTTGGCGCGAGAGGGGGAATGGGTTCTCCTTGCTCTTCTTTCTAGCGGGGCCAAGATTTTGGCCAGTCATGAAACATTATGCCTTTACTGCTCCGACTCTTTTAATCCTGGCTTCCTGCTCGAATCCCGCAGCATTAGAATTGAAACCTGAAGAGACGTCGAAAAAGTACGATATCGGCTACACCGAATCTTCGATTTTGATCGATGGACGCTTGAACGAAGTGGCCTGGAAATCGGCCTCAACCGTAGGGGAGTTTCAGTTTCCCTGGTGGACCGAGGGAAAAAAGGAAGGAACGGCGGCCAAGATGCTCTGGGATGATACTTATTTGTATGTCAGCTTTGTCTGCCAGGATGGCTATATTTGGGCCGAGCATGAGAAGCGAGATAGTCCGGTGTACCGTGACGATTGCGTTGAGGTATTCATATCCCCGAATCCAGACAGCATAAATCAGTATTACAATGTCGAGATGAACGTTAAAGGAGCGTCTCTCGACTTCTATCATCCAAATGTAGGTAGCAAAGAGCCTTGGAATCCCCAAATACGTATCGCCACATCATTGGAAGGCACGCTGAATGACGACTCGGATGTAGATCGATTTTGGATACTCGAGGTAGCGATACCTTTCGAAGCTTATTCCCCGGTTGCCAAAAATACGCCTCCCAAAGCGGGTGATAAGTGGCGTTTGAATTTGAATCGTCTGGGTGGGCAAACCAATCCTCAGCACAGTCAATGGTCACCCTCGAGAACCCAGACTGTATCATTCCACGCACCCGAATTCTTCGGCGAAGTCGTGTTCGTCAAATAGGCAGTCTCATGAATTCGTTAATATTAGTAATTCTTTAGGGCGGGCGCTTGCGACGCGCCAAGTTGGGGCCGCCAGCAGTTAGGGGCGATCGGCTGGATACTCATAGCGGGAATAGCGGAGGATCGGACCAATTCTCCCTCAGAGAAACGCTCCGTAAGTTTATGCGGTGACCTTTATTCAGAACGCTTCTCAGCGTAGGTCTCCGTAATGAAATCTACCATTTCTGGTACCATCTTGTCTCCCCAGCCAGAGATCTTGGCTAATGTCATGGCGTGCTTAGTCGCGGGCGAGATGAAGCTCGGGGCTCCCAGATCGTCGGCCATGCTGGAGTAGTAGCCAACATCCTTGCGGCCATTGGTGATTGAAAAAGCAAGCTGGTCTGGAATTCCATCTATCGCTTCAGCTTTGACCCAGTCCATCATGCCTGAGTGGAGAGGTCCAGACGCCATCACATCGTAAAGGGTCTGTCGATCAAGCCCGGCGAGATCTGCCATGGCGAAGGCCTCCGACAAAGCGCAAGCGGTTGTCATGGCGAAGAAATTGTTGATGAGTTTAAGAGTGTGTCCGGATCCGATGGGACCGATGTGGAAAACGTTTTCACCGAGGTCCTCGAAAAGGGGTCTGGCTCGATCGAAGTCCTCTTGGGCGCCGGCTGACATGATGTTGAGCTTCCCTTCGAGAGCATGCGAAGGCGTGCGCCCAAGTGGGGCGTCCATCATGGTGCAGCCTTTTTCCTTGAGAGCGGCTCCTATTCGCTGAGTGGAATGAGGGAGCGATGTTCCGAAATCGATCACTAGCGTGTTTGGACGAACGTTCTCAATGACTCCATCAGGCCCGTACATGTTGGCCTCGACTGCCGCGGATGTATCCACGCAAAGCATGACAACATTGCTGCCTTGAGCAAGCTCGCCGGGCGTGTTCGCCTCTATTGCCCCGCGTTCGACAGCGGCATCAATCGCTGCTCGCTTTCGGTGGGCTATAACGGTCAAGGGGTAGCCGAGTGATTGGAGGTGTTCGACCATAGCCGATCCCATAAGCCCCAGACCTATGAATCCAATAGAAGGTTTTTCAGTGTTCGTCATATAGCTGGCAGTTAATAGTTAATTAGCGAAACGTTACAATCCTTGCTTTAAGGAATTCTCTTGTTCCCAGTATCCGATAATCGTAACCATCATCTAATGGATTCGATAAAATGGGGAGTTCTTAGCACCGCGAAGATTGGCGTGAATAAGGTCATTCCGGGTATGGCCTAGGCGGGTAATTGCCGAGTGATTGCGATTGCTTCGCGCGATCTATCCAAGGCCCGAAATTGGGCGAATCGATTGAGTCTGCCTCTTGCTCACGGATCCTACGAGGAACTGCTCGCCGATTCGCAAATTGATGCCATATACAATCCGCTACCGAATCACTTGCATGTCGATTGGTCCATTAAAGCGCTTGAGGCTGGTAAGCACGTTCTCTGTGAGAAACCACTGGGTTTGGATACGGAAGACGCTCAGCGGCTGGTTGATGCGGCTAAAAACTACCCTGAGCAAAAATTGGTGGAAGCCTTCATGTACCGCTTCCATCCCCATTGGATTGAAGCGAAACGTCTAGTGGACGAAGGGAAAATCGGAAAGCTGCGATCGATTCACTCGGTTTTCTCTCACTACAATGACGACCCGAGTAACATTCGTAATCAGGCAGACATTGGCGGTGGCGGCTGCTAGATATTGGATGCTATAGTATTTTGCTTTCCCGTTTCCTTTTTGGCGGAAAGCCTCGCAAGGTTGTCGGCGAAGTGAAGAGAGATTCAATCTTGAAAGCAGACCGGCTTACTTCCGGGTTGCTCGATTTTGGTTCGGGAACGAGTAGTTTCACCTGTTCCACTCAACTTTAGCTATACCAGCGTGTTCAAATATTTGGTACAGATGGTAGAATAGAGATCAAAATTCCGTTCAACGCGCCCCCAGACCAGGAGACCCGCTTGTGGATAGACCGCGACGGAGAGATAGAGGATTTCGTTTTCCCGATCTGCGATCAATACGCATTGCAAGGAGAGGCATTTTCGCGAGCTATTCTCGAAAACATTCCGGTGCCAACGCCCTTGTCCGACGCTATCGAAAATATGACTGTTATCGACGCGGTATTTCGAAGCGCGAAATCCTCCGCATGGGTGGAACTACTAAGTTAACGCTAGATGTACCGCCTAATTTGGGCGAAAGAAGTGCACTGGATATTTAATGAGGGTTTTCCAAGCTCCCCGTCTTTCCTAGAGGGCGGCCTTTGCCCGCTCGTCGCGAGCGAGTTTTTCAATGAATGGTCTAGTGATGAAAGGCGTGCCAATCCCTGATTTGCTAGATGGACTGGCATAGGGCCCCTGACTCCGCAGAATTTCTGGCTGATATTCAGACAGCCAATGGTGGATAAAGTGGCGCTCGACCGAATCCAGGTTAGAAATTGAGCTCGCGAAATGCAGACTCGCCGAGTACAGGTTAACACCGCTCGCGGCATGGATCGTGCAATTGAGACCTTCACTTTCGGCGAGGGCGGCGATTTTGATCGCTTCGCTTATTCCACCGCAGGTAGAGAGGTCGAAATGGACAAAGGTAGCTCCATTGTGGGATAGAAGATGCTCGAACTGATGAATATTAGAGAGAGATTCATTGGCGCAAACTGGAATGCCGCTTTGCGTATTCAAGATCCCATGCCCTTTCATGTCGTCTAGAGCTACGGGCGACTCGAACCAATAGATGTCGAAGGGCTTGATTTTTTCCGCGACTTCCAATGCTTCCTCCACCGTGTAGGCGTGGACAGCGTCTACCATCAGTCGGGCATCAGAACCGATAGCTTCTCTAACCGTGGCTACACGCTCGACGTCATCGGCAATAGGCATGCCGCCGATTTTGATTTTCACGGCATCGAAGCCCTCATCGGTATAGCTACTCGTTTCCGCTGCAAGTTCCGGAAGCCCTTTGTTTTTTCCATATAGCCCCCCGCTGGCGTAGGTGTAGACGGATTTAGCATGGGTGCCTAATAGCTGGCATAATGGCGAGCCTGACAGTTTCCCCTTCAAGTCCCAAAGAGCGATATCCAATCCGCTGATGGCGTTCATCAGAAGATTGGCGACACCCCCTAGGGGAGACAACGTGTATACCTTGTTGCGGATAGTGTTGATGTCAGCAGAATCTTCGCCTGAAACGAGCGGAGCGATATCGTTATTTATAATGAATGCGATCGAATCCGCCGATCCATATGCAGGCCAGACTTCCCCAACGCCGCATTCGCCAGATTCGGTTTCCACGAATACGTAGACGGTGTCCTTGGCGGCGAAAGTCGTCATAGGATTCCAAAGGCCACCTCCGATGAAAAACGGGACTTTGATAGCGAAGCAGTTTTTAATCAGCATGTTGAGCGACACTGGGAGAGGGTTCAATTTATCCTTCGACTCGCGTCTAATGTCGAATGATTTATCAGCAGCCTAGCTATGCGGTTGCTCACATATACGAACGGATGGCAGGTTCATTCGGATACCAAGCAGGCTTCTTGGTTCAGCAGGCATTTCAAAATCGACCGTAGAGCGATTCAACATAGCCTGTAAGTTCCGTGTATGATTTGCCAATCTCTAGACCGTCTTCATCGTATACGATTCCAGCGCCCTCATAGTAGGTAAACCCGCTAATGGGTCCGTTAATCTCTTGATCCGTGGGCGAGGAACGAATCACGAGTAGCTGAGTTTGACCTTCTCGGTCGATCCAGGAGATAGAATACCCGATCGGGTAGCGCGCTCCGCTTTGCGGAGACGTCCAGAAGTCAATGGGACTCCATTTGAACTGATCACTCGAGTAGCGAGTTGTATTTCCTTCGGGATCAATGAGGTACATTTGCGAGTAGGCATCTAAACCTCCGTTTTCCCGTCTCATAACATAGGCCATGATCTCGGATCCATCGTCGAGTATAAGACTGGACCAATTCCAGCCGACCTGACCCTCTGAAAGCTGACTAGAGCTTATCTCGTGATCCATCCAAGCAACCCCGGTTACGGGCGAGACGCTTTGGTCCACTATCAGCTTCCCTTTCACCTCCAATCGACTGAAGGTGATGTAGTAGCTTTTCGCATCCGGGTTTTCCCCTTTCCGGGAGATACCATTTTCGCCGAAAAGAACTTTGGGCTTGCTGGGCCTGAGCGAAAGCTCAAAGCGACGCCGGCCGTTGATTGAGAAGCTGGCCTGCATTTCTTCGGTCCTTTCATCTACCATTTCAATCTTCCAGTTGCCATTGAATACCGATAGGCTATCGACGTGGGCGTCCGCATTCCATCCGTCTCGGTTGAATCGCTCTTCATGAAAGTGCTCGCCACTGGATTTGTTCAACACTGCAGCATGGGCCATGTAGATTTGCCGCGGCTGAGAGGCGTCCGGTTCTTGGTTGTATGGGACGGTA
>Ga0208624_1001263_pt1 | contig 12157 bp, 9 predicted proteins | sample Knorr_S23_td_DCM_FD_185607 | JGI IMG/M metagenome (GOLD analysis project Ga0208624, IMG submission 185607) | Marine microbial communities from Southern Atlantic Ocean transect - Knorr_S23_td_DCM_ad_71m_LV_A (SPAdes) (version 2) | ecosystem: Environmental > Aquatic > Marine > Oceanic | place...
GTCTAGTTGTGTTGCTATGGGAATCCAATGAATTTTACCTCTATTGGAAATTCTTAAATTTGCAGGTGCATCTAGTACACGATAACTATAGTTTTCTTGAAAGGGTAATTGATATGTAAACTCTTTATTTAGTGTTGCTATTTGTTTGTCACTTACAGTGTTTTTCAAAGAATCTATAACAACTGTAATAATTCCTGTTGTTTTAGCAATGCCATCGCTTAATTGAATATTAAACTTATTAACCCCGACATCTTGTTTTTTGGGCTCCCAATAAACTCCTTCTTCTGTAATCAAAACGGTGTTCTCTGTTGGGCTAAGGACTTCTAGGTTATAGCCTTCTTTTTTTATTTTATCTATAATGTTATAACCTGTATAAAAACTTCCTAAATAGCTTACTGTGTCTATAGAATTATCAAATTCTAAAACAGGTATATCATTAACGATAATTGTATACGCTTGTATTTTTTCATCAATTTCTGTTATTTTTTGAATCGCAACCTTAAGGCTATCTTTCTGATTAATTTGAAGAGATGTGTTGTTTTCTATTAGGGTTGTATATGAAAAGCTATGTTCTCCAATATCATTTGTATTTGGTGTCCATAAAAAAGATAGTTTTTTAGTGTCTAAAGACATTCCTTGTGGTAAAATGTTGGTCTCTATACTTTTAATCTTTTCAATGTTTTTTTCTTCAATTGGTATAACTAGCGTGTCTTGAACATTAACATATATTATTTGAGTGTTAAGGTTTTCTTTTTTTGTTATTTTTGAAGCACTGTTTTGTTGTTGTTTAACTATTGTTGTCTCTTTGTTGTCAACAATAGGTTGTTGTTTTGCTTTTGACTGTTTCTTTAGTTTTTTTATTTCTAGATTATCATTTATATCAACCAATGCAAGGCTTGTGAGAGTTTTATTATAAAACAACATTATATTTTCTTGTAAATTATATAAATAGCCAGTCGGTTGATCTAAATTTACAGCCTCAGAAAAAAGCCTTTCTTTTTTAGTTTTAAAATTGTTTTCGCTGTCTAATAAAGAAATATTCTTTGCTGCAACCCCTATAACTATACCGTTTTTAAAGCCCAAGATATCTTTGTTTTCTTTGCTTTGAGAAATTATTTTATTTTCTTCTTCAGAAAAAATCTCTCCTTTTTTTGTTATGACTATTTCTTGGGTGTCATTTTCGTTTTTTAAAAATCTTATTTGTTCAACTTGAAGAGAATTATATTGTTTAATATCAATCTTGTTTTCATTATAATATATTCCCCTGCTTGCGTTTTCGTTTTTTGTATAAACAACTAGTTCCTTTTTTTTGTCTTTGTTTATATCAAAAACATCTATGTTAATGGGCCCATATGTTTCGGTTATAAAGTTTTTTGCAACATTATCTGCTATAGAGTTCAACTTATTTATGTTATAATCTAGAACTATTATTTTTCTTTCCGGGCTACTTATTGCTATAACTATTTCACTATCCTTATCTTCATCCCACATCATAAACCTTGCCTGTTCTGGGCGAGACCCCTTTTTAAAAGAAGAAATATTATAGATGCTTGGCTCTGCAACAGGTATTAAGTTGTCTGTTTTAAAAATATAAATCTCTGTTGATTTTCCAAACAAATAACCTACCACTATTAACTCTTCAATACCATTTCCTGATATATCTCCAAGCATTATGTTTGTAGGAATAAAGTCTTTTTCTGGTAAAAAAATATACTCCCATATTTTATTATATTGTTGGTTCTTATTTATTTCATGTAAAACAATTGAATCCTCAATAATATTATAAAACAAATATTGTTCTTTTTCTGTTGAGCTCTTTTTGAACAATAAACCTGATTCAGAGGAAGAAAGTCCGTATCCTATATTTAAATAGAACAGGAGGAAAAAAATTTTATATTTTTGGTTTTTTATAAAGAATCTCATTTTATAATGAAATTTGTTTTTAAATTTAGGGGAATTATTTTCTATTTCAAAATCAAGAAACGTTTTATTTCGTTCAAGACAACTTATGATTAACTCTATAAACCTTTTTAAAAAAGAAGTTGCAATTGTTTGGAAAGACAAAACAACAACAATAATTAAAGCCTCTACATTAAGGCGTCTATGCCCATGTGCGCTTTGCAGTGGAGAAAAAGATGTTTTCGGAAATCAGTATGGAGGAATAGATGTACCAGACAATAAAGAAGTTTCCATTGTAAGGTTTGAACAAATAGGATATTATGGCCTTCAATTTTATTTTTCTGATGGTCATAAAGATGGAATTTACACTTTAACTTTTTTAAAAAATTATAATGAAACATAAAAACATTATTTGGGACTGGAATGGAACAATTGTCGACGATGCGTGGCTATTTGTTGATATTATGAATGTGTTTTTAAATAAAGAGGGACTTCCGTTAATATATCTAAATGACTATAGGCAACATTTTTGTTTTCCTATTCAAAATTATTGGAGGCACCTTGGTTTTAATTTTAATGAAAGCTCCTTTGATAAACTTAATGGTGATTTTATAAAACTTTATAAAAAAAACCTTTTTAAGGCCAAGCCGCATTTTGGTATAAAATCCTTTATTTTGAAATTAAATAAGTTGGGCTATAGGCAGTTTGTTTTATCTGCTTCCTCAGATACAATTCTTAAAAAATCTATTAACCATTATAATTTTAGTAGTCTTTTTGTAAAGGCTTATGGTGTTGATAACCTAAATGCTACTGGAAAGACTGTTGTTGGAAAACAGTTGTGTAAATCTCATAAACTTAACATAAATGAAACTGTTCTAATTGGTGATACCGAGTATGATAAGCGCGTCGCAGATGAGCTAGGCTGTTCCGTTTTTTTATTATCATACGGACACTTTTGCAGCGAAAGACTTTTGGCTTTAAATAAACCTGTTTTTAATGCTTTAGAAGAACTCTTCTTGTCTTTGTAGTTTTTTATATTACTACAAATGCTCTTATATTCTTAAAGCCTAAACAATATGCCATAGTGGTGAAATAACACAAATTTCTTGCTTGAATCTTTTGGGTTTTCTTTGTTTTCGGTGGGCACCAACTTCCATAACACTCTACCACCTTTGAGCCTATTTGTTTTTTATATATTGAAGTAATGTCATAAAAAACAACCTTTGTTTTTGATTCGTTTTTGAATGGGTTCTTTCCCGTTTTATTTATATGGTTTTTAACAGGAATTATTTTTTGTGGTCTTTTAGAAAGCCCCAGATCATAAAAATAAAGCTCTGTGTTTTTGTGGGGAATTTTTTCTAACCACCTGCTATCATTATTACAAGCAATTAAATCTTTTTTTAGTTTAAAATTTTCAATCCCTTTAAAATTGTTTAACTCCTCTGTAAAAATATTTATTTTATTTTTCATTTCTTTGTTTAAACAGCTTGGTTCCTATTCTAATAAAAGTTGAACCGTTTTTTAATGCCTCTTTATAATCTCCGCTCATTCCCATTGAAAGGTTTGTGCATTTTTTATTAGTTGTTTTTTGTATTTGTTTTTGAATTTTTTTTATGTCTTTAAAGTTTTCACTAATTTTTTTTTTATCTTTGGTGTTTGATGCAATACACATCAATCCTATTAATTCAACATTTAAAAGCTTCGTTGCATAACTTGATATTTTTAATGTTTCTTCTTTATTAAACCCCGACTGAGTTTTTGCGTTAGATATATTTATCTGTAATAGTATTTTTTGTTTTTTATTTTGATTAGCGGCTGCTTCATTTATTTTATTTAATATTTTAATTCTGTCTATAGAATGAATAATATCAAAATTATTTACTATTTTCTTTACTTTATTGCTTTGAATTTTTCCTATAAAATGGGTTGTCAGTTTCTTTTTATTATTTATATGGGGTTTTTTTAAAATAAATTCTTGAATTTTGTTTTCTCCTATATCGTTGACATCATTCTCTATTGCACTGTTTATTGATTTGTGAGAAAAGGTTTTTGTTACAGCTATTAGCTTGACTTTTTTTGGGTTATTAGAATATTTTTGTATATTAAGGTTTATCTGTTTTAAAGACTCTGTGTTTATATTAACATCATTTAACATTTTTCTATTTTTCTTTTTTTTCTTCTGGTGTATCTCCTTCTATTTCTTCTTCATTTTCTTCTTTAATTACTTTTGTGACCGATGCAATAGAAGAATCTTCGTCTAGCCTTAAAAGTTTAACGCCCTGGGTGTTTCTACCTATTATATTAAGCCTGTCTATGGATTGCCTAATCATAATTCCAGAATCTGTAATAATCATTAAATCATCTTCATCTACCACTTCCATAATAGAAATAAGCTTTCCTGTTTTTTTATTGGCTTTTAGAGTAAAGACCCCTTTTCCGCCTCTTTTTTGTTCTCTGTATTCTTCAAGTAAGCTTCTTTTGCCAAACCCTTTGCTTGAAACAACAAGCACTTGTCCTTCCCTTTTAACCACAAGCATCCCTATAACAAAATCATCTGAATATGACATTCTAATTCCCGTTACACCTTTTGTTTTTCTTCCTGTTGACCTTATTTGAGATTCATTAAACCTTATAGACTTTCCATTGTTTGTTGCAAGAACAACATCTTGGTCCCCTGAGCTTATTTTTGCCTGAATTAACTCGTCTCCATTGTTTACTTCAATTGCATAGATACCGCCTTTTCTTGGCTTGCTATACAGCATAAGCTTACTTCTTTTAATTAATCCTTTTTTAGTACACATTATTAACTGCTGATCTTCTGTGAATTCTTTTACTGAAACAAATGCTTTTACTTTGTCTTCTGAATCACATCCTATTAAGTTTACAATGGCTCTTCCTTGAGATGTTCTTGAGGCTTGGGGTATTTGATGCACTTTTAACCAATAACATTTTCCTGTATCTGTAAAGAAAAGCATTGTGTTGTGCGTAGATGCAACAAAAAGATGTTCTACAAAATCATCTTGTTTTGTATTTGCTCCCTTCATTCCCTTTCCGCCTCTGTTTTGTGTTTTCCAGGTAGCAACAGGAAGTCTTTTTATGTAGCCATTATGGCTTATTGTAACAACCATATCTTCTTCAGCAATCATATCTTCAATAGAAAGATCTCCGCTTATTGGTATTATTTCTGTTTTTCTATCATCCCCATATTTATTTGAAACTTCTTCTAACTCTTTTTTAATAATTAAACTTTGTTCATCATAACTATCTAAAACCTTTTTAAAATATATGATTTGAGTATTTAATTCTTTTAATTCTTCTATTAGTTTCCCTGTTTCTAGAGATGTTAGTTTTTGCAACCTCATATCTAAAATCGCCTTTGCTTGAACAAGGGTAAACTTAAATTTATCTACTAGTTTTTCTTTTGCCTCTTCTGGGTTTTTAGATTTTTTGATTAAGGAAATTATTTCATCTATGTGTTCTAGTGCTTTTTTAAGGCCCTCTAAAATATGTGCCCTAGCCTCAGCTTCTTTTAAATCAAAAGAAGTTCTTTTTATAATTATTTCTCTTCGAAAAGATAAAAATTCTCCCAAAACCTCTTTTAAAGGCATAACTTTTGGAACCCCATTTACTATCGCAAGCATTATTATACCAAAGGTTTCTTGTAATTGTGTAAGCTTATACAGGTTGTTTAATATTATTTCTGCTATAGCATCTCTTTTACATTCAATTATTATCCTCATTCCATCTTTATCAGATTCGTCTCTTAGGTCTGATATACCCTCCAGTTTTTTATCCCTAACAAGATGTGCAATTTTTTCTATAAGATTGGCCTTGTTAACCTGATATGGAATTTCACTTATAACTATAACTTCTTTTCCGTTTTCTTTTTCTTCAATAGATGCACGAGCCCTCATTACCACTCTTCCTCTGCCCGTTTTATAAGCCTCTTTAACTCCATCTACCCCCATAATAAACCCTGCTGTAGGAAAATCTGGGCCCTTAATATGGCTTTCAAATAATTCTTCGTTAGTTATTTCTGTGTTATTTAAAAGAGCTACTAATCCAGAAACAAGCTCTTTTAGGTTATGTGGAGGAATTTTTGTTGCCATCCCAACAGCTATACCTTCTGAACCATTCATTAAAAGATTTGGTATTTGTGTAGGGAGCACTGTTGGTTCTTCTAGGCTATCATCAAAATTTGGCTGATAAGAAACTGTTTCTTTTTCTATATCCTTAAGCATTTCTGATGCAATTTTAGACATTTTTGCCTCAGTATATCTCATCGCTGCAGCACCGTCTCCATCAACAGAGCCAAAGTTTCCTTGACCATCAATCAACAAATATCTCAACGACCACGGCTGTGCCATTCTTACAAGAGAATCGTATATGGATTGATCTCCGTGTGGATGATATTTACCAATAACTTCCCCAACGATTCTTGCGCTTTTTTTATGCTTTCTATTCCACTGTGCTCCTATTCCTGAAGCACCATATAATACTCTTCTATGCACTGGTTTTAAACCATCTCTAACATCTGGTAAAGCCCTGCTAATTATTACAGACATTGCATATGAAAGGTATGATTCTTCCATTTCATCTACAAGGTCTCTTCCTAATATATTTTGATTTTTAAATTCTTCTTCCATTTTAGACATCTATATTTGTAGCATATTTTGCATTTTTTAAAATAAACTCTCTTCTTGGCTCTACGTCGTCTCCCATTAAATCAGCAAAAACCCTGTTTGGGTCTTTAAGTTGTTCTAGCGTAACCTTATATAGTGTTCTGTTTTCCGGATTCATTGTTGTTTCCCAAAGCTGCTCCGCATTCATTTCTCCTAAACCCTTATATCTTTGTATATCTATTTTTTGATTTTGCCCTTTGTATTCTTCTAAAACCTTATCTTTTTCCTGGTCAGTATATACCCACTTTTCTGTTTTTCCTTTAACAATTTTATATAGTGGAGGAAGGGCAATATAAACATATCCTCCCATAATTAGTTCTGGCATTTTTCTGTATAAAAATGTTAATAAAAGTGTTCTTATGTGAGATCCATCAACATCTGCATCTGTCATAATAATTATTTTATGATACCTTAATTTTTCTATGTCAAAATCGCCCGCAGAGGTTTCTTCTGTATCTCCATCTCCTCCAAATCCTGCTCCAAAAGCTGTAATTAGGGTTTGAATTTCATTGTTATTTAACAACTTATCAATTCTTGCTTTTTCCGAATTAATAACCTTACCTCTAAGGGGTAGTATTGCTTGGTATCTTCTGTTTCTTCCTTGTTTTGCAGAACCCCCGGCTGAATCTCCCTCTACAATATATAACTCGCTTAGTGCTGGATCTTTTTCTGAACAATCGGCAAGTTTTCCTGGCAGGGCCGAGATGTCTAAAACACTTTTTCTTCTTACTAGTTCACGCGCTCTTTTTGCTGCTTCTCTTGCCTTGGCTGCATTTTCAGCTTTTAAAATAATTGTTTTTGCTGTATTTGGGTTTCTTTCTAAAAAATCTAACAGGCCTTCCATTATAATGGAATCACAAATTCCTTTTACTTCTCCATTTCCAAGTTTTGTTTTGGTTTGCCCCTCAAATTGTGGCTCTGGGACTTTGATTGATAAAACGGCTGTTATTCCTTCTCTTACATCATCTCCGCTTAAAGACACGTTTTCGTTTTTCTTTGTTTTAATAAGGTTGTTCTTGTTTGCATATTGGTTTAAAGATCGGGTTAAGGCTGTTCTGAACCCCGCTAAGTGTGTTCCACCTTCAATTGTATTAATATTATTAACAAAGGTTAATACGTTTGATGCATATGTTTCATTATAGCTTAATGCTAAATCTACTGGAATATTATCTTTTTCTCCTTTTATATGAACAGGTGTTTCAAATAAAGGGTTGTTTTTTTTATTTAAATGTTGGACAAATTCTGAAAGACCTCCTTTATAATGATGGGAGCTTGTTTGGTCTGTATTTTTATCTATTAGATTAATTTCTATTCCGCTATTTAAATATGCAAGCTCTCTTAGTCTTTCCTCTACAATTTGAAATTCGTATTCTTGTCCAATGAAAATATCATAGTCTGGGGTAAAATTAATTTTTGTTCCTGTTTTTTCTGTTTTTCCAATCTTTTGTATTTCTTGTTGAGCTATTCCATATTTATAATCCTGAACAAAAACACCACCATCCCTGTGTATTTCTGCTTTACATTTTGCAGAAAGGGCATTTACAACTGAAACACCTACTCCATGTAGGCCCCCAGAAACTTTATATGTGTCTTTATCAAATTTTCCCCCTGCATGTAACACTGTCATTACTAATTCTAATCCAGATTTTCCTTCTTTTTTATGCATGTCTACAGGAATTCCGCGTCCATTATCTTGAACTGAAACACTTCTATCTTTTTCTAGGGTTATGGTTATTGTATCACAATAACCCGCCATTGCTTCATCTATAGAATTGTCAACAACTTCCCATATAAGGTGGTGTAATCCTTTTTTTCCAACATCACCAATATACATTGCGGGTCTTTTTCTTACCGCTTCTAAACCTTTTAAAACTGTTATTTTATCTGAACTATATTGATTTTCTGCCATTTTATTTTATTATAATTTCTTCTATTGGAAAATTATTGTTTTGTATTTTTTTTTTATGTCTTTTTTTAAAAAAGTTATTTCGTTTCTCCATGCAGGAGTTTTGGCTTTAATTATAATTTTTTTATCCTTGTAATCAACTATTTGAGAATTATCTTTAATTTTTTTTGAAACATTTTTATTCCATTTTTTCTTTATTTCCTTAAATCCCAAATATTCTTTTTTGTCTTTTTCTTTAATTATTAAATCTAGTATTTTGTCAATATTTTTAAACATTTAGTTTTTTGTTCTAAGTGGCATTAACAATGAGGTTAGTTCCGTTTCTTCATTTTGTTTCTGAGGTTGGAAAACCGCTGCCGTTAATTCTCCTCCTAGAAAAATATTAATAGAATTATTATTTATGTGTTGGACTACCTCTCTAAGGTATTGAGCATTATATGCAACCGTTTTAGGGTTGCCTTCAAAAACGCATGGAACATGCTCTTTTGCTGATGATTTTGTTTCTTTGTCTTCCGTTGAAATAACTAGCTCGTTGTGTTCAAATGACAGTGTTATTTGTCTTGTGGTTTTATTAGAAAAAATTGAAACCCTTTTGATAGCTTCAATTAAATTTAAAGACTCTACCGTTGCTTTGTTTTCTTTTTTATCAGGAATAACGCTATTAAAATCTGGAAAACTCTCTTTTATTATTCTGGTAATTGTTGTTGTGTTATTTTCTGTTATATCTATATGGTTGTCGTTTAAATTAATTTTTATTTCACTGGTTAATTTTATATTATTTTTTAAAATTGAAAAAAATTTGCCAGGTATTATTATAGATGCCTCGGGATTATTGTCTTTTATTTTTTTATTAAATTTAACTAGTCTGTGACCATCTGTTGCAACAGACATTATTTGGTTTTTATTTATATTAAAATAGACACCACATAAAGCTGGTTTTAAATCATCTTTACTGACCGCATAGAGCGTATTGTTTATTATATCTATTAATTCATTACCTTTAATTTTAACTTCATGTGTTTTTTCAAGCGAGGGTGTTTCTGGATATTCAGATGGTTCTTTTCCCATTATTTTATAAACACCTTTTGGTGAGCTTATTTCTATTTCATAATTTTCATTTGAAGAAATTTCTAAAGCACCTGATTGTAAAGCAGATATTATTTCTATAAATCTGTTTCCCGGAACCGCTATAGATCCTTGAGTTATTGTATCTGCTTCTATTTTTGTTATTATTGTTTGTTCTAAATCTGTTGCTGTTAGAACAACGTTTTCTTTTTTTACTTCTACTAAAACACAACTTAAGATTGGAAGAGTTGTTCGTATTGGAATTATTTTATTTGTTTCGCTTAAAGCAGAAAAAATCTTTTCTTTTGTTGTTCTAAACTTCATTTATTTTTCTTTTTTTATATAATAAACACACTGAATTTTACCTGCTTTTACTAAACTTAACAAGCATTATAAATAACAATTATTATTAATATAAACGTTTTTATTTTTTTTATATTTGTTGATTTGTTGAAAACTAAAAAAAACAAAAAAAGAAACAAAACAACAAAAGGTAATTCTACTAAAATGTTAAAGTTTTTCTTTAAATGTTAATAACTTTTTTTAAAAGGCTTTATTAACATTAATAAAATTTTTTGATATATATTTCTTTCTTTTTGTTTTTTATCCACTCCTTAAAAACAACATAATTTTTATGACTTAAAGCAAAAGACTCTATTAAAGGCCAATCTTTTTCTAGGGAAATTTTTTGAGGCAAAGAAACTTTATATTTATAGATTAAAAATAAAAAACCATTTTCTTCAAATATACGAGAGAAAGAATAGTTTTCAGTTTTTTCAATTTCGTTTTTTAAAAAAACAGGAATGGTGTTGTAGTCAAAATCAACATAATAGCCAGAAAGATTGTTGTATTTATCTCTATATGAAACAGCTAAAGAGTCAAAACTAGCAGGATCATCAAAATAAGCATTTTTTTCTTTTAAAATTTTATTTTTAATTATTTGTAAGTCTTTTTTTCCTGGCTTTAAAGAAAATAAAATATGTTGAGTGTTAATTTTTTCTCCTAGCCTATCTTTTAATTTAATAATATGAAAGCCAAATAAACTTTCCACAGGAGAAGATATTTCTCCCTTTTCTAAGTCGAAAGCTGTTTGTTCATATTCTTTTAACAAAGTTCCCCTGGTAGTGTAACCTAAAGATCCTCCGTTTTGAGCAGAACCAGGGTCTTGCGAATATCTTTTAGCTGCAGCCTCAAAAGACAAAAGGTTTTTGTTTATACTGTCTTTAATGGTTTTAGCAAAAAATAAAATGGAATCTTTAGTGGAAGGGCTTAATTCTACAGGATGTTGTATGACTGAAAAATCAATTTTAGGGCTTTGTGAAGGAAAAGAATCAGGATTATTTTCAAAAAAAGAAATCACATCCTGCCTACTTATAAATGTATTATTAAAATTTAAAAACCTAAATTTCTCAACAAAAAGCTCTTCTTCTACAAGTTTATAGTATTCGTTTTTTATTGCACTAATTGACATTTTCATAGTGTCTTCTAGTGCTTCTTTTGATCCAAAAACACCAACAAAAGCATCTATTCTTTGGTTAAGGGTTTTGTTTATTTCTTCGTTGGTTACCTCTATTAAAGAGTCTTGTTTTGCTGCGCTTAACACAACCTTTCTATCAATTTGTTCTTCAATAATTTTTTCGTAAAGAGATTGAAATGCTAGAGGGGTTTTTTGGGGAGAAATATTTTTTTCTTTTGCTATTAAAAAAACCTGTTCTTCTATATCAGACCTCAGTATAACATTGTTATCAACAATAGCTAAAACACCGTCAATAATGCCCATGCCCTGGGAAAAAGAAAGAGAAAAAAAGAGAAAAAAAGTAAAAATTCTCATAAACCTAAAACATCCTTATAAACAGTTGGGTTAAGTTTGTTTTTCAAAGCAGGCAAAAGAGAGGTTTTTATAGAATCTTGGGCTGCAGAAATATATTCTCTTTCAAGCTTATTGTACATGTTTTTTAAAGTAAACTTTTCCTCTTTAAGATACCTTTCAATTCTTGCAACTGAAAAAGAGCCATCATTATTTAAAATTATGTTAGAAACAAAACCCTTAGGATTGTTAAAAAGGGCCCTAGACAAAGGCGTGTTTTTTGTTTCAGAAAGAGGTTCTTTAATGCTTCCCCCATAAAGAACAAGCAAAGAATCAAAACTTTCACCATTAGATATTTTTTTTATTAATTCTTTTGCAACAAACTCATTAAAAACCCTTATTTCAGAAAAAACAACTCTTTTTGGTTTAAAAACTTTTTTATCAAAACCCTGTTTTAGAAATTCTTTTTTAATAATTAAAGAATCAACAGGTGTAATTGAGTTTAAGCAGTAAGAGAGATATTCAGAAAAAAGAATATTACGCTTATTGTTTAACCAGTCTTTCTTAAAAGAATAGGAGTTTTCAATTCCATTATCAAGACCTATTTTTACAACCTCTTCTTGCAAGACATAAAATAAAACGAGATCTTTAAAATCTTTAACTTCTTTAATTGGAGGAATTCTAGAAGATTGGGTGTTAGAAAGTTTATCAACAAGCCAACCAACACCATAAGCCTTTTTGTTTTTAGAAAAAAACAAGATTTTTTTATCATAGTTTTTTAGCCAGTCAATAAGTTGG
>Ga0208624_1001270_pt1 | contig 12096 bp, 11 predicted proteins | sample Knorr_S23_td_DCM_FD_185607 | JGI IMG/M metagenome (GOLD analysis project Ga0208624, IMG submission 185607) | Marine microbial communities from Southern Atlantic Ocean transect - Knorr_S23_td_DCM_ad_71m_LV_A (SPAdes) (version 2) | ecosystem: Environmental > Aquatic > Marine > Oceanic | place...
CTCACTTTTAGCAATAAATACTGTATATCTTTTTACAGCAATAAATAAAAGAGGGATATCAATTAAAGAAGCATGATTTAGCGCAAAAATATAATTACCGTTATTAAGATTATGCTTTCCTCTTACTACTAATTTTACATTAAAAATAAATGATAAAGTTTTTCCCCATATTTCCGAAAAAAACTTAAAATTTTCTTTCCTACCTGTTAATGAGATAATAAAGAAAGAACTAAGACCAAACAATAATGTCCAAAAAATAAGATTTAAATAAATCCATATAATTCGCAATTATTTTATCTCCGAAATTTCCATATAAGGCTGGAGACTTGGTGGGATACGAATACTTCCATCTTCATTTTGATGAGTTTCAATGAAAGCAGCAAAAATTCTGGGGGTTGCTAATCCTGATCCATTTAAGGTGTGTATAAAATTAGTACTTCCGTCAGTATTTTTAAACCTAATATTTCCTCTCCTTGACTGAAAATCTTCAAAATTGCTACATGAAGATACCTCTAACCATTTTTCCTCTCCTGGAGCCCATACTTCAAGATCAAAACATTTTGCAGCAGCAAAGCTGAGATCACCTGTACATAATTCAATCACTCTGTATTGAAGCTCCAACAAATCAAGAATATCTGATGCTTGCTTTACTAAAGAATCAAGTTCAGCATAAGATTTTTCTGGTTCTACAAATTTTACTAATTCAACTTTATTAAATTGATGAACTCTTAATAGCCCTCTAGTATCTTTTCCATAAGATCCAGCCTCTCTTCGAAAGCATGCAGAATATCCAAGGTAATATTTAGGTAAATCATCTTTAGATAAAATATCATCTTTATGAATATTTGTTAATGAAACTTCTGCAGTTGGAATCAAGTACAGATCATCTTTTTCAATATGATACATATCCTCAGAAAACTTTGGAAGTTGACCAGTGGTTAAAGCTGAATCTGGTTTAACTAAGAAGGGGGTAAAGAACTCTGTATAATTAAAGTTTTTAAGATGATAATCTATCATAAAATTGATTAGTGCTCTTTCAAGCAATGCACCTTTACCTTTATAAAGAGGAAATCCGCTACCTGACATTTTTGCAGCTACTTCAAAATCAAGAATATCCAATTCCTTTCCAATCTCTATGTGATTTTTTGGGCTGAAGTTAAAACCTTTGTTTGTATTTTTTTCTTTGATAACTACATTATCTTTATTTGAAGAACCTTCAGGACATGATGAATGAGGTACGTTAGGTATTTCTTGTAATGCATCCTTCAAAGATAATGATAATTCTCTTTGTTCTTTTTCAAGCTCTTTAATTTTATCAGAAAGAATTTTTAGATCAGAAAAAATATTGTCAGCAGATTCTCCTTTTGACTTTAATATACCTATTTCTTTTGATTTGCTATTTTGATCTGCTTGCAGTTCATTAAGCTTTGTTGTTAAAGTTTTTAGACTGTTATCCAATTTTAAAATATTATCTAAGGAAACATCTTTATCTTTTTTAGATAAAGATTTTAAAATTTCATCTGAATTATTTCTTATTTTTTTTATGTCAAGCATGAGATAATTTACTCAATTAATCATATATATTTACATTTATAGTATCAATTAATTTCTCATTCTCCAAAATATTAAAAACATAACTACCTAACGTTTCAAGTTCAAATTGACCAAAGTAATATCCAGAAATAGGATTATAAAGTATCTTAATATTACTTACTAATTCTTGATCAATTAAAACTTCTGCATGAAGATTTTTGACTTTGGAATCAACTAAATTTGAGTAACCATAAATAAATATTGCTTCGTCAAGTTTATTGTCTTTGTTTGCAATATGAAATGAGTATTGAATATCTGTGTCTTTTAAAATCCAATCAATTATATCATTTAATTTTGAAACATAATTTTTTGAAACATTATACATATCATTCGTTGCAATGAATGATGATTTGAATGTACCATTTTCGTGTTTAGAAAAATTATTAAAATTATTTAAATCTATACCCTCTTCATATTTAATATTAAAAATAGGTAAAAAATCATTTAGTACTTTAATTTCCTGATTCAGTTTCGAAGCCATAACTAATGAACTTTCATCTGAAATAATCTTCTTTAAAAATAAATTACGCCACTTGTCAGATACAGGTTTAATAGGAAAATTGTCAAGAAAAATAATATCATATTTGCTGAACCAAAAGTCTGTTACATCAAGATTTCCATCAATTGGATTAGGATAAAAATGATCATAATCAGCATTTAAATTATTAATTATGTGCGGCGTGTTAAAATTTAATTTTCCAGATAAAATTGCAATTTTAGGTTTTTTAATCTTTAAACTACTTTTAAAAATGTGTTTATTGTTAGATACATTTATTTCACCATTTAAAGCAGATATACCAATTTCAAAGTTTTTTTCATAATCAACTTCATCATTTATTAAAAATGATTGAAAATAATTTTGTTGGTTAGAAATTATCTTGATAGGATTTGAGGCAATTAATTTTTTATCGTTTAAAAGTGCAATTTGAACTTCGCCTTCTCCTTCATTAGTGCTTAAAATTTCAACATCTATATACATTGAGCTTTTATCAAATTGATTTGGATAAATGAGAATATTTTTGATAGACAAATCTATAGGTTCATTAATAGTTACTTCGCTGATTTGTGTCGAATTATTTTCATTGGTAACATTATTTTCATTCTTTATACAAGAAAATAAAGTGATTAAGAAAATGAGTTTTATTATTAAATAATAATATTTTTTCATTAAACAATCATACCTCTTGAATAAGCGCTGAAATCCATATCAAAAACTATTTTTTTATTATTTATTTTATGCTGGGCTAAGAATGCAATCATATCTGCATTGTCAGTGCAATACTTCATAGATGGATAAATAATATTTTGATCCAAATTATCTAATTTATTTCTCAATCTCTTATTGGCAGCAACACCACCGCAAATAATTCCGGTGTTAGTAGAGTATTCTTTCATTGCTTTTTCAAATTTACTAATTAGTGTATCTACAATTGCCTCTTGATAACTTGCAGCTATATCTTCAAAGCTATACCTATTTTCATTAACACAATTTATTAGTGCAGTTTTTAATCCACTGAAACTAAAGTTAAAAGAGTTATCATTAATCATAGGTCTTGGAAAATTAATTAGATTTTTATTACCATTTGTAGCAAGTTTTTCAATTTCGGGACCTCCTGGATAGTTTAAGTTCATTTTCTTAGCTCCTTTATCAAATGCCTCTCCGCATGCATCATCTAAAGTTTCACCTAAAAGCTCATATTCAAACATATTTTTTACAAGCCATAGCTGAGTGTGCCCCCCTGAAACTAAAAGATTTATAAATGGAGCCTTTAGGTCAGAGTGTTCAATAAATACTGAATTTAAATGAGCCTCAAGATGATTTACAGGAATGATTGGTATATTTAATGCTTGAGCTATTCCTTTAGCGAAACTAACACCTGACAGAAGAGAACCCATCAAACCAGGACCATTTGTTACTGCAATTGCATCAATATCTTCAAAACATACATTTGCATCTTTAAGAACCTTATTAGTAATGCTTGGTAAATATTTTTCATGCTCTCTTGAAGCTATCTCCGGAACTACTCCACCATATTTCTGGTGAACAGATTGGGTCTTAGTAAAACTAGACAAAATTTTGAAATCACTACAAAGAGCGACTCCTGTTTCATCACATGATGTTTCTATGCCAAGAATAATCAATTAATCTCTTTTATAACTAAGATTTCTAAATTGTTTGGGGATAAATCTTTCCATTCAATTAAAAATTCGGGTAATTTAATTGACGGAGAATAGAATTGTTTTTCAGAATTCCAATAATCAAAATCTATAATTACATCAATATCTTCAGGAGAAATATTAGTAATTTGTTCAAGACCTCCAACAATTGTTAAAGATACAGTAGCAGGATTTACAAATACATTGACATCATTTGGTTTGTTTACTAATTGTACAGGAATACCTGTTACAATTGTTTCACTAATTGGTTGAACATTAATCAATCCAGTAACTTTCTTAGGATCATAACTAACAAGCTTGTTTGGAGACAATATTAGCCATTCATTTTCAACAGATGAAGTTAAGTTTTGTAAAGTATCTTTATTTGTTTGTACAAATTCAATTGAATTTACAGCTTCTTCAGGGCCACCTATACTTATTGAATCAGGAATGAAAACCCCATCAAGAGCAATATATCCAGGTTCCGATAATGTAAATATTTGTGATTTAACTGGAACTTTTTTAACCATATATCTTTGTAATTTGATTTGAATATTTCTGGGATTTAAAACTTCCACGAATTCTAAATCTAAAGATCTAGGTAAGACAATTTTTTCTGGATTTTTTTTGTAATATGAATCTAGCTCAAAATTATATTCATCAGTAATACTGCTCAAATCAATTACTGCTTTAAAATCATCTTTATAGAAATTTTTGAAAACTCTTAGCCAAATAAAGGATCTCCCTGAACCTTTTAAGGTAATAAAAACGCTTTCAGGGACCTCTTCCTTATATGTTTTTTGTTCCTGTAAATTTCTTGCAACTAATGGAATATCGAGATTTACAGAATAAACTTCTTCACTCTTTATGAAAAACCAGAATACAAAAGCAATAACAAAAGAATAAGCAATTCTTTTGAATTTTGTATTATTAATCATCAACATTTGAATCATCTAGCATTAAGGTTATATATTTTTCTTCAGATTTAACCTCAACTACAAGTAAATCTAAGGAGTCACCCTCATTAAGATTACTTACCATATTCTTTTTTTGATCTTTAGATACCTTATTCATTGGAATTAAACCTTCAATCTCGTCACCTAATTTAATAACAATACCTAAATCATTCAGCTTTTCAAATGAACCTTTAATTTTATCTCCAGAATTGAATTTAGATTCAATACCTTCCCAAGGGTTTTCAGATAAATCTTTAACACTTAGTAAGATCTTTCTTTCCTTTTCAAGTATTTCTGTAACGATGTAATCTAATTTATCACCTTCATTCACAAATTCTTTTGGATGAGATGAATTTTTAGTCCAATGAAAATCTGTTGTTCTTACAAAGCCTTCTAATTCATCTGTCAACGATACAAATGCTCCAAATTTAGTAACCTTATTAACAATACCAGATTTTTTATCTCCAACTTTTACAAGATCAGAGATTTTGCTCCATGGATCTTCTGAAAGTTGTTTAATACCTAAACTAATTTTTTGTTCATCTGAATCAACAAAGAGAACTTTAGATTCTATAGAGTTTCCTACTTTAAAAGAATCTTGAAGATTTTGAACATTTTTAGTCCAGGATACTTCTGAAATATGAATTAATCCTTCAATACCCTTTTCTAATTCAATGAAAATACCGTAGTTCATTATGCTCACGATTTCTCCTTTAACAATGTCTCCAACCTTATATTTTTCTGGAATAGATTCCCAAGGATTATCTACTAATTGTTTTAATCCAAGTGAAATTCTTGAAGTTTCTTTATTAAAATCAATTACTTGAACATTGATTTTTTGCCCGATTTCTACAATTTCAGATGGATGATTTATTCTACCCCATGAAAAATCAGTAATATGAATTAGTCCATCAACACCGCCTAAATCAACAAAAGCACCAAAATCAGTTATATTTTTAACAACACCTTCAAGCTCAGCACCAATTTCAATCTTAGTCATTAATTCTTGTCTTTTTTCATTCAAAGATTCTTCAAGAATAGCTTTTCTAGATACGACTAAGTTTTTTCTCACCTCATCAACTTTAACAATTTGAAAATCAAATTCTTTTCCAATAAAATCATCAAAGTTTTTAATAGGATGAACATCAGCTTGTGAACCTGGTAAGAAAGCTTGAATAACACCTAAGTCAACAACCAATCCACCTTTAACTCTTTTTACTACTTTACCTTTGACTGGCTCTTCATTCTCACAGAAATGCTTTAACTCTTCCCATCTTTTGATAAAATCTGCTTTATATTTTGAAAGCGTGATGTTGCCATCAGTATCTTCAAATTTTTCTAAGAAAATGTCAATGTTTGAACCTATTTCAGGCAAATCCTTTGAATTAAATTCTGAACGATTAATTAATCCTTCTGACTTGAAACCGATATCGACCATAACATCACTGTCACTAATTCCAATTACCTTAGCAGATATAATTTGATTTTCAGAAATATCATTAAAAGTTCCTTGATATTCTTCCGACAATGAATTTTCTTTTTTGTCTTCAAGGGGTTTATCGTCATTAAAAGATATTCTTTTCACATCCGCAAAAAGATCTTTACTTAAATAATTTTTAATACTTTTTTTTCTTTCAGATGAAGATTCTACTTCATCTTTTTTTTCAATGGTTTCAACATTTGCTTCTTGAGAGCTAAGATCTTCAAGATTATCGTTTGTATTATTTACGTTTTCGTTTTTTAATTTATCATTCATTTTAATTTCTCTATATGTTTGAGAATTTTGTTAACCTGCTCCTCAAAAGTGCAAAGAGTTGTATCAATTATAATTGCATTATCAGGTTTTTTTAGTGGAGATAGTTTACGACTACTATCGTACTTATCTCTTTTTTCCAAATCCTCTTTTATTTCGTTAATATTTTTAGCTTCATTCAATTTTTCAAAATCAGCTAACCTTCTTTCAGCTCGAATATCGTAATCTGCTTGAAGGTAAAATTTATACTTGGCATCTGGAAAAACTACAGTACCAATATCTCTACCTTCGACAACAAAATTACCATTCGCTGTAAAAGATCTTTGAATGTTTACCATCATCTCTCTTACATCTTTTAGTGCGCTAACCGCACTTACTTTACTAGTAACTTCTTGACTACGAATTTTCAAGCTTATATCATCTTCATCTAAATAAATTTGCATCTCACTTTCGGATGAAAAATCAATATTTAATTTTATGGAATCAAGCGATTTTACAACTTCGCTTTTTGATGACAAATCAACATTTTCTCTAATAAAAAAAAGAGTAACTGCACGATACATAGCACCTGTATCAAAGTACTGGTATCCAAGCCTTTTCGCCAATTCTTTTGCAGTTGATGTCTTACCAACTCCTGCAGCTCCATCAATAGTAATTACCATAAATGCCACGAAAGTTAGTTTTTCTTTAGAGAAATACCAAGATGTTTAGTTTTTGAGATTTATGACTGAATTTCTGATAAGAAATGAAGTTCTTTCTTTGATAAAAGTCTCCAACTGCCCAAAGCAAGATTTGATAATTTTATTTGTCCAATTCTGACCCTTTTTAAAGACATAAGATTAAGGTCAAGAAATTTGAAAATTCTTCTTATTTCATTTTTCTTACCTTGTTTTAATATCATAGTAACTTCGATATGGCCTTTGTTCATTTTTTGAGAAACTATTCTTGCCCTTCCTTTTTCATTTGAGCCAATGAAAATTCCTTTTTGAATCTTATTAATATTTTTTTCGCTTATAAATTGGTCTGTTAAAGCAATATATTCTTTTTCAATTCTATTTTTTGGATGCATTAAAAATTGAGACAAACTCCCATCGTTTGTTAATAAAATCGCTCCTGAGGTATTTTTGTCTAACCTGCCAACATGATTTAATGGAGGTTTTTTTGGAATTAATTCAAAAATGGTTTTTCTTCCTTTTTCGTCTGACTTAGTTGATAAATAACCTTTCGGCTTGTTTAATAATATTGTAGTTAAATCAACATTATGTTTTATTTTTTTATTGTCCAGTCTGATATCATCTTTTGCTACAACATCATTAAATGGATCAAGAATGAGTTGACCATTAACTGTAACCATTCCTTCCTTAATTGCATCAATAGATTTTCTTCTAGAAAGTTCTCCAGATGAAGATATTACCTTAAATAATTTCATTATGACAAATGTTCAGATTCTACTAGTTCAGTAACTTCGTCAGATGTTGGCATTTCGCTCAGATTGCTTATTCCAAAATGCTTTAAATAATCATCTGTTGTTTTGTAAAGAAGAGCTTTACCAATTGAATCATCTCTTCCTTGAATCTTAATTAGATTTTTTGACAACAAATTTTTTATCACTCCCTTACAATCAACTCCTCTAATTGTTTCGATTTGAATTCTTGATATTGGTTGTTTGTAAGCAATAATTGCTAATACTTCTAACGCTGCATTAGAAAGCATCAACTTTTTTGTTGGAATGAGCTTAGAAATATAAGGTTCAAAATCTTTTTTGCTTACCATCATAAATCCTTCGCCAATTGATTTTATATAAAATGAATTTTTTTCATATAAACTATTAAGATTTGAAACTTCTTTTTCTAAATCTGGCGCATTATCTTTACCAAACACTTTAATTAAATCTTTTTGAATTAATGGAACAGTAGATACAAAAAAAAGGGATTCTATAATTTTTTGGTTTTTTGTCATGCTTCAGCAATAATGAGTTTTATTTCAATATCTTCAAAGTTTTCTTTTTGAGAACAAATGATTTCTGAACGTTTAATCATTTCTAATAGAGCCAAAAATGTAACAATGATTTCAAGTTTTGTTTCAAGTTTTTTGACAAGATTTTTTAATGATAAAATTTTATCATTATTAAATTGTTGTAAAATAAAATCTTGCTGATCTTTTAAAGAAATAGTTTCTCTGTAAATCTCAAATGAATCTTGTGTTGGAGCATTATTAACTGCATCTTTGAAAATTTTGGAGATATCGTACAATGTCACCTCGTTTAAAAAATCAGATGCATTTGGAGATTGATCATAAACAACCTTAGAGGAGTTTCGAAAAAATGAATCTTTATTTTCAAAGTGTAGATTTTTAAGCTTATTAGCAATTGACTTATATTTTTTATATTCAAGTAGCTGAGCAACTAAGTCAATTCTTGGATCTTCTATATCTAAAGATTCATCATTTATCTGTCTAGGTAGAAGCATTTGAGTTTTAATTCTTAGTAACATTGAAGCCATAAACAAAAATTCTCCAGCAATTGAAACGTCTAATTTTTTTGCTTCATCTATCACTGAAATGTATTCATTAGTTATTTGAGTTATAGGAATGTCGTAAATATCAATTTTATCTCTTTTAATAAAATATAAAAGTAAATCTAAAGGTCCTTCAAAGTTTTCTATCTTGATGTTAAACATTTAAATTAAACCTGTTGCACTTTTAACTTCTTGAAGTGTCTTTTGAGCAATTTCTTTTGCTTTAGTTTGACCTAAAATCATTTTCTTGGTTACTTCATCATTATCAAGAACTAATTTCTCTCTTTTTAATTTTTGAGATTCAAAAAAACTAATAATGGTCTCGATTAATTCTTTTTTGATGTCCATATACTTCAAACCGGGGGTATTATATCTATCTGAAAGCTCTTTTTTTGATTCATCATCAAGAAATAATGAATAAATCTTAAATAATGGGGTATCTTGATCTTTTGGATCATTCAGTCCAGCAGAATCAGTAACTATATTCATCACTTGGTCTTTTATGTTATCGTTGCTTGCAAAAATAGGAATAGTGTTATTGTAGGACTTGCTCATTTTTTGATTGTCTATTCCAATTACAACATCATTACTTTCATTAATTTCGATTTCAGGAATAGTAAAGATTTCTCCAAAAGTATTATTGAACTTAACAGCAATATCTCTAGTCATCTCTAAATGTTGCTTTTGATCTTTACCCACAGGGACCATTTCAGATTGAAATAATAAAATATCTGATGCCATTAAAATTGGGTAAGAAAAAAGACCCATATTTGGTTTTAATCCATTTGAAATTTTATCTTTATAGGAAGTTGATCTTTGCATCAAACCTACAGATGCAAAGTTTGATAAAATCCAAGCAAGTTCTGTCACTTCTGGAACATGAGATTGTACCCAAAATGTTGATTTGTCTGGATCAATACCAAGAGCTAACAAATCAATGAATGCTTGTTTAGTATTTTCTTCAAGTTCAGCTTTATCATTAATTGATGTCATAGAATGATAATTTGCTACAAAACAAAATAAATCAGATTCATTTTGAAAACGAATCATTCTTTCTATCATACCAAAATAATTTCCAATGTGAAGTTGCCCTGAAGGCTGTGCACCGCTTAAAATTCTTTTTTTCATAAATTAATTTTTATTTTGAAAAAGGTATTCTTTCCATCCCTGGTTCTTTTGATTAATATATTGATTAAAATACATAAATCTATTTGGTTTTTTTGGAACTTTCATGAGCTTCATTTTGGCTTCAATAAGTGACCTATTCCCCTTTCTTGAATTACAAGGTGCGCACGCGATAATTAAATTTTCCCAGGAGTCTTTTCCCCCTTTTTGTTTTGGAATAATATGATCAATTGTCAGGTTTGATTTGGATCCACAATACTGACATGATGAATGATCTCTCATAAGTAGATTTTTTCTGTTTAAAACAACATCCAAACTATTGAAAGAAACATATTTTTTTAATTTTATTACACTTGGAACTTTCATTTGGATTGAAGGAGAATGAATATGATGATCATAATTCATCAAAATATCTACTTTATCTAAAAAATATAAACAAATTGCACGCTTAGAATTACAAACACCTAATGGTAAATAACTGGCATTTAATATTAGAGTTAAGTTATTTAGATGGCTGACATTGTGTTTTGACATATAACAATTTATAAATAATCATTTACATTGTACAAAATAAAGTTTAAAGTTTTAGAGCAAATGTAGGGAACGAAGTGAAAGTCTTCGGCAGTCCCCGCTACTGTAATTACTGAGGTTTAATATAATCCATTCAACATAGTTGGAGAAGGAATTAAGCCATTTTAGGTACAAGCCAGGAGACCTTGTTTGCAAAAATAAAAAAATAATCTTCGGAGGAAAGTATGATGAAAAAAATATATATATTTCTTACAATATTATTCTCAAATCTCTTTGGACAAACTTTCACAGGTTTTGTTAAGGATGTATCTGGAACTGAAATTTCTTATGTTATTATAGAAGAACTAAATTCAAAATCAGAGGAAAGAAATTGGACCATTTCTGATAAAAACGGCAACTTTTCAATTAACGTCATGAACGAATCGAATGTTTTGTTTCAAAGAATAGGATTTAAAGATGTAATTGTTAAACCAGAAGAAAGATTAAATAAATCTATTATTATGGTAAAAGAGAATATATCGCTTGAAAAAGTTGACGTTTATGGGAAGAAAAAAGAAGGATACCTAAAAGATAAAACCTCAATAAACAATTTAGGTACTTACTCTAAAGGAGGCTCTCTTAATCAAATTCCATCCTTAGAATTGAGGACGTATGGTGGATATGCTGGAGTAACCTCTGCTTCTTTTGACGGTGGATATGCAAGACATACAAAAGTCCTTTATAATGGAGTTGATTTAACTGATGCAATGAATGGGCAAGTTGATCTTTCTTCGCTTCCCTCCTTTGCTCTGAGCTCCATCAATTACAGATTAAACTCAGGAACAAGATTTGGTTCTGGCTCCATTGATGGTTCTATAAATATTAATAATGATGTCTTAAATAATAATGTTTTTTACAGTGTTGGAGATTTTGGATTTTCACAATACGGAGCTAATTATTCAATCAATAGAAAAACGTCGAAAAGAAATATATCATTTGGCAAAACATCATATGATGGTGATTATAAATATACTGATTCAACGGGAAATAAAATTAAACGCTTAAATAATTACTTAGATCAATTTTTTCTTTCTGTTGATAGGCAATTTGTTGTTAGAGAAGATTTTTTAGTCAATATATTCACATTAAGAACCGAAAATTTAAGAGGAGCAGCAGGAAGTACAACCTTTCCATCAGATAATGCTACAAGAAAAGATAACTTTGAACTATTTGCCTTATCCTTTAATAAGTTTTTTGATAATGGTTCACTTGATTTGTATATGAATAGGTCAGATAATTACCAAGAATTTGACGATTCAGAAGGATCTTTTCCAGTATATAGTGAACATGAACTTGACTACTCAGTTTTTGGGCTTAGAGGAAATCATACAATAAATTCATCCTTCAATTATGAAGCAGTTTTTAATGTTAAATCTGAAAGAGTTGATAGTAGTGAACTTCAAAAGGAAGAATTAGAAACAACATC
>Ga0208624_1001276_pt1 | contig 12065 bp, 10 predicted proteins | sample Knorr_S23_td_DCM_FD_185607 | JGI IMG/M metagenome (GOLD analysis project Ga0208624, IMG submission 185607) | Marine microbial communities from Southern Atlantic Ocean transect - Knorr_S23_td_DCM_ad_71m_LV_A (SPAdes) (version 2) | ecosystem: Environmental > Aquatic > Marine > Oceanic | place...
GCCTCCGAACACCAAAGTCGGCAATGAACTCATTCAAATCCTGATGCAACATATCCAAAAATCCGGCAGCATCCCTTGGCAAAAACCGACAAAGTAACAATCTCCCGGCTGTCGCGGACAACCAGCCGGGCCTTTTGAGGCCAAGCAAAACCGCAATGATATTTCAATCCTACAAAGAAGCCGATCACGCCATCACTCGTTTCATAGATCGGGGAGAAGGCGAGTTTGATCAATTGGCTTTCGCGCTGCACCAACTGCAAGCCAAGCACGTTCCTGCAATTGCGGCTCTTTGCCAAAATCGAGGCATTGATTCCGCCACCCTAGATCAAATCGACCAAATCCCAGCGATCCCCACAACCGCCTTTCGGGATATGGCGATCACCAGTATCCCGGAAAAAAACCGGACGAGCCATTTTGAATCCAGCGGCACAACAGCCACTCAACCCAGCGTCCATTGGCATCACGAAGTTTCGTTGAGCCTTTACGAAACGTCACTCATCCGCCCCTTCCAACACCACGTCCTCAACAATCATGTATGGAGCGGGCACATACTGGCCTTGACGCCACCACCAGCCGAAGCCCCGCATTCCTCACTTGCTCACATGGCCAGCCAAGTTTTGGATGACGGCACAATCTATGCCGGGAAATGGCAGAATGATGGCTGGAGCATCGACTCCCAAACATGTGAATCCGCATGTGCAAAGGCCATCCATGAAAACGCCCCGCTCCTGCTATTTGGCCCCGCATTCTCTTTTCTCAATTGGCTGGACTCAACCGAGGGATCCTACGAGCTTCCGAATGAATCGCGCATCATGGAAACCGGCGGTTACAAGGGGCGTTCCCGAGAGCTTCCCAAAAATGAATTTCATGGATTGTTGAGCGAAAGGCTTGGTGTTCCCGAATCGCATATTGTTTGTGAATACGGCATGTGCGAACTCAGCAGCCAAGCCTATGACCGGAAGGCCGGCACGAACAAAGAACGCGCGTTTCGTTTCCCGGATTGGGCGAGACCCATTATCATCAATACTGAGACCGGCGCCCCATGTGAAGCAGCCGAAACCGGCCTATTAAGGATTATCGATTTGGCCAATGTTTTTTCTTCGATCGCCATCCAAACGCAGGATTTGGCACGATCAATCGAAGATGGCTTTGAATTGCTCGGCCGCGCTCAAGCCGCAGAACTCCGTGGCTGCTCCCTGAATTTACTCCAATAATCATGAGAGACGCCCTTCCCAACTACTTTCTTCTGGATACTCAACCGAAAGCGCGCCTAACGCCGGAGGTGGTCACCGAAGCATGCCGCCAACTGAAGCGCAACCGCGCCCAGTATCTTCGGGACATGCCCACTGAAGAAATAATCACCCACCTCTCACGGTTGGCGGAGAATTGGCAGGACGACTTGTTTCCGTTCCGGAAAATGGCGCTTGAAGCTGAACCAACTATGACCGGCTTTTCACGCCCCAGCCTTGCGCACGGGCTGGACCGATTTTTCGCCCGGATCACCGAGGACAATCTCCACAATCTCATCGCTCAGGAACTAGGAGATTCCCGCCGGCTTGATGCACCGCTAAGCACACCGGAGGAAAGGTCCGACAACCGCCTCGCTTTTGCTTGCGGCCCCGAACTCATTGGCCACATCGCCTCCGGCAACCTGCCCTGCCCCACGATGATGAGCATGATCCAAGGCTTGCTGGTCGGCTCGGCCCAATTCATCAAGTGCGCCGAAAACGCAGGCTGGCTTCCGGCGCTTTTTGCGCACTCATTGTACGATACCCACCCCAAGCTCGGGGCCTGCATCGAACTGGCCCACTGGCCGGGCGGTAAATCGGAACTCGAGTCGCCGCTATTTGATGAAGCCGATTGCATCACGGCCATCGGTCGCGATGAAACCCTTGCCTCTATTCGGGCCCGTTTGGATTCGCGCCGGCGCTTTATTGGTTACGGCCACCGCGTCAGCTTTGCTTACATTCAAAAAGACATGCTCTCCCGAGCCTTATCCCGTGACCTTGCCCAACGTATGGCGCAGGATATTGCCTCGTGGAACCAGCTTGGCTGCCTGTCGCCTCATTTGGTTTATGTAGAACAAGGCGGCTCCGTGCGACCTGAAATGTTTGCAGAAATGATCGCGGAAGCGCTTGATTCACTAGAGGTCACACAGCCACGAGGAGATATTAGTCCGGAAGAATCCGGTACCATCGCATACAAACGCGATTTCTATGACGTTCGCTCGGCCGGCGCAGGCGACGTGCGCCAATGGAAAAGTGAGGAAGGCACGCATTGGACCGTTGTGTTCGAGGAAGACCCGGTGTTTACCACATCTTGCCTGAACCGTTTTATCCATGTGAAACCCATTGGCGACCTGTATGAAATGCTCCGTGTTGCCGAGATGGCGCGCGGCCAAGTCTCAACAGTGGGCCTTGCGGCTCCTAAAAACGACGCTGAAGCCATCGTTAAACAATTGGCTCACTGGGGTGTTACCCGGGTTTGCCCCATCGGACAAATGCAGGATCCCCCATTGGGCTGGCGCCACGATGGTCGTCCACCCTTGGGAGACCTCGTCACTTGGACAGATTGGGAACAGTAAAATAAAAATCGAACTCCAAAAAACATTTCATTTCGAAGCCGCGCATTCGCTGCCGCGCCTTCCCGAGGATCATAAATGCTATCGACTTCACGGACACAGCTTCAAAGCCACACTCCACGTCAGCGGCTCGACCATTATCCCCGGAATGAAATAGAGGGCCTCAAAAATTCGTCCAGCGAAAACATCGACCACTGGATCTTGGATCGACTGAAGCCAACATTACCCCTTCTTCATGCGGTGGAGATTGCCGAAACCTGCGACGCCAGTTGCGTTTACCGAGAGGACTAGCTAACATTCGGCATGGCCACCCGTTACGCCCACGTCAATATCATCGCCCGCGATTGGCGGCGACTTTGTGAGTTTTACGAAAAGGTATTCGACTGCGAACCGTGGAGCAGTGAACGCGACCATCATGGTGCCCACATTGATGCCCTAACCAAAATGCCCGACATTCGTGTTCAAGGCCGCCACTTACGCGTCCCAGGGCACGGCCCGAATGGCCCGACAATTGAAATTTTCACCTGTTCCGAGAACGGCGAAGATTTCCCTCGCCCTCTAAATCGCCCCGGATTAGCCCACCTCGCTTTTGAAGTCGATGATGTTGACGCCAAGCGTGAGCAAATAAAGTCTCTAGGAGGAGACGACTATGGTGATTTGGTCACCATTGATATCGCGGGAGCAGGCCGCCTGACCTTGATCTACATGACAGATCCGGAGGGAAATATTGTGGAGCTCCAGAAATGGCATGGCGATTCAGATGCCTAGACTTGCCCAAACCCACATTCCCGTACAAATTTCCCCCATGCGATTTCTACTGTTTGGCCTGGCACTGTATTTAACCACACCCGCCCAGGCCCAACTAACGCCGCCCGCCCCCAAACCCATTATTGGTGCGCGCCATCCGGCCCTGAGCCCAGACGGCCAAAGGCTGGCATTCGTTTATCGTGGCGATATTTGGCTCGCGGCCAGTAAAGGCGGCCGAGCACGACCACTGACTTTCCATCTCGAATACGATGCCTATCCTGTTTTCTCGCCAGACGGCCATTGGATTGCCTTCGCCAGTAAACGCCATGGTCAATGGGATATTTTTGTGATTCCGGCAGAGGGCGGCCAAGCTAGGCGGCTCACCTGGCATTCGGGCAATGAAATCCCCTTCGGCTGGAGTCCGGATGGTCAACACATAGCCTTTGGCGCACGCCGGGATAGCCCTCGCTATTGTCTCATGAGTGTTGAGGTTTCTACCTACAAATCCAAAGTCCTCGTTGAAGACTACGCTGCCCTCCGTTATCCGCGCTGGTCGCCTAGTGGAAAAACGCTCCTCTACACTCGCTATGGGATGCCTTGGTATCGTCCGCGTTATCGTGGAACGGCGGCGGCACAAACTTGGTCGATGGACCTGGAAACCGGTCAAAGACGACGAATTCTCGGTGATGACCGACAATATCTCTTCTCGCAATACATGCCCAATGGCGAAGACATTTTAGTTTCCACCACCGACAAGCCAACCCCCACGTTGGCCAAGCTGGACGAAAAGCTCGGGCCGTTTGCGGATAATGACAAACGCGCCCCCAACCTTTGGCTTTCCGATCAGGAAGGCACCCTGAAACAAATCACCTTCTTCAAGACTGACTCAGTACGCTACCCCAGCGTGGCCGCTAAATCTGGCGCAATTGCGTTTGAACATGGTGCAGATATTTGGCTGTTGCGCTCCACCAAAGACAAACCACGCCCGATTAAACTCATTGCCAGTGCCGATGAGAAACGGAATTCACAGGAACATAAAACCACCACAACAGGTGTCACCGAGGCTGAACCCTCTCCCAAAGGCGACGTGATGTTGTTCGGTCTTCAGGGCGATATTTGGACCATCAAAACCACCAAGGCCAAAGGCGTGAACCGAGAGCGAGACGAACTGGCCATTCGCCACACCACTTGGGCCGGGGATGACTCGGATTTTTCATGGGCCAATGACGGGAAGAAATTCTATTTTACCTCCGATCGCGAAGGCAACACGCGTATCTACGAATACGATCTTGAGAAGCGCACCCAAACCCCACTCTGGAATCGCAACGAAAACATCGTGCGTCTTCGTGTCTCACCTGATGGTAAGCATTTGTATTTCTGGGTCGCGGGACCGGAAGGCGGCCTGCATCGCATGACGCTGGCCAACAAAGAGGTTAAGCGCATTTTCAAACTGCCCGGCATTCACATGCGTGGCCGTGGCGGCATCGATTATGAATGGTCACCCGACCTGAAATGGATCGCATACACCACGCGTACCGGCAGTAATTCCTACAATATCTGGGTGATCCCGGCCGATGGCGGCGAAGCCAAAAATGTCACCCGTCTTAGCGCCTTCCACAGTCAGCCAACTTGGTCACCTGACGGTAAATATTTATATTTTCAGAGCGACCGTGAGGGCTCAGGCCTCTACCGAGTCGCCCTCGAACCGGATGAATTTCGCAATGCGGATATCGATCACCGCTACGTCAAACCCAACAAGACACCGGATGTGAAAATTGATTTTGATCAAATCGACAAGCGTATCCAAAAAATATCCTCTACCAGCCCTTCCAGCGACCTCACCATGACGGATGCGGGGTTTCTGTACTTTCTATCCGGAGGCAATGTTTACCGTTCCACGCATAACGGTAGTGAAGTGAAGAAGATAAATTCAGACGGCGGGCGCAGCGCCCTGCGAGTGCTACCCAGTGGCCGCTCAGCCTCTTACATTAAGAGTGGCAAAATGCACCTCATGAAACTCGAAAACGGAAGCATTTCGCCTGTAACTTTCAAGGCGCATTACATTCGCGATACCTTGGCTCAACGAACAGCCGCCTTGCACCAGTTTTGGAAAACCTATCACCATCGGTTTTACGATCACAATTTCCACGGCCGAGACTGGAGCGCCTTGCGCGACAAATATCTCCAACGCCTTACTTCAGTTGATACTCATGATGAATTCGCTGTACTCCTGCAGATGATGGTCGGTGAACTGGATGCCTCGCATACGGAGGTGTCCCCCGCCCCCTCCGGCATCACCACACAAAGCACTCCACATCTTGGGTTTACGCTTGATACATCACATCATGGAATTGGCTTGAAAATCAAAAATGTCCCTCTCCGAGCCCCGGGAGCGTTTGAAAAAACTCGCCTGAAAGCCGGTGAATTCATCCTCTCGATTGATGGCCGAAAGGTTTCCTCCACTGAAACGCTCTACCAGTTCCTCAACAGCAAAGGCACACGTTTCACCGAATTTCTTGTGAACGACAAACCCAACGAAAAAGGTGCCCGTAAAGTAAGATACAAATTGTTAACTAGTTCCGAATGGCAAAAGCTCCGCTACAACGGGCACGTTAGCGACCTTCAACAACGAGTTGAAAAATCCAGCAAAGGTCGCGTCGGCTATCTACATATCTCGGCCATGAGCAGCACAGATCAGGCGCGATTCGAACGCGAAGCGTACGAATACATTCTCGGCAAAGACGCCATGATCTTCGATGTGCGCTTTAACCGTGGCGGCAATATTTCGGACACCCTCATCGACTGGCTCGAACGCAAGCCTCACGGCATTTACAAATCACGCGACCGAGAACCTGAGATCGCCCCCAGCCGCGCCTGGGAGAAGCCCATCATTGTGTTAATGAACGAGCATAGTTATTCCAATGGCGAAATGTTTCCTTACGCCATGCGTCAACGCAAACTGGCCCAACTCGTCGGCATGCCCACTCCCGGTTATGTGATCTGGACATCCAGTTTTTCACTAACCGACGGCACCAAAGCCCGCATCCCCGGCCGCGGTGTCTTTCGCATGGACGGCACGAACATGGAAAATCAGGGTGAGAAACCTGATGTACAAATTTGGGTTACCCCTGAAGAATGGCTCGAAGGCAAGGATCCTCAGCTGGATCAAGCGCTCAAGCTGCTCGAACCCCAACCGGCCACCGCCACACCGTGAGCACAACAGCCGCAGCCACGCAACTCCTCCGTCAGCGCTGGGAACATGGTAAATTGCACTCGGCCTCTTCGGATTCAGTCGTCACTGAAGAGCCATTGGAAATTCGCCTGCGAGGCCAATCCATTGCCCTCACCATGCGAACGCCGGGCCACGATGAAGAACTGGCCTCAGGATTTCTTTTTTCCGAAAACATCCTGAGGCAGCGCACGGACCTTGTTGAAATTGCCCAATGCCCTGATGCTCCGATTGAATCCAGAGGCAACATCATCAATGTTTTCATCAGCCCGGAATGCCCTTTTAAGATTAGTCAACTGGAGCGGCATTTCTTCACTTCATCAAGCTGCGGAGTATGCGGACGAGCGGCTATCGAGCAAATTCATTCACACCATCCTCCTCTCCTGGAAGATGCTGTAAAATTTCCTGCGAACTCTCTCGATACATTGCCCGATACATTGCGCCTCGCACAAAACACCTTTAAGCAAACAGGAGGCCTCCACGCCGCCGCCCTTTTCGATACGAATGGAAACCTAATTGTATCACGAGAAGATGTCGGCCGACACAATGCTGTCGACAAGGTTCTTGGGCACGCTTTCCTGAATGAATTGTCCCTGTGCGAAAGCATTCTTTTGGTTAGCGGCCGGGTCTCCTTTGAGATAATTCAGAAAGCACTCGCCGGCCGCATCCCATTGATCGCGGCCATTTCCGCCCCGTCATCGCTGGCTGTTCAATGCGCGCAGGAAAACAACCAGACACTCGTGGCGTTCTTGCGCGGCAATTCCATGAATATCTACACCGGCGCCCAGCGCATCACCTAGCCTCGGCGCGCATCCAGAAATTCCCGCAAGGCTTGGGCCGTCTTTAAGCCAAAGCCGGGTACCTCGGCGATCTCAACCACCCCCGCCTCCCGTAAGCGTTGCAAACTTCCAAAGTGTTTCAACAAAAGTGCCTTGCGGCGTTCCCCAACACCGGAAAATTCATCCAGCAAACTCTCGGAAATCTTCTTGAGACGCAGCTCGGCGTTAAAGGAATTAGCAAACCGGTGCGACTCATCACGTACACGCTGCAGCAGCTTCAGCGCATTATGATCGAGCCCCAAACGCAATGGAGCCTCCTCGTTGGAGCGATGGATTTCCTCGAACTCCTTAGCCAATCCAATGACAGGAACATGCGTAAGCCTCAATTTTCCCAGTTCTCGCAATGCGGCGTTTAACTGTCCTTTCCCGCCATCAATAAGAATTAGATCCGGCATCGGACGCCCTTCCTTTTTAAGGCGACTGTAGCGCCGCCGCACGGCCTCGGCCATACAGGCAAAATCGTCCTGCGACCGGACGTCTTTCATTTTGTACCGCCGATAGTCTCCATTAGCCGGGCGGCCATTTCGAAAGACCACCATCGAGGCAACCATGAATGTGCCGCTGATGTTGGAAATATCAAACCCCTCAATACGGGCGGGCGGGTTCGGCATCCCCAGTACTTGAGCCAATTCATTCAAGTCCCGATCCGGATTCATCGCCACTGGCAACTGATTGGGCAAACGATGGTATCGGGTGGTCTTGCGGCTGGTTTCGCGCAAGGCCTCCATTTGGTCACGCAACTTGGCGGCTCGTTCATAATCCTGCCCCGCCGCCGCATCGCGCATATCCGTCTCCAGCAGCTGGACCATTTCAGCGCAATGGCCCTCAAGAAATTCACAGGCATTTTCAACCTGCATGCGGTATTGCTCTTCACTCACCTTGCCGACACACGGTGCGCTGCACACCTCGATATGCCCGTAAAGACAGTGTTTATGATCGCGCTCCGTTGGCTGAAGCGGCTTACAACCCCGGAGGTTAAAGCGATGTCGCGCCAAATCCAGAGAACGCCGTAAGGCGCGACTACTGGGGAACGGCCCGAAGTAACGGGCACCATCATCCACCTTGAGCCGGGTGAGTGTAAAACGCGGAATCGGATCATTGAGATTCACCTTGAGCATCAGGAAACGCTTGTCGTCCCTAAGACTCACATTATAGCGCGGCTTGTATTCCTTGATCAGCCGACTTTCCAACAACAATGCCTCAGGCTCGCCCTTGACGAGGTGCACATCAAAATCATGAATGGCATCGACGAGTGCTCGGAATTTCACATCCCAACCCATCCGACGCGAGGGATGAAAATATTGACTCACGCGTTTCCGAAGATCACGCGCTTTTCCAACATAAATCACCGTGCCGAGACGGTCCTTCATGAGGTACACACCCGGCTTGTGCGGCAACTCACTGACTTTGCTCCGGATGGCTTCGGAGGCTGGCATACGAAGAGCCTACTCCATGAGGCCAGGAATTTCCATGAAGGCGTAGCAGATCATGTGTGCTATCCCCATTTGGCAATCCTCAGCCCGACCGTAATGGGTTTCCTCCACCACAATACAGTTATCAGAAATCTCGGCGAGCGCGCCACGTTTGCCGCCAACTAACGCGATGACATGCAGCCCATTTTCCTTGGCCCATTTGCAGGCCTCCACAAGATTAGGGGAGCTGCCACTCACACTCATGGTGAGGACAACATCGCCGGATTGGCCGTAGTTTTCCAACTGCCGTTTGTAGATACCTTCATATTCGTAGTCATTACCAATGGCGGTCATCCAACTCACGTTGTCGTTCAGTGACAACACTTTGAAGCGTTTCCCTACTGCATCGGAGGAGCCTTTGCCCAGATCGGTCGCAAAATGGGAGCTGTTGGAAGCGCTGCCGCCATTGCCAAATACGAAGATTTGACGGTCGTTTTCCAGCGCCTTCTTAACCGTGTGGATAGCCTGCTCCACTTGGTCCACAGGGATCGAGGCCAGCGCCTTTTGCTCAGCGGCAATGTAATCGGAAATCCACTCCTTCATCGACCGGAATGTATCGCGAAGACGGCTGAACTCCAGCCGGAATTGATCACAGGGATTTCCGGCTCGCCGAATGGACTGTTTTTCGATAGACCAACGCCCATGCAGGACGCGAAACACGAAGTGCAACGCAAAACGATTGAGGAACGCCAACAAATGGACGAGTTGTCCCGTATCCGCCATTCTTGCGCCCATGTGCTAGCAACGGCTGTGCTCCGTCTTTGGCCAGAGGTAAAACTAGATATAGGCCCGCCCACAGAGGAGGGGTTTTATTATGATTTCGATCTCGAACACCGCTTTAGTCCGGAAGATTTCGAGAAGATCGAGGCTGAGATGAAGAAGGTGGTGAAGGAAAATCAAACCTTTGATTTTTCTGAAAAATCTCGCGACGAAGCCAAGGAATATTATCAGTCCATCAACCAGCCCTACAAACTAGAGCGCATTGATGACATTCCCGAAGACGAACAAATCACGTTTTTTCAGAATGGCGAATTCGTCGATCTTTGCGCCGGGCCGCATGTCCCGCGAACGGGCAATGTGAAGGCCTTTAAGCTGTTACGCGTGGCCGCCGCCTATTATCGCGGCAACGAAAATAATCCCCAGCTCCAGCGCATTTACGGCACAGCATTTAAAAATAAGACACAGCTCAACGAATGGCTGGAAGCGCAAGAGGAAGCGAAGAAACGCGACCATCGCAAGATCGGCCGCGAACAAGGTCTGTTCACCTTGTCCCCTACCGTAGGTCAAGGGTTAGTATTATGGATGCCTAAGGGCGGCATTGTCCGCACTGAACTACAAAACTTTATGCAAAGTGAGCTGCTTAAACGCGGTTACAGCCCAGTGTTTACACCGCACATTGGCAGCATTGAACTCTATAAAAAGTCAGGTCATTTCCCGTACTACAAGGAAAGCCAGTATCCCACGATTAAAGCGGATGAAGAGGAGGAGTATCTACTAAAGCCGATGAACTGCCCGCATCACATTGAAATTTATGCAGCAGAAAAACACAGCTACCGTGAACTCCCGATCCGTTTGGCAGAATTTGGCGCGGTCTATCGTTATGAACAAAGCGGTGAGCTCAGCGGAATGACCCGAGTCCGAGGGCTTACACAAGATGATGCGCACGTTTTTTGCACACCAGAGCAAGTGGAAGCTGAAATCCGTGATACGGTTGACCTTACACTGAAAACGTTGCAAACACTTGGACTAAACGATTATCGCGCTCAAGTAAGCCTGCGTGACCCGAACAGTGACAAATATACTGGTGACCCCGCTAACTGGGATGCGGCAGAAGAAACCTTAGGGCGCGTCGCAAGCGACATGAATATCGCGCACGAAAAAGTTCCCGGCGAAGCAGCTTTTTACGGACCAAAGCTCGACTTCATGGTTAAGGATTGCCTTGGCCGTGAATGGCAACTAGGAACCGTACAACTCGATTACAACCTACCCGAACGCTTCAACCTCCAATACATTGGGCCGGACAATGCGCCCCATCGACCAGTAATGATTCACCGAGCCCCCTTTGGGAGCTTCGAGCGTTTTATGGGAATATTAATTGAGCATTTTGCTGGCAATTTTCCATTGTGGCTTGCTCCTGAACAAGTACGTGTATTACCTATTACGGATCAGCAAAACGAGTATGCCGAGCAAGTCCTTAAAGATCTGAAAGCCGAAGGTATTCGCGCTAACATCGATGTTTCCGGGGATAAAATTGGAGGCAAAATTCGAGCTGCAGAAACCTCAAAAGTACATACAATGCTGGTGATCGGCAAAAAAGAAGAAGAAGGTAATGCTGTTTCCGTGCGTATTCACGGACAAGGAGATAAAGGGATGAGACCGTTTACTGAAGTTCTGAGTGACCTCAATCTCGCCATAAAAGACAGAATACTGCAATAAGTAGTAAAATAAGGGCTTGCCAGCATTTTTTTGACTGCTATGTTCCGTGGCCCTTAAATGGAGTTCAAATATGGCCAGAGTTTGCAAAATTACAGGTAAGCGCCCCTTTGTTGGAGGCAGCATCAGCCGCAGCGGTAAAGCGAAGAAAGACGGCGGAATTGGTCGGCACGTGACCAAAGTCAACAAGCGAATTTTTGCCCCGAACCTGCAGCGCGTGAAAATCATTGATGAAAACGGCACGGTAAAGTACGTGCGCGTTGCCGCCAGCGCCATCAAGAAAGGACTAATCACCAAGGCACCCAAGCGTAACTGGAAGCCAAGCCAAGCCTAGATTTGGAAACAGGAATTACTGAAGCGCGGCTGTCTTTCAGCCGCGTTTTTTATTTGCCCTTCATGGCGTGCATGGTCGCCCGCCTAAGATCACGATCGGACTCGCGTTTCTTTATTGTCTCCCGCTTATCTACATGACTTTTACCGCGCCCTACCCCGATCAACACTTTCACGCGGCCATTCTTCCAATACATCTTCAATGGAATCAGAGCCAACCCTTTGGCCTGCGTAAGGCCTTGCAAACGATCAATCTCCTTGCGGTGCAACAATAGTTTCCGCGGCACCATGGGCCGGTGATTGTGCACGTTTCCATGCGAATATTCGTCGATATGGAAATTATGCAGCCAAGCTTGTCCATCGGCTTCTACTCGGGCGAATGATTCCCGCAATTGGCCTTTTCCGGCCCGCAACGATTTCACCTCCGTGCCCCG
>Ga0208624_1001278_pt1 | contig 12052 bp, 8 predicted proteins | sample Knorr_S23_td_DCM_FD_185607 | JGI IMG/M metagenome (GOLD analysis project Ga0208624, IMG submission 185607) | Marine microbial communities from Southern Atlantic Ocean transect - Knorr_S23_td_DCM_ad_71m_LV_A (SPAdes) (version 2) | ecosystem: Environmental > Aquatic > Marine > Oceanic | place...
TCGATTGTTCCTTTCTGTACCAGTCCTGCTAAAGCTGCTAGAACGATGTGTTCAGAGTCAACTTCGAAAAATCGTCGAAGTGCTTTCCGAGTATCTGAGCGACCAAAACCATCGGTACCTAGCACAATGTATCGTCCAAGGACCCAAGGGCGAATGAGTTCAGGGACTGCTTGGATATTATCTGATGCTGCAACAACAACTGACTCAGCACTCCCCTCTAGTATCGAGTAAACCGATTCAGATTGGTATCCAGTTAATCGTTGAACTCGATTAAATTCCGAGCATTTTCTATACAATTCTCCGTAAGAAGTGACTGACCAAACTCTACACTTAATTCCTCTATCAGACAAAATTTCTGCAGCTTTCAGAACTTGTTGCATTATAGGTCCTGAACCCAACAGATCGACTGTGGATTCGATTGAATTTTTTTCGTTTGATTGAAATTCTTTGTATAGGTATATTCCATTTAGAATGTCTTTCTCATCTACTTCCTTGGGTATTTCAGGCATTGAATAATTTTCATTATAGAGGGCAATATAATTGATTATATCTTTGTTTTCAACATACATTTCATTGATTCCATGTTTAATGATCGCTGCAATTTCATATGCAAAAGCAGGGTCCCATGCTTTCACAGCAGGATTAGTATGTGCCATAAGCAATGAATGACCATCTTGGTGTTGAAGACCTTCACCATTCAGAGTTGTTCTTCCAGATGTTGCTCCCATCAGAAATCCTCTAGCCCTACCATCGGCAGCCGCCCATATTAGATCTGCAACGCGCTGAAACCCAAACATGGAATAAAAAGTATAGAATGGAATTGTTGGAATTCCTGCTGTTGCGTATGACATTGCACTTGCTATGAATGTGGACATAGCGCCTGCTTCGTTGATTCCTGCCTGAATGATTTGTCCTTCATTACTTACTTTGTATTTCATCAAAGTCCTATGATCTACAGGTTTGTACAACTGTCCTTCAGGATGGTAAATACCGAATTCCGAAAATAGAGGATCCATTCCGAAAGTACGGGCTTCATCAGGAATAATCAACACAACTTGGGACCCTACTTCTTTGTCTTTCATTAGTCCTCTAAGGATTTTTACAAATGCCATAGTAGTACTAACCTCTAGAGTACCCTTAGTCCCTCCATCAAATTCGCTGAAGATTTTTGGTTGAACAATTATCTCCTTTTGAGAGTCGATTCTTTCTGGAATTGGTCCACCTAGTTTTTCACGTCTTTGTTTCATGTATTCTTCTATTTCTGGCATCATTCCTGGTTCAACGAATGGGTAGGATTCTAATTCGTCATTAGTAAATTCTAGTCCAATCATGTCTCTCATGTGCATCATTGCATCAATATCAGCCTTCTTTTTTTGATGAGTAGTGTTCCTACCTGCAAATCCGGGACCTAATCCATATCCTTTGATAGTCCTAGCAAGAATAACTGTTGGTGAGCCTTTATTCGCACGAGCAGAATTGAATGCAGCATGAATTTTTTCCATATCATGACCTCCAACATTTTCTGTTAATGCAAGGAGGTCTGTATCTGTCCAACCATCTATCATTGCCGATAATTCAGGAGAATTGAAAAGCTCTTTTCGAATTATTTCTGCATCTCCTGTAAGTATTCTTTGTTCATCTCCATCAACCAGTTGATTCAGTCTTTTTGCCAGATATTTTCCATTTTTATGGGAGAATAATTGATCCCATTTTGAGCCCCATAATAACTTAATTACATTCCATCCAGCACCACTAAATCTTCCTTCTAGTTCTTGTACAATTTTTCCATTTCCTCGAACAGGTCCATCCAATCTTTGAAGATTGCAATTGATTATGAAAACTAGATTGTCCAATCCTTCTCTCGCTGCTAATGCGATTTCAGATAGAGATTCAGGTTCATCTGATTCTCCGTCCCCCATTGTATACCAAACTGTACTTTCTCTAGTATCGGCTAAACCTCTGTCACTAAGATAACGATTGAATCTTGCATGATGAATAGCAGACATCGGTCCAAGACCCATACTTACTGTTGGGAACTCCCAGTAATTTGGCATTAATCTCGGATGCGGATATGATGACAATCCCTCTCCTTTTACTTCTTGACGGAAATTGTTAATCTGTTGTTTAGAGAATCTTCCTTCTAACCAAGATCTTGCATATATCCCAGGACTTGCATGACCTTGAAAGTATATGTGATCACCAATAGAATTCCCCTTATTTTTTCCTTTGAAATGGTGATTCATCCCTACTTCCCATAGTGTACTTACAGATGCATATGTTGAGATGTGCCCTCCAATTCCATCATTTTCTTTGTTTGCTTTAGTTACCATCATCATCGCATTCCAACGAAGAATTCCATGAATTCTTGATTCTATTGATAAGTTACCAGGATAGGTTGGTTGTTGATCTGGGTGAATAGTATTGAGATAAGGCGTCGATACTGGACGGATTTCAAGTCCATTTTTGTTGGCTTCGGCAAGAGTTTCAAGTAGTATTCTTTCAGCCTCATTATTTCCTAATTTCTCAATAACCTGTCGAATTGAGTCTTTCCATTCTTCAGTATGTTGAGGATCAGAAGGTTCCAAAGATGGTTTACGAGCATACCAATCCATCCAAACCACTCCGCATTCCTTGTTAATGGGCAGTAGTATCTGTATTTCACGATTAGTACAACTCAATAACTTGATTTCTATATTGAACCTCAATTGGTAAATGTTTTGAAGGAGTTTTTGTTGCCTAAATGTATGGCTGTGACTAGTGATATTGAGAATATGATTGCAATGTTGAATGATGCACTTGGAGATGCTGCAAAACATGATCGTGGAACTGATGCGGCTGGCAGAAGATTGAGAAAAGCATTGTCTGATGTTGCCAAAGAATGTAAGACAGTACGTGCTAAGATTCAGAATGAACGTTCTGCAAATTAATCGACATAACCAAGTCTAACATACTCTAGGCCGAGGTATGGCAGGAAAACTTCGTCGCCTGTTTGCATTTCGTGGTATTGCTCTGAAAGGTGCTCGAAGAATAAAATCCTTGACCACTAAAGAGCAACGTGCAGAAATTGCCAAAGTTGCGAAAGACCCAGAAGAATGGGGACGCTCTTTGAATGAAGGCTGGGATCTAGTCAAGGACGAATCGATAGATGTGAAAGATGCTATGCTTACATTGTATAAGATTCAACTTGGAAGAAGAACATCTCGTCAAGAAAGACGTAATACTGTAGCTAAATTAGCCTCTATTGGTGTTTTTGTCCCTCCATTGAGAGTTTTTAGTATTCCAGGGGCGGAGATGATTTTAGGTGTTGCAGCATTTGTCATGCCATTCCAAATTATTCCAGACAAGATACTTCCTAAGATCCTGCGCTCCACTAGTGAAGAGGAGACCTCTATCCCGACTAAAAAGAGATTAAAGTGGTTCCAAAGAGAGAGAAATACAGTTTTAGATACTGTGGAGGAAAATTATGATTGAACAATTATTTGATTACTGTAAATTTTCCATTCTCCTCCACCATTCATGAAATCTGCTCGACCACTGATATATCCCCACTCTTCAGGTGGACTTTCCCATTCTATTCCAGGTGATAGTACAATCCACCGAACACCAGACAAATTTCCTCTATTACTCCATTGTTCTTCAGAGAATAATTCAATTTCCCATTCTGAATCTGGATCTCTCCAATGCCCAATAATATCTCTAGAATCTATATCATCAATTTCCGTATGGAATGTGTAAAGATAATGCATTCCTAAGGTGGCATCATGAACAAATAGAAAATCTTCTCCATTATCCATATTTTCGGATAATATTTCAGCAGCATCATCAGTCCACATCGTTTGTCCATGAATTGCAGTGAGTAAGGATAATGGAATGATTAAACAGATTCCTAAAATCATAGATTTTGATTTTTCTTTTGGAGTAAATGGTGTAATAGCAGTTGAATCAATTTGATAAATTCGATATATTACAAAGAAAATTGGAACCATTAGCATTGAGATATATCTACCATTATTTCCCATTGTCCACATCATCCATGGCCAATCAGCGTTCCATAATTTAGATTCATAAGTCCATAGTGCAGCGATATAGAAAATAATAGCGGTAGTTAAGACTGAAATTAAACCTGCAAAACTTGCTATTTCGTGACTACTAATCTTCCATATTTTCCGTAGATTTTCTATAAACGGCCAAAGTATCATTCCAAACAAACCATAAATCAAAATTACATCAACTGAGGCAACTAGTAAAGCACTTGTAAAACGTAAAGTCTCGCTTTTTACGATATAGAATGTACCAGAATCCGAAATTATTCCAACAAGAAATAGTCCAATCAATGTGCTTAAACTACCAAATTTAATTGCAAATGGGGGAGAACGAGTAAATTCATACCATTTCCCCATTTTATCTGCAGAATGCCAGAGTAAAATGAGAGACGTAACAACAAGACAATACCACGGATTAATCCCCTTAACAAAAAGGATTAATCCCATTGACAGCCCTGAAATTATTGATGAAGAAAGAACTCCACTCCATGATTGCCATTTTTCATAAATCAATAATCCAAAAATCATTACAATTGTGAATATTGCAACAATTACTTCAGGAAAGACTCTTCCAGTTGCGAAGATAAATGTTGGATGTATTGCTACAATTGCAGATACTGCAATTCCATTTTCAATCGATCCATAAATTTTGAAAATTAAAATCGTGAGGAAAATAAGCATACACATTAGTGAAAAGCCGAGAAAATGAACATTATTTTCTAAACTTGGAAGAAAATGATACCAACCAAAACCAACAGAGGGAGAATATTCTGGATTACTTGCCATAGGGTCTAATGGCCTGGTATGGCCCCATGGAAGAGTAGCTTCTTCAGAATCTGCAAGAGAACTATCCCTTGCCATATGGACATGAGTATCCAAACCTAAATCGCTAGTGAAGGATACAATGATGTTTAACAAGAGTCCGAATATCAATAAAAGAACCCAATTTCTTTGTCTTAATGATTGATCATTGGAATAAGACATTGTATCCTCCATAGAAGTCGAGATGCAATCGCTGGGATGAGTCTTATCCAACTAAAAGTCAAATAGTGTTGGCTTTGATTCAGATCTTAATTTTCCAACAGATGCTAATCTATCTAACGCACGCATCGTTCTATTTTCTGAGAATCCTCTTTCATTTTGTACAAACTCTCGAATTCTTTCTTCTACAGCTCTTTTTGGGGGAGGTAAATCCATATCTTCATTGATTGGATGATTCAGGAAAAGATTTCGAATTTCTGCAATATTATGGGGTACTTCAAGTCCTTTTATTTCAGCTACATTTTCAAGGGTATCATGTGCTTTAATTAATTTCAATCCTGTCTTAGGACCAACTCCTTTGAATCCAGGATGAAAATCCGTTCCAATCATTATTCCTAGATCTACTAGTTGTTCATGAGTAATTCCATGTTCATCCAATAGATCCTTGAGAATAATTCGTTCTGCTGTTAGAGTACGTCCAAATTTTTTCGTACCATGTGACATTAGATTACGAATCATGATTGGTGCTCCGTAGAGCAAAGCATCCCAATCTTGAGTAGCAACTGCATGTAGTTCCCCATTTTTTGCCCTGACTGCCGCAGCCCCTTCCGCTTCCATTGGAGCTACAATCCATGAAACACCCAGAACATCAAACAGATCTTTAGTTTCCTGAATCATTTCTGAAGTATATTCAGCAATTTGAGGTCCAATTTTTTTCGCCGCTTTCAAGTCGCCAGATTCCATAGCATGTTCCCATTTTGCTCTTGCTACTTCTTTCCTTGATCTCCTATCGTCAAGTGTTCCACGTTTCAAATCAGGAGGGTTTCCATCAAAAACAAACACGGGATCAATTCCTGATGCTATCAAAATTGTTGCCCTATCTAAGAATCCCATTAGGTGAGCTACAGGTCTAGAATCTGAATCTGAAAGTGGCCTTCCATCTTGTCCCGTCATTGCAGTAATGAATTGATAAGCGGATAAGAATACATCAACAGCAACGCGCTCTCCTGACAGATCTGAGAGATCGATAGATTCTGCTTTTGCTAGATCTCTTAGGTTACAACCCATATTTTCCCTCAGATATCTAGTTCGTCAATGAAGTCATCATCAAAATCATATTCATCATCTTCATCTTCTTCTTGCGAATTACGTTGAGAATTAACAATCGTCCAGACTCCAAACCCTAAACATCCAATTGCAGGAATAAGTCCTGCCAATGAGTAGGAACCCCATGTTTGTGGTGTACCCATTGGTTCTGTATCGGTCCATAATACTGCATTTCTAGGAGATCCATCAGTCAATGTTACGTTTACGTTGTTAATTGGACGAACACTTTCACCATCTTGTCCAAGAACTACTTTCAGTACAATTCCTCCGCTTTTGGTTAAGTCATATTCTGCGCATGCACTTGTTTGTCCATCCTCATCAGTATCATTTTCGTTCGAAGTTTCTGTACAATCTAAATCATCAGTATATTGAATGATTGAAGAGAAATAGAGTTGAATTGCTTCTCTTCCGGCTATAGTTGTAATCTCCGAATTGCCTAGTAATTCGTTATGCTCTTCATGAGCCAATCCCCAAAGAATTGCTGAACGACCATTATGTTGAATAGATTTTGAATAAACCTCATTTCCGTTAAGTGGGACCCAGATTTCAAATTCATCACCTTGAGAAAAGTCAGTCAAAAAACTACCAGAACTGGCTTCTAAAGATGCGAATTGATCTACAGTGTACATATTTGGTTCCATGTCTACATCTGAATGTTCTGCAACATCCATGTATGATACAATTGGCGCTGCAACCATTGGTCCGATTAGAGATAAACAAGTGAGAACGGCTGCTCCGGTCATGGCTGGCATCCCCGGAGTGAAAACAACTCCACATATAGCTCCAGCAAGAAGGAGAATACCTAAGAAAATAGGCATGACAATTCCAACTTTTTCAGTGGATGATGCTTGGAAACCCAATCCTGCATCTGCGTACGGAGTTTTCCATGCACTCCCTTCTTCCAGTAGAACATCCCCTATATCTGAGGTTTCAGGAGGAATAACTGGAATGTCCATTTGGAAATCATTTTGTCCTAAATACAGAGTATACCCATCTCCTGCTCCGCTAGGTTTTGTAAATTGTATTCTTAATCCAAGAGTTTCATCTGCTTTTATTTCCTTGATATTGTGAAAAAATTCGAAAATATATGTATCCCCACCTTCATTTTCAGGAGAAACAGTTACTGAAGTGATGTCGACTCCACCCTTTCTAAGAAACACAGTTACATCTGTATTGCAACTTCCTTGACAAAATATATTCAATCTGAAATTTCCTGTGATGGTTAGTTCTGAATTAATTTCAGTGATATTATCACTAGCAACTTGTCCATCAAAGGTGAATTCTCTTGTTCCTCCACCGTTATTTGGGTCTCCTGGAACGAATGCATTTTGTTCTCCAATGCTGTCATCACTATTTGGATCGGATGCTTGAGCATGATTCCACATAGGCCACGTTGCATATCCGTCACCACTTGATTCCCCATAGAAGTACAGACGATTTCTTTCGTGTGTGAGAACTTTAGGATCGTCTGATTGAGCGGTAGTTACTGTGAGTAAAATTGTACCCAAAAAGAGGAATGTAATCATCAGAGCGATTCTTGCTGTAGTACTCCGACCTGCCCCACTCATACCCCCTCCAGCCCATTCGGTGTTATAGAATGAAGGCCAATAGCGCATCCCAGAGGGGGGGAGAAGACATGGTTGCTGCTTGGATTGGGAACGGCTGGCATCCAGCATTATTCCGTTCTGAAGCAAATACTCTTGGTATAATTCAACAAATTCTTCACCCAAGAGTAGTTATTGTCTCAGACAATAATTCTATTCAGAATTCTGCCTTTATAGATCAATCTTTGTATCCATTTGATTTTTCTTCAGAAGAACCTTGTGCTGAAATAATTGCAGATTGGTTCTCACATATCCAACCATTAAATGACAAAACGATTGCTGTCAGAGCGTCAAAAATGGGGAATATGGAAGGAATTAGTATCAGTAAAATTCAATCTGAGGTTGGAGCAATTCTACATAAAAAAGGATGGAGTGTTAATCTTGAAAATCCAGATATTGAAATTATGATTCATTATTGTGGCAGCCCACAAAAACCGATTCCTCCAGATCCGGTTGATTTAGGTTCACCCTTCTTCATTTGGGGGATACTCCAATCATTCGGCCCTGGCGGTCAAAGTTTTCAAAATCGTTCACCCACCGATCGTCCATATTTCAAGCCAGTTAGTTTAGATCCGAGGCTAGCGAGAGCAATGGTAAATCTCTGTTATACAGATGGCCAACCACCCACTGCTATCATAGATCCCTTCTGCGGAACAGGGGGAATAGCAATTGAATCGGCTATGGTAGGAATTCCAGTTATCGCTAGTGATTTAGATCCAGAGATGGTTGATGGAACAACCCTCAATTTGAATCAAATTAAATTCGACGGGGAAAAAATAATTCAATCTTCTAATGCAACAGAACTTCATAAAAAAATTAAATCTATTCCAGGAGCTGCTCATGCATTCGATCCTCCTTACGGGAGAAATTCCTGGACTAGTGGAGAAGGGATTGAGATTCTAAAAAACACGATATATTCTCTATCAATCATTTCGAGAGGTCCAATGGTAATGTTACTTCCAATAAATCCTGATGTTGTAAGAACCGATCCTGATCTATTGAACAATGAAACATTCTCTCCGTTTGATGTTGAACCGGAGGAATTTCGAAATGCATTAACTGCAATTAATTATGATATTTCTATGATACATCCAATTTGGGTTCATAGAAGTCTTGCAAGGGCATTGGTTCGTATCGACCCATGCTAGAAGTGGGCGATACAGGATTCGAACCCGTGTCCTGGCGTCCGAAGCGCCAAATGATATCCAGACTACACTAATCGCCCAGCCTTTCCACTTATGCAGTACCTTTCAATCCGACGGATAAGGCCAAGTTTTGTGAGGCAATTTATTTCCATTTCTCGTAAAGATACTGATCTCATCTCCCTCACTCATTAATTTATTTTTCAAAACAAGATTATTCATTGAAAGTAATTCATCTGTTAATTCCATCTCTGGTCCTTCTCCTATCTCATTTGGAGATCGAATGTGAATGACACGATCTACAATTTTATTCTCAAGGAATGATCGCCAAACCGAGGGTCCCCCCTCTATTAGAAGCTCTTGAATCCCTCTATCACCTAGAAGATCTAGTAGATCTTTAGGATTTTTTTGTTCAGTAACGGATGGCATAGATATTTCCTCAATTCTTTCAATTGAAATATTGTTTGAATTACCATGAATTTTTATCGTAGGTGCATCATCATTCCAAACCTTTGCATTTCTCTCAATCTCTCCTCGAGTATCAAGAATAATTCTAATTGGATTCGTTACCCCACCCCTCTCTACATTTCTAATCGTGAGTGAAGGATTATCTCGAATTACAGTTTTAGAACCAACTAAAATCGCATCAGACTGCAGTCTCAATGCATGTGCGAATTTCAATGAACTTTGGCTAGTAAATCTGCTTGAAATTAATTCATTGTTATCTACTTTATTGAATTTATCAACTGCCATTTTTATTGTTACTAAGGGCCTTCTTAATTGACACCAATTAAGAAAAGATTGCATTTGAATTATAGCGTCATTTTCTAGAATTCCTATATCTACTTCTACTCCGGCAGCCAGGAGGGCATCAATGCCTTTTCCTCGAACATTTGGGTTGGGATCACGACTAGCAATTACAACTTTTGAGACACCGGCCCAAAGTAGTGCTTGTGTACACGGGGGGGTTCTTCCAAAATGATTGCATGGTTCTAATGTAACATATGCAATACAACCTTCTGTGTTTTCTCCCCTCATTTCAGCATCAGCAATTGCTGCCTGTTCAGCATGCAAATCTCCGATTCGATTGTGCCATCCTTCAGCAATAATTCGATTATTTTGTACAAGTACGCAACCAACAGGAGGATTTGGAGACACACGTCCTATTCCTTTCTCAGCAATATCCAATGCGCGTTGCATGAAGCGAATTTGATTTTCCATACGAATACCCCGCACCCTCTTATTCTTCCGGAGGGGTTACAGATACCCGTAATTTTCGGTAGAATTCAAGGGTTGAACGGTTATACGTTGTTCATGCCAACCTCGCCTGAGCCAGTTGAGTTTCATTTTGATTTTGAAAGTAAAAAGAGAGGAGGTGTCTACAGACCAATTTTTTCCCCTATTTTCTCTCGCGAATCGATTAGTGTAACGAAACCGTCAAAAGTTCATCTAATGGTTAACCCATATTCAGGGAAGAAAAAAGGGGAAAAAGTTGCTTTGGAGGCAAAGAAATTACTTGAAGAGTCTGGAATCTTAGTAGAAACTTATCAATCTTCATATCCGGGACATTTAATTGAATTATCCGCAAATATTACTGCAAATGATGATGATGTTTTTGCTGTAGTAGGTGGAGATGGCAGCATGTCAGAAGTTATTACAGGAAGAATGCGAAATTCAGAAGATCGACACTCTCCCATTGTTGCTTTTATTCCAGCAGGAACAGGTAATTCTCATGCTTATGATTTGAAAATAAATGGAGTTGAAGATGCAGTTTCTAGAATTATTTCAGGAAGAATACAAGAGTTAGATATCTCTAGAGTCGTTTTAACAGAGGGTTTACCCGGAAAAGAAAAAGAGCAGATGACTTGGTATAGCCATAATCTTGTTACTTGGGGATTAGGAATTGATTCTAATTTAATTGCAGAAAAAATGCGCTTTTTAGGTCCTATTCGATATGATGTTGGAATTGTTATTTCGATTTTACTTAACAGGAGACGTCATGCTAAATTGATTTTAGATGGTCATGAAATGGATTCAGATTTTACATTATTTCTTATCCAAAATACACAAACAGGTGGAGCAGGACTTCCTTTAGCACCAGGAGCATCAATAGATGATGGAATGATGGACATTGGTATACTTAATCGCATGCGCCGTGGAGCCATTTTGAAGGCCTTCGGTCTCCTCAAAAAAGAGGGCCGTCATGTCTTTCATCCTGATGTGGTTTATCATCGATTTAAGTCATTAAGGATAGAGACTCCAATTCCTACTGCAATCAATATTGATGGAGAAAATATTGGAACTACTCCAATGGATATGACCGTTCTTCCTAGTGCTGTTAGATTACTAGCTTGATTAGAATGAAAAGTCTGAGAATTCTTCATCATCAGAAAGACTTGGTCCTTCTCTAGTTTCATATCGAGGCCCTCTTTCATCTGGAACTTCTTCTTCTACTTCTTTTGGAACTTCTTTCTTTTTCACTACACGTTTTCTTCTGGATACAGGTGGAGATTTCTGCTGTATTATTTCTTCACTAACATCGGTGTTTGTTGGAGAAATATTTGTCATAGTCCTTTTTCTATTTGATGAAGAAGAAATCGATCCTGAACTAGTGACTCCTCCTCCAATTCTTCTTGACGAAGGGCCCGAAGCTACAGTTTCTTCTTTTGTCATAGCATTTTCCATTACGGCCTTGAGTTTTTCATCCATCTCTGCGGCTTCTTCAGTTTGAATTACGCCTCTTCCTGTAGTTTTACCAAGAGAAGCTGTAGCTTCCAATCCATCAGGCGCGCTTTCTAGTGTTCCAGATACATCGAATTCCTTGATTTCCATTTTCTTTGTTGCAGTATCATCTACAACCTCAATATTTGATGAATTATCGCTCCGCTTTAATTTTTCAACATCTCGTCGATGTTGCTTTAGTTCTTTATCAACCCCACCAGCAGCTCGAATTTGTTTTTCAGACATTAGTACAGAAGCGGTCTGATTTGCTTTCTTTCGAATTTGAATGGTACTAAAGGTAAAAGTTCCAAATGCTCCGGCTGCGCCACCGATTATTACCAATAGAAGATACATAGATCCACCCAATAATGGAATTGATCCTACTGAATATTCTTCACTAACCGAAGCTTCATTTCCCGCAATTGTCATTGAAGTAACAGCGAAATATGCTCCA
>Ga0208624_1001281_pt1 | contig 12046 bp, 16 predicted proteins | sample Knorr_S23_td_DCM_FD_185607 | JGI IMG/M metagenome (GOLD analysis project Ga0208624, IMG submission 185607) | Marine microbial communities from Southern Atlantic Ocean transect - Knorr_S23_td_DCM_ad_71m_LV_A (SPAdes) (version 2) | ecosystem: Environmental > Aquatic > Marine > Oceanic | place...
GCTCAAATTTGGGATATCAAACCAGAAAATCCTCAGAAGTTTAAAGACGCCCAAATGGATTTAGTTAAATCACTTCCGGAAGTTTTTAAAGATAGGTTCGTAGGGTTTGGAACCTATGATGTTAATAGGCCAGATGGTGCTACACATTGGGCTCTAGTTACAGGAAAAGATTTAGATGATCACCTTAAGTTTGCTAACGATTTACAAACCAAATACACTAAAGTATTTAATAAATACCTTGAGGATAGAGGTAATGTCGAATTAGTACATAATTTTACATTTGAAAATTTAAGATTTTATAAATAATCTAATAAATAAACCCTCCTAATAAGGGGGGGTTTTTTAAATTAATTGGATTAAAAAAATAGCTCCTGAGCGATCCTAAAAGTATTGGAATGAGCTTCGATTATATTTTTTAGATTTTTGGAATATCCACCTCCCATACTAACTTGAACGGGAACATTATTCTTTTTACATAATTCAAAAACAAACTTGTCTCTTTTCAAGGAGCCCTCCATAGTCAAAGATAACTTTCCAAGTTTATCATTTTCTAAAATATCTACTCCAGACAGATAAAATATGAATTCCGGTTCAAATTCATCAATAACTTTTGGAAGGATTTCATAAAGTTTTTTAAGATAATATCTGTCATTAGTTCCGTCCTCAAGAGAAAGATCCAAATCACTTTTTTCCTTTCTAAAAGGATAATTATTTTTTCCGTGAAATGATAAGGTAAATACACTATCATTATCTTTAAAGATTGAAGCTGTACCATTTCCTTGATGTACATCTAAATCAACTATAAGTATTTTATTATATAAATTTTTGTGAATCAAATAATTTGCTGCAATAGCTTGGTCATTTAACATGCAAAAAGCTTCACCCCTGTCTGAAAATGCATGGTGGGTTCCACCAGCTATATTCATTGAAACCCCATTTTTTATCGAAAACTCACAGCACTTAATTGTACCATTGGCTATTATTTTTTCTCTCTCAACTAGAGATCTACTCATTGGAAATCCAATTGGTCTGACCTCTTTATTAGTGAGTTTTAGATTTGAAAGTCTAGAGTAATAATCCTCCTCGTGTGTAAGTAAAACATCTTTATCTTTTATCTTATTAGGAGAAAAAAAATTTGATTGTGTACATGTCCCTTCTCTTATTAGTTGCTGAGGAATTAATTCATATTTAACCATAGGAAACCTATGATCTTTTTCAAGAGGATATATATAAATGTTATCAAAGGCGATTTTTAACATGAGAATAATTCGTTACTAAGAAAACGAATTAAATATCAAAATGTTAATTACAATTAATTTTTAGTGAAAGATCACTATTCCATATATCTTTTTTCATTAACCAAGTACCATCATTTTGTTTTTCCCATACAACTAAATATTTTCCAGAATCATTTTCTATGACTTCTCCTTTATCAGACTTTATATTCAGACTATAACTCCCCTCATCGTAAGCTAGGGCACCAAAGATTTTTATATCATTCTCTACAAATTTAAGATCGGTAAATCCCATATCAATCTCCTCTTTTATTGCTGACATTATCTGATCCTTCCCAACCCTTGCAGGAACATTAGGAGGCATCACCACTGCATTTTCAGTATGCAGTGATGCTACACCCTCGTAATTTCCTGAATTATAGAATTCAAGATACTTTTGGTTTACTTTTTTTATTTCTAAAATATTAGAATCGTAATCAACATTCTGATTACAACTAATAATTATAAATAATAATAAATTAATTCTCAAGAGCTTTTTCAATTTGGTCTTGAACGCCTCCAGCATCAAACCAATCTGTAAATGAACTGATTTTACCTTCTTCATTAAAAGTTAGTATGCCATACCACTTATTCCCACCCTCTGTACCAGATTCTGTATGTGTCCAGTACCAAGTTCCATAAACCCTTAGGCCATTGGGACTAGAGCTTGGAGTACCGGTAGAGAAGTAAGAACCAGAATAAAAACCAGCAGGATTAGGATTTTCATCATTGCCAATAAGACCTTCTGCTTCAGCAAAGGAAGTTACTTGAAAATCTTTCTGCCATGATTCAATTACTGATCTTAAGTCAGCTTTACCAGAAATTTGATTTCCATTGTAAACAGGTTGGCTCCATTTTAAATCGTCAGCAAAAAGTTCCATCTGAGAATCTACATCCTCTGCAATAAAACCAGCTACAAAAGCTCTCCACGTTTCTACATATTGGTTGAACTTGTCTTGATCTTGTTTTGATACCGATTGAGTATCAGATCCCTGTTGACATGAAAAAAGCATAACAAGAGGGATTAAAAGTAAAAATTTGTACATAAAAAAAAATTATAGATTAAAAAATAACTAGATACTAATCTAATTTTAAATATTTATTAATTGTATAAATTTGTAAAAAATATAATATCATAGATTACGTAAAAGAAAAAATAGATTTTTACAAAGATTTCCCGATCACGGGGGTAGAATATATCGACCTCAATCCAGTATACAAAGATCCAAAAGCTAGAAAAATTCTAGTTGAGAAATGTATTAATTTGATCGATAAGAAAGAGTTTGATTATTTAGCACTGATTGAATCTAGAGGTTTTCTAATAGGTTCAATAATTGCAGATAAGCTAGATAAAGGAATAATTTTATTAAGAAGTAAAAAGGATAGACTTCCAGGAAAAATACAAACGGTTAGGCATAAGTTAGAGTATGGTGAAGCAATTATGCAAGTACAAGAGGGGAAAGGAAAAGTTTTAATATTTGATGATGTATTAGCAACAGGAGGGACAGCTAACGGAGCATATAATGTTCTAATTAAAGCAGGATACGAACCTATTTTTTCATTATTTCTTATAGAATTATCTCAATTCAAAGTTTCTTGTGATACTGACCATCAAAGCGTAATAATACTTTGATTGCGGAGAGAGGGGGATTCGAACCCCCGGTACGCGTAATTACGTACGACAGTTTAGCAAACTGCTGGTTTAAGCCACTCACCCACCTCTCCTTAAGAATGGCAAATATATATACATCATTTTCATCAAATAAATATTTTAGATTTTTTTCTAAATGTGAAAAAGAGTTAAATAGAATGACTAATCACATTTAAAAAATTTGATTTTAATAGCTTTACATCATGAATTTTATAAGAACAATTTCAAATATTGAAATAATACTTATCTCTTTATTCGTTTTATCATATATGATTTATATGTTAAGATTATATAAAATAAATAAACATATAAAAGTAGATACTCAGAGTGTTCTTATAAAGTTTATAGTCCGATCTATTTATTTTTCTTTAATGATAATTTCTCTACTTGGACCAACTTTTGGCGTTGATAAGGAAGAAATAAAAGTTGTTGGAAAAGATATAATCATATCAGTAGATCTTTCAGAATCAATGAATGCTTTTGATATTCAACCATCGAGACTTGAAAAAGTGAAGTTTGAGATGAAAAAAATTGTAAATGAATTTTCATCAGATAGAATTGGAATTATTATGTTTTCAAGTGAGGCCTATACACAATGCCCTTTAACATATGATAGGAATGCATTAAATCTATTTATTGAAACACTGAATACAGGTCTTGTTCCTAATTCAGGTACAGATTTTGGTCCTGCGCTAGAACTTTCTCTATCTAAACTTAAAGATAATAACTCAGAGGGTCCTGATTCTAATTCAAAAATTATAATCTTAATTTCAGACGGGGAGGATTTTGGTGATAATACAGAATCTGCATTAAATGAAATTAAAGACGCCTCCGTGAAATTATTTACTATTGGAGTTGGAACCTTAAAGGGTAGTAAACTTATAGAAAGGAGCGGAGTTATTAAAAAAGATAGAGAGGGCATTGAAATTATAACAAAATTAAATTCTGAATCACTAATAAAAACAGCAAATTATACTAATGGAAAATACTATGAGATATCAAATGAAATTAATAGTGTTGATGATATGATATCAGAAATTAAAAATATAAAAGGGGAAGTCAAAGATGTTAGAACAGTTGACTTAAGCAATAATAAATATTTTTATTTTCTCATTTCTGCATTAATTTTAATGACACTTGACTTTATCTTCGGATTTAAAATAATATCTATATGAATTTAATTTTAATAATTTTTATAGCATTTAATAATTTGAATGTGAATAGAGTTGATGAAATAAATAAATTATTCAAATCAGCTGAAAAATCTTTTATTAATGAGGATTATAAAAATGCTATTGAAGATTATAAAATGCTATTAGACAGTTTTGAAATATCTAATGAAAAAGTTTATCTAAACTTAGCCCATTCTTATTATTTACTCAATGATACTGCTAATGCAATAGAAAATTATAATTACGCTTCATTAACAGATGATGAAAAAATAAAATCGATTGCATATCAACAACTTGGAAATATTAATGAAAGTAAAAATAATCTTGAAGATGCCCTGAATTACTATAAAAATTCAATCATTTCAGATAATATGAATAACGATTCAAAATTTAATTATGAACTGGTAAAGAAAAAAATAGAGAGTAATAAAAATAATAAGGAAGATAAAAAGGAAAAAGAGAAAAATAAATCAGAAGAGAAGAATAACGATAAAAAAGAAAATCAGGACAATAAGGATAAGAATAAAAATCAAGAGGAGGAAGGTGAAAAAGATGATGATAAAAAAAATCAAAAAAATGATGACAAAAAAAGTGGAAAGGAAAATAAAGAAAAGTCTATAGAAGAAAAATTGAAAGAAATAAACATGACAAAAGAGAAGGCAGAAATGATATTAGATGCTCTAAATAATAACGAATTTCAGTATATTCAACAGTTAAAAAGAAAACCTACTAAGAAAAAAGATAAAAATAAACCTGACTGGTAGCCACTGTGATTGAAGCAATAAAAAAGACTGATTTTAAATTTGAAAATCTAGATTATAAGTACTCAGGAAAAGTAAGAGATGTCTATCACTTCAAAGATAAACTTGTAATGGTTGTAACAGATAGGATAAGTGCATTTGATGTTATTTTGCCAAGACCAATTCCATATAAAGGTCAAATATTAAATCAAATCGCTAAAAAGTTTTTAAAATTAACTGAAGATATCGTACCAAACTGGGTTATAAGCACACCTGATCCAAATGTTACTGTTGGTAAAAAGTGCAAGGCTTTTCCAGTTGAAATGGTAATAAGAGGATATTTAACTGGTCATGCATGGCGTGAATATAAATTAGGAAAAAGACTGATATGCGGAGTTGAAATGCCTAACGGAATGAAAGAACATGATAAATTTCCAAATCCAATAATAACTCCTACTACAAAAGCACAAAAAGGTCATGATCAAGATATATCAAAAGATGATATAATATCTTCTGGTTTAGTTGACAAAAATGATTACGATATACTTGAAGACTATACAAAAAAACTTTATTTGAAGGGAAGTGAATATGCAAAATCAAAAAATTTAATTTTAGTTGATACTAAATATGAATTTGGAAAGTTGGACGATAATATAATTTTAATTGATGAAATTCACACCCCAGATTCCTCAAGATATTTTTATGCAGATAATTATCAAAATCTCCAGGATAAAGGTGAAAGTCAAAAACAACTTTCAAAAGAATTTGTTAGAGAATGGCTTATAGAAAATGGTTTCCAAGGAAAAGAAAATCAAAAAGTACCAAAAATGACTGATGAAATAGTAAATGACATATCAAAAAGGTATATAGAGCTGTATGAAAATATTATTGGAGAGAAGTTTAAAAAAAGAAAAACAGAGAATATGTTGAATGATATAGAATCAAACATTAAAATTGTGCTATGAAATACGAAATAGAAAAAAATGACCTTTATTACATATTAACTCCATCAGAAGAAAAAATTGACTCAGTAGTATCACCAGCCCTTAAAGCAGACTTAGTTACTTTTGATGTTGAAGGAGCAAAAAATTTAATTATTGACCTGAAGAATGTCAAGTTCATGGATTCATCTGGTATAAGTGCAATTCTTGTTGGAAACAGAACATTTAAGGATAAAAATTCATCATTCATCATTTGTAATATCAATGATCACATAAATAAGATTCTAAAAATTTCTAAGTTAGATACTGTACTAGATATTTTACCATCTTTACAAGAGGCAGTCGACTCAATACAACTTGATGAGATTGAAAGAGGTATGCTTTAGTCTTGATATCATATGAAATCACTAAATGTTGATGAACAGTCTAAACTAAATAAGATTTTCATATTTTTAACTGGTATTTTTATCACTAATGCCATTATTGCTGAAATACTTGGCACCAAAATCTTTGATATATCAATTTTCAAAGACTTTAGTTTATCCGTAGGTGTACTTATATGGCCTGTAGTGTTCATTACAACAGACATAATTAATGAGTATTTTGGAAAAGAAGGAGTGAAAAGAATTAGCTACTTCACAATACTTTTAATTTCATATGTTTTTATTATTATTTTTCTATCGACAAAACTTACACCAAATACTTACTGGCTTAATATTAACCAAGTTGATAATGACGGAAATCTTTTCGATATAAACTATGCATATAATACAATTTTCCTTCAGAGTACTGGAATAATCATTGGATCAATATTCGCTTTTTTAGTAGCGCAAATTTTAGATGTTTATGTCTTTCAAAATTTAAAGAGGCTTACTGGTGGAAAATTTATATGGCTTAGGGCTACTGGATCAACTTTAATATCCCAACTTATTGACAGTTTTGTTGTATTGATGATAGCATTTTATTTTTTAGCGCCTTCTGGAAAGTCCTGGTCAATTTCTCAAGTAATAAATGTTGGCATAGATAACTATACATTCAAATTCTTTGTAGCGATTATGATTACTCCACTAATCTACTTAGCACATTATCTTATAGATAAATACCTTGGCAATAATTTGTCTAAAAAAGTAAAAGAAATTGCTCTTTCGAAGTAAAAAAAGATATTTATATATTTGCACCCATGATTATAGCATTTAGAATTTTATATAAGGCTATTATCTTCATAGTACTCTTTTTTCTTTTGGGTACATTGTTCGTATACTTTGAAGATCTAGCTGTTCGAGGAAATAATATTTCGTTAGTTGACGAGTCAGGAATTGATGGGGATTGGATTAACTACGGCACTGAAAATATTGATGAAAAAAGCTATATCCCCCTAATAGCCTCTCTAATTTCATCCTATATTATTGCATTTTATATTCCATGGTTCAAAAAAAAGCAGTAATTAATTAGATCTTATTTCGTTTAAAATTATTCCAACTGATACCGAGACATTTAAAGAGTCTGCGTCTCCATATTTCTTTATACTTAGCCAATTATCTATATTTTTTTTGAGTTTTGTGCTAATGCCATTAGATTCATTTCCGAAAACTATTATCCCATTTTTAGCATCGGAGAATTTATTAATATTTTTTCCTTCTACAGAAGTTCCAAATACCTTTGCCCTATTACTTTTTAGTATATTATCTAAATCAGTGTAATAAGTATTAACTCTAGTAAAAGATCCCATGGAAGCCTGTATTACTTTGGGATTATAAAAGTCTACTGAATTTTTAGAACAAATAATATTTTTGATATTATACCAGTCAGCAATTCTTATAATAGTCCCCAAATTACCTGGATCACTGATATGATCTAAAGCAATTGTTAAATCATTTAAATTTAAATTATTTATATTATTTTTTTTGATTTCTACAACTGCAATTCCACTATAATTATTTTTTAAGCTACTAAAGTTTTTAATATCCTTTTCAGGATAAACGAAGACGTTATCATTAATAAATTTTTTATCTAAATCATCATATGCATTTTGAGATAAAATAGTAAATAGTGTATTATAATCTGAATTTAAAACTTCTCTTATTCCTTTAATCCCCTCTACAAGAAACAATTTTGAATTGATCCTGTTTTTCTTATATTTAAGTGACTTAACAATTTTTATTTTGGACTTAGATAACATAATTAAATTTAGTCATATTGTTTGAATACATAAATTATTTAGATAAAGAGATAACATTATTCATCAATTTACTTTCAGGTGACACACTTGATATATTCATGATTTTTTTTAGTAATAAGTACGTATGGATTCCACTATATTTATTTATTATTTACAAATTATACCTGAGCAACAATAAGAGATATTTAGTACATGTTTCAGTTTGTATCATTGCTGTTTTAATTTCGGATTTTATAACAAGTTCATTAATGAAACCATTTTTTGAAAGACTAAGACCCTGTCATATTAAAGATTTACAAGGAGTAATTGATGTTGTCTCAGGTTGCGGTGGAAAATTTGGCTTCGCATCATCTCATGCATCATCTACCTTTTCTTTGGCAACAATAGTATTTTTAATTTCTGATAAAAAAGTCAAATATTTATTTTTTTGGAGTTTAGTTATTGGGTATAGTAGGATATACCTAGGAGTTCATTTCTTTACTGATGTTATAGTTGGATTTATTGTGGGTGGATTAACATCATATGTATTATATCGTATATTAAATTCTAAATTATGAAACATCATATCACATTATTTTTATTACTCATTTCTATGTGTTGTACTAATTCTGAAGTAAGAGAATTACCAATTTATGGTAGGAAAGAAATTAAAAAAATATTAATCAATGAAAAAATTAGTTATGATACAATTGATCATAAGGTAAAAGATTTTTCATTTTTAAATCAGGATAGTTTAAATGTAGATAATAACACATTTAAAAACTCTATTTATGTTGCTGACTTTTTTTTTACAACATGTCCAACAATCTGCCCTACTATGAAAAATAATATGATTCAGGTTTATGATTATTTTGAAAATGACTCGAATGTTAAATTTCTATCTCATACAATAAATCCAGATTATGATGATGTTAAAAGATTAAAAATGTACTCTGATAATTTTGGAGTGAGTTCAGATAAATGGCATTTTGTTACAGGAAATATCGATAGCATTTATAGTATAGCAAAAAAAAGTTATATGGTTACAACTATAATTGATCAAGATGAACCTGGAGGCTTTTTACATAGTGGAACTTTTTTACTTGTTGATAGAAAAAGGAGAATAAGAGGTGTTTATGATGGAACTGATAAAGCAGAGATGAATAAATTAATAGATGATATTAAAATTTTACTAAATTAATTTTTTACCATTTTTTCAATATACTTACCAATTATATCATATTCTATATTTACTAAGTCTCCTACCCTTAATAATTTAAAATTTGTCTTATCATATGTATGAGGAATTATTACAACAGAAAAATTGTTTTCACCAACATTAAAACAAGTAAGACTTGTTCCATTTATACACACACTACCCTTCTCAACTAAATATTTTGATGATTTTTTATTAATACTAAAATCTAATTCCCAACTATTTTTTTCATTTTTAATATTGACTAATTCTGCGACCTCGTCTACATGGCCTTGAACTATATGACCATCAATAAGATCATTAATTTTCATACACCTCTCAAGGTTAATTTTAGATCCTTTTTTTATTCTGGAAAAATTAGACTTTTTAATGGTTTCATTAACTAGTGTAACTTGGTGAGATGTACTATTTTTAGATGTAATTGTAAGACAAACACCATCATGAGATACGCTTTGATCTACTCTCAAATTATCACTGATTGAACTCAATATAGTTAGTTCAAGATTCTTCCCATTTTTCTTAACAGAGTCAACAATTCCTTGAGTTTCTATAATACCGGTAAACATTTTATAAATTTGTAATTAATTTTTGCAAACTTAAAAGTTAAATCTTAAATACAAAGTTAATTTATGAAAGATAAAATAAAAGATTGTAGTGATACAAAAGTATCAATTAGTGAAATGGTACTACCCAATCATACTAATAATTTAAATACTTTATTTGGTGGAAAATTAATGTACTGGATGGATATGGCTGCTGCAATATGTGCTCACAAAAACACAAAACTAATTGCAGTTACTGCATCTGTTGATAATATCACTTTTAAATCTCCAATATATAAAGGTGATATAGTGACAATAAATGCATTTATAACTCGAGTATTTAATACATCAATGGAGATTTTCTTAGAAGTTTCATCACAAAATTCTCAAACAAAAAAATCAATAATTAGTAATAGTGCATTCTTTACTTTTGTGACTCTTAATGATAAAGGTAAACCAATAAAATCAATAGATGTCAAACCAAAAACTGACGAAGAAAAAAAATTATATGATGGTGCATTAAGGAGAAGACAACTAAGATTAATTCTTGCAGGAAAAATGAAGCCTGAGGAAGCAGAAGAGTTAAAATCGATATTTAATTAAATATCTCACTTAATTTTTTAGTTAAGTTTATACCTCTTAACTCAATATTTTTTGCAATAATAGTTCCGTTAGGATCTAATAAAAATGCACTTGGGATCTTATTAATATTATATAATACTGCTGCATCTGATTGATAATACTTTAAGTCAGAAACATTAATCCATGGAAGGTTATCTTGCTCAATTCCCCTTGACCAATCCTCTTTATTTCTATCTAAAGAGACTTGATACACCTCAAATCCTTGATCTTTAAATCTATTGTAATTCTCTAAAATATTTGGGTTTTCTTCTCTACAAGGCCTACACCAAGCTGCCCAAAAGTCAAGAAGAACGTATCTGCCTCTAAGAGATGATAATGATATTGGATTTCCATTAATATCATCTAAAATAATCTCAGGAGCAATACTTCCTACAGAAACAGATTTTATCTTTTTTAACTTATTTTCAAAGTTGATAAAATAAGAATTGCTTTTAAATTCATCGAAATAATTATTATAAATTCCCTCCCAAAAAACTACATTTTCATCAATACTTAGATAATCAGAAAATATCAAAACTGCGAGGGACTTATCAACACTTCTTAAAAATTCTTTTAAAGACAATTCAAATTGATTTTTCTTGAAAGAAACGTTTTCTCTTATACTATTTATTAATTGAACATCTTTTTCCTCATTTGCACTAATAAATTGGATATTTAACTCTCTAATCTCTGATCGATAGTCGGATATCTTACTACTTATTGATCTTAAAATATTAGTATCAGGCGAACCTTCAATATCATATTTGAATAAGTCATCATTATCATCTATTAAAACGCTAACATCAGTATCATTAAGTATTATATCAATACTTGATCTACCAATAAAATCTAGTCTATAAAGTGTTGATTCTAACACAAAAATTTCAAATTTTAAAGTTTTATCTTGAAAATTACCAGTCTTAACAAGCTCGATCGAGTAATCAGAATTTACTTTTTGTAGTCTAACTTCATCGTACTTATTATCTCCACTAATTTCTACAGAAAGAATAATCTTATTTGCCTCCTGTGTGTAATTATCACACGAAAGCATAGTGAATAGAAGTATGAAACAGGCAACTATATTTGATGATCTTTTTGTAAACATATTTTAGTAAGTCAAAGTGTTGTGCATTTAAAGAAACGATAAAAGATATTAATTGTTTATTACTGAATTAAAATAAGTCCTTCCATCTCTAATAACTTTATCAATCCCATTTATATTTTTTCCACCAGCAGTAGCTAAAAAATCTTGCCCACCTCCAGCTCCATCAATACTAACAGTAAGTTTATTTATAACTTCATTAGCTTTTAACCCATATTTGTTAATGATATTCTTTGATATTAGTAATAATACGAGGGGCTTACCTTCAACAACAGAAGTTGAAAGAAAAATTAAATTTTTATATTGACTATCAAACTCGAATGCAATCTTTTTTAGAGTTTCTACTGGTTCACCATCAAAATGATTAAAAATAAGGTTACAATCATTTATCTTTTCAATATTATTTTTAATATCCTCTTTTATTAATTTATGTTTTTGAACATTAAAATCTGAAATTTTTGATTCTAAATTTTTATTTACTTTTAATATATTTTTTACTGTTTTTACAATATCATTTGATCTGAGAATATCCTTTAAATCTGCTAAAATATTTGATTCAGAGTTTGTAAAATTTAATAATTCTAAAGATGTTATAGCTTCAATTCTTCTAACTCCAGATGATATTGAAG